>ONZZ01000332.1_pt1 | contig 42866 bp, 45 predicted proteins | sample 1671101 | NCBI WGS metagenome assembly ONZZ01 (sample SAMN06348122, study PRJEB24527) | human gut metagenome | biome: human gut; feature: ankylosing spondylitis patient; material: feces | host: Homo sapiens | place: China | collected 2015-10
CGACGATGAAGACTCCAGGACACTGCGGAGTGGCAGTTACATTGCGCAAGTTTGGTACGTGTGTATGCACCCCTCCGGGGTAGCGGGGGCGAGGGGACCTTCCGCCACTGTGCGTTCCAAGGAATTGTGGACGACCCACTACACTTGCGAGGAACGCACGGTGGCGACTTCCTCGTTGGTGCTTCGCTGCGCTCATCACAGGGCATCTTCCAAGGGGGCTTGGAAAATGCCGCAACGAGGCAGATAACTTGAGGTGACGTTCCCGTTTCTTACAATACTCTAGTGCAAGAACCTTGGTCGTACAAGACCCCATCCGCCGGCGAGTTGCCGGCACCTTCCCCGCCTTGGACCACTGTTGGGCGGAGAAGGCAAGCGGCCGGCGGCCGCAAAATATGGGTGAACTTCCTCAGTCATCCCTCTGGGCTGACAGCCCCTTCACGCTTGAAGGGGCCGGCCTTAGGCCCATACGAGTCATGTGCTAAACGGGTTTTGAGAAAAGAATTATGATAGGTAAAAAAATTCTACATCTAACCACATCTAGAACTTGAACAGCAGCGGCATAGAACGCTTCCTGTAAGCGTTGCGGCCGCATCCAAACATCCCCACAGGCATCCAAAGGATGTTTGGTCAATAAGGCCCATGCGACAGCCGTCCAGGAGCCAAGCCTGCAAGGCGATGGCGAATGGAATAAGGCGAACCGCTAAGGAAGTGTCGCCGGAAGGCGACGATAGAAGTTCATCCAAGTATTAGCGGCCATCGGCCGTCCCTTGTCTCCTCCATTTCGCCATGGATAAGGCCGACATGGGGGAGATGCGCCTATTCCAAAGTTACTAGAGGCGCAGAGGGGGCGACTGAAGCGGGAAAGGTGCCTGACGTCAGGAAGACGGTTGGGGCGGGCCAGGTGATACGCTTTTTATTTAGGTATTAACGTCCCCTGACCGCCTGCCTCCCGTAGGATGGCAGTTGGGGTAACCCGGCACCATTTTCTCTAGCTGAAGCCCTATTTGTAAAATCTTTCTTTCTGCTAGGCGATGTGCTGGACGGTCTTTCTGCCTAATAGGCTTGGTAAATTTTCTAGGTGATTTTGCGGACAGTTTACGATATAGTATGCTACAATAAATTGGACGAAAAAGCGAAGCAGGCTTGTTATAGCAGCAACTAAGAACCGGATATATACAGCCGCTCCGGAACGAAAAGGATTGATATATGCGATGAAATTGTCATTGTTTGGGAAAAAAGAGAATAAGCCGGAACCTTCTTCTTTAGAAGATTTGCAAAAGCGGCTGAAGGCTAACAGCAATGAGATGAATGACCTGATTGATGTATTGCGCAGTATTTTGCTGTTTCGGAGTGATTGGAAACGATTTTTCCTCTACAATTTACTCACCGGAATTCTAAGAGGCGTCGGTGCAGCCCTTGGATCCACGCTGATTTTCGCGATTATCCTATATGTGATAAGCCAGGTTATTAACTTGGACTTGCCGCTGATCAGTGAATGGTTATCTGAACTCATTACTATGGTAGAACAAAAACGTGGCATGATGCAATGAACGTCTGCATACCCACGTAGAAAAGAATAGAGATGGCTGACGGCCTGGAACACACTTGATTCCTGTGTGAACCAGACCGTTTTTTACGTTGCCGCTTTGTTTAGGAATTGTCTGCTGGATATCAGGCTGTATGGTCTTGAGCTAAGTGGTATTCTGGTTTTAGCCGTTGTGATCTTTGGAAAGCTGCGGTTGTCAATCTGCTAAGTTTTTCTTAGGCATCTGGGAAAATTGTTTTAAAAAAGAGGTGTGTATAACTAATTGAAAATGCAAACTGCTGCAGTGACCATAGGCCTTCCGGCGATTTTCTAGTATAATGTAAGTGACTAAAATACACGGAAAATTTTTAAATCAACTTCAATATTTAAAATGAAATACCCCGGAGTTCTCTCAGCCGAAGCTGGTAAGGGAAAGCCATTTGCATTTGAGCGTTGAGCTTTCCTGAAGAATTCTTGCAGCAAAACTGCCAGGCTTAGTGTCGCTGCTGGGACTTTTTCGGGAACGGCGATTTTCTTTTGTCCGTTGTGGCGGTTCCTGGAAGCTGGAGATTGACGGATTTTGTGGCTGCTGCCTCCGGTAAGAAGGCGATTTACCAATGTACGGTTGGGTTTGTACAAAACTTGCTACGGGTGGAAAAACTGAGAAATACGAGGCACTTAGGATAAAAAATATCCGAAAAATCAGGTGATTATTAAGAAGGTGCGTGAATCGTAAAAGTATACACAGCATTGGCCTAAATAACCGGAATAGGGGGCGAAAGTACATAATACAGGGGATTCAAACCTTGAGCTGACAAGATACTGGCAGTTTTAACAGATTTTTAGTGCAGCTTGTGGAAACGGGAAGATAAAGTTTTAGGTAAAAGAAGGCGTGAAGGATAGATACTTACGGGGAAGCCGCAATCTTGAAAATGTTGGTCTGCTGCAAAGCCTAGAGATTGCATCCTACCCAAGTATTTGTGATGTGTATAGGGAGGCGTTATGATGAACAAGATTTATAAAGTGATTTGGTCGAAGGTCCGAAATTGCTATGTGTGCGTCAGTGAAGTGGCAAAAAACCACACAAAAGACTCCCGGCGCAGGGGCGCAGTGGGTGGTGCGGAAGGAACGGCTTGTTTATGTTTAAAAGGAAGCACTTTGACAAAGGGCGTTGGTTGTTCGTTACTAGCCGGCGCCGTGGTGCTGGGCAGCCCAATCAGCGCAGGGGCAGCAGATATTATACCGGTTAACAACAACTCGTCCAGCACTGCCAGCTCCCATACGGTAGTGGTAACTGCCGAGGGCTGGACGGCAACCCAAAAGATATTAGTGAATTATCAGACTATGGAATTTGGTACGGTAGAAGCAGGGTCCGGTTCTGGTGCCACGTGGGAAACTGCCTATGGAGGATATATAGCTGGCAGTAGTGTATATGCATCTAATAATACGATTATCATTGCCGGCGGGGCAACTAATGCAGGAACTGCTCCTGTAATCGGCAGCGTCTATGGAGCGCACTCGATTAACGGGAGTAAGCAGCACGGAACGAATAATGGTAATACCGTAGAAATATACAATGGGGTCATCACCAATGTATATGGCGGCAGGCATGATGATAAGGATAGTGATAACAAAGGCGTATATACTAGCAAAAGCGGTGTAACCAATAACAAAGTGAACATTCATGGCGGTACCATTACCGGAGAGATTGTAGGGGGCGTGGGCTCGCTGTATGGAAATCGTTCCAGCGGGGATAATAACTATGTGGATATAAAAAATAATGAAATCACCATTGACCGCACCAGTGATACTGCGAGTGGCTACACTGCCGGTACGCTAAATTTGCAGGGCGCTGATTTGTATGGCTATAAATGGGAGAAATTAACTCAATATGATACCGGTTTCCCAAAAGCGGCGAACAACACGTTAACAGTCAATACCTATAATGTGGACGTCAACAGCCTTAATAATTTTGACACGATTACCTTTACCACCTACGATGCCAGCAATGCGGATAACTACATAGTAAAGGTGTTGAATCAGAATGGCAAAACGACTGATTTAAGCAATACGGTGGCAGATTTTAGCAAATTGGCAATTACAGGGAACCAAAATACCGATTCCGTCTACACGCTGGTAGAAAATGTGACAAACCCGAAAGAGATTCTTTTCAACAGTACAACGGGATCTACGGCGTTATTGGGTGGGGCTGTCAGCATGACCAGTGCTTCAGGCATTACATTTGTCAAAAACAGTGAAAATGACTATGGCAATTTGGTGTTGGACCTGGCCGGGACGGCCAGTGGCTTTACCTACAACGAGATTGCTTGGGATGCCGATAAGCCCATGCTGGATTTTCAAACGTACACCGACAAGTTTGGTGAAATCCTAGCGGTGAATACCGATAACGCCGCCATAACCTATGGAGATGGCAGCCTTATGAATCTGCCTATCAAAGCAAATGATAACATGACACTGCTGCAGGATTCCGGCAATACCCTGCAAAATAAAACGATGACCCTGAACGGCAGCAGCGAAACAGCGGCAGCCGGCCGCTTTACAGTCGGAAACATATTGGAAGGCACTGGCACGACCCGGCGCACGGGGCAAAACGTGGTTACCTATACGGTGGATTCCCTGAGTATGCTGCCGCAACAGGATAAAAGTTCGGGGAAGTATGAGGTGGTTTTGGCTGATACCGGTTTTACGGTTAAGAGCCCTGCCAGTATGAACCAATCAGAGCAGGTGCTTGCCAGTGGCAGCAACAACGTTTGGGAAACTGCGGCAGCCATCGTGTCCGTCGGTGGGACAAGCGGCAATCACATAACGGTGGACGGCGCTTCTGTAACCGGCGCGGTATATGGCGCGTACGATGTGCGCAATAAGGGCGGTATAGATACGAGCCAATTCAACTTTGCCCGGGACAATACGGTGGATATTGTATCCGGCAGCGTGCACGATGTGTATGGTGCGTATTTGGGCGGGGACTTTACCTACGAAAGTCCGTTTTCGGACTTTTATGGCGCACGGGCTTATGCAAACACGGTGAATCTGAGCGGCGGAACGGTTACCGGAACAGTGTACGGTGCTGCGAATATGTATGCGGGCGTATCCGGGGGAGCAAATGCCAGCAACAACGTTATCAATATTAACGGCGCCGCTGATTTGACGGCTGCTACGTTGATTGGGGCTGTTGCCTATAAAGAAGATACTCCCATAACTGGAAACACCTTAAACGTGAACTTCGACAATGTGAAGGTTGATACCGTGAAAACCTTTGACACGGTAAATATCAATAACAACGGTGTCGTGATTGGTACGCTGCAGGATATTGGCGAGCTGAAGGTCCAGAGCGGCGGTCTGACCCTCGGCAGCATGAACAATGTTAAAAAGGTTACCCTTAGCGGTGCCTTTGCCCTGAAATGGCCATTTCCGTATTGATAAAAGAATTTTCCGCACCCCAAACATTGAAAATCGCTTGATATATGGACTTTTGAAGCACATTGCTTCGAGGGTCCATTTTTTATTTTTCGGTAAAAAGCTATTTGTGCATTTTCCATACCTCATTTCCTAAAGCGCAGAATGCACAACATTTGAACGGTAGGTTAAAGGGTATCGTTCTATAGTTTGGTAATCGTTCATGATTTAGATCCTAACAGATTGTTCACATTTTACTTGACTTTAAGTTAAAATAGAGAATGCGAGGTGCTTAAGATGAATATGTTGGAAAAAGAGAGTATTATTCAAATGACAGGCGGATTACTAATTAGATACTTTACAGAAGAAATCCCATTAGGATATCCTTTTTCTTTTGAAAAATTCAGAGATAATGTAGCTTTTTTTATATTACATCGGCAATATTTCGATGGATCTAAAAAAAAATCATTACGTCAACATAGAGGCAATGATAATGATGACCAGAGAATGATGGATAGCCGTTACATAAAAAAAATTAATCATAATAGAGATGAATTACGCAAAGATATAAAAGAAAGAACTGGAATTGAGATAGGTGCACTATCTGTAAGTGATATGTCTTCAATAAAAAATAAGATTTCAGGTTATGCTTTAACTAAGATGCAATATGAAGAATTACAAAATCTAGAGAACATTTCTTTATTTGAAGCAATGAGAAGTAGAAGAATATGCGATGTCAAAAAAGTCTCTATAACAGATTTTCATGCTTATATGCAGGAATATGATAAATTAATCCTCAGATATACTGATATGTTAAAAAGTGATGATGAGAATGTTATCTTTGCAACATTAGAATTATTTAATATAGAATGGAAATATAATATTGAATTTTTTTATACTTGTGCATCATATATGGAAGAACATTCATTAAAAGAAATACCTGCTAATAAATTAGGGATGTTGTGCGGCAAAGTTAATTTTATAGATAATGAAGGAAATAACATTCATACAGATAGTAGGTTTGTTCTTGGAAGACAAGAAATCGTCCCCATGTTATTTAGTGAAGACGAGCAAGAGTGGGGTAAGATTACGATTAAGATAAGGGAATACTTGAAAGCTTCTATGTGTTTAAGACAAAAAGTAATTCCACGATGTAAAAAAATAGATGATTTTTATAAAAACAAGCCAGTACATGAATGGGTTAATTTTTTACATGAGAACTATGATATGCAGAAATTATATGTAAATAAGGAATGGAATAATAAAAAAATACGCTGTTTCCGTAACATATGTAGATCAATGATAGCAGAAGATGTACCGTATTAACAGCAATTGATAAGGGTTGTTAAATTCTAAAAGAGCGGTGGTTATGTTGACAAAATCAATATAACCACCGCTCTTTTTTTACCCTTTCCCCCAAAAATCCTGAATTTCGTTCTTAAATGGAGGAGTTCAAGTTGAGTTAAAATTATTTTAGCCCGGGGCTGACTCAGGGTAAAAAAAAAGAAAATCATGCCGTAGAGCGCGCGATCTAGGCAGGATATCAAATACAGTTCTCTCCTATCCCATTAGGGTAGGAGGGATCTGTGAGAGATACCCTTCCTTTGCTGTGCGCTCTTTCTGGCTTCAAGCAGGCTTGTGTATCTCAAACACAGGCCTGTTTTTCATATCTTGCCGATGATCGTGTCTCCGGCGAGGAGGCAATCATGAAGCTGAAGATAAGATATGAAAACACTTTTCAGGAAATCGAAGTAGAACTGCGTGAAATGGAAGGGTGGCTGGATATTTCGGTGGAATCGGATGAACCAATAGGTGATAGAGAAAAACGAGTACAGGAAACGATAGATATACTCTTGAATCGCCCGGAATACAATAACTGGCATGCAATGGACCGGCACCGCGGTGTACCTTCAAAACCGTATCGGAAGGATGACCAGGATGCAGATGATACCGATGGCTTGAGTTATATAGAAGACACCCGTTACTCAAGATGGCTGGAAGAAAAAGAAGAATATGACGCCACTTGTAGTGATGTAAAAAAAGCATTAACAAAGAAACCCCAATGGGCTGCAGCTGTAATTGCTGTGGACATCGACGGAGAAAAGGTACGGGATTATGCCAAAAGAATCGGTGCCAATGAAAACAACATCACCCAGAAGCTAAAGCGGGCAAGAAAAAAACTGCAGGAAGTTTTTGGAAACCGTCAGATTTGATGGATTGCCGTGGCTACAAAGTGGGAGGCAACTCCCAACTACATACAGGGAGGTCAGCAAGATGACTGATATGAAAAATTTTATTTATAACGGAATGAACGTGCGTACGGCTGTTGTAAACGGGGAATCCTGGTTCGTAGCTGCGGACATATGCCGCATCCTGGATATCGGCAATCCGAGCGATACACTCTCGAGACTGGATGACGATGAGAAGAATACCCTCGTTTTAACCGAGGGTATTCCGGGGAATCCCGAAAAACGTGTGGTCAATGAAGCAGGTCTCTACACGCTGATTCTCAGAAGCCGGAAACCGGAAGCCAGGGCATTTAAGCGTTGGGTGACGCATGAAGTCCTTCCAGCCATCCGAAAAACAGGCATTTATGCTACAGAAGCCATCCTGGATAATCCGGATCTTGCGATTGCAGCTCTTACAAAGCTTAAAGAGGAACGGAATAGGGCAAGAGAACTGGCACAGATAAATGCCGCTCAACAGCAGCAGCTTGCGGAGCTCCGGCCAAAGGCTACGTACTTCGATCTGGTCCTGCAGTGTAGGGAGCTGGTGAGCACATCGACCATTGCCAAGGACTATGGATGGTCTGCAAACCGCATGAACCAGTGGCTCCATGAACACGGGATCCAGTACAAACAGGGCAATATTTGGCTGCTTTACCAGGCTTATGCTCCCATGGGATACACCTCGACAAAGACCTTCAATATCCCGGACGGAAACGGCGTCCTGCATAATCGTGTCCATACCTATTGGACACAGAAGGGGCGGCTGTTCATCTATCAGCTGATGACTGAGGAAGGAAACTATCCCCTGATCGAAAAGGAGTGTGGCATTTATGGACATGCATAACCAGGAACACTATCTGGATCCGACTCCGCAGAGAGCCCTCAGTGCTGTCGAAGCCCAGCGGAAGGCACTCCGGTCTTACCGGCCATTGGTATATATCTGTTCTCCATATTCCGGGGCAGTGGATGAAAACATCCTGGCAGCAAGGCGATACTGCCGCTTTGCCTTTGAAAAGGGGTATCTTCCTTTGGCACCACATCTTTTCTTTCCTCAGTTTCTGGATGACCAGGATCCGAAAGAGCGAGAGGCAGGTCTTCATTGCGGCAGTATCCTGATGGGCCTTTGCCGGGAAGTGTGGGTGTTCGGGGATACCATATCTCCTGGCATGGATGCGGAGATTCGGCGGGCCAGATGGAAGAACTATCGGCTGAGATTCTTTAACGAAACCCTCGAGGAGGCAGAAAGATGAGATTTACGATTTACACGGCTGACTGTACCGGCAACGAACGAAATGCCATATATCCTAATAAAGCAGTCATCACAAGCAGCAGGGAACTGGGGATGGCTGCTGCTTTCGACCACGTTTGTGCGGCCTATAAGGACAACTACCGGAGCCGGGATAACTTCCTGGCTTCCGATGTGGCGGTGATGGACTGCGACAACGACCATACGGAAAATCCGAAGGAGTGGGTGACGGGAGAAAAGCTCCTTGCCATGCTGCCAAACGTGGCTGTGGCCATCGTCCCGTCCCGGAATAGCGGGAAAGCCAAGGAAGGCCGGAAAGCCCGGCCTCGGTTCCATGCGTATTTTCCCATCACCGAAGTGCAGGACGAAAAAGCCTATACGGCCCTGAAGCAGGGGATCCGGGAAGAGTTTCCCTTCTTCGACGCCCAGGCTCTGGATGCAGCCCGGTTCCTGTATGGCACGGAAGTGGTGCCGGAAGCTATCTTATGGCAGGAAGGGAAGCAAACCATCACGGATTTTCTGGCCGGCCTGGGAACTTTGGAACCCGACCAGACGGAACCTCCCTTCTATACCGGGAGTTCTATTCCGGAAGGCAACCGGAACAACACCATGTCCCACTTTGCCGGCCGGGTGCTGAAGCGGTATGGGGATACGGACAAAGCCTACGAAGCCTACCTGCAGCGGGCTGAGAATTGCGAACCGCGGCTTCCGGAAAAAGAGCTAGACACCATCTGGAAAAGTGCCCTGAAGTTCTTCCGGAACAAAATCCAGCAAAGCGAGGGGTATGTGCCCCCGGATGAATACAACAAAGCTGTTGGCCACCCGTCCCTCCAGCCGGATGACTTCTCGGACATCGGGGAAGCCAAAGTCCTGGCCCGGACCTGTATGGGACGCCTTCGGTACACCAGTGCTACGAAGTACATCGCCTACGTGGGTAATCACTGGGATGAAGATGAACATAAGCCTCTGGGCGTCATCGAGGACTTTATGGATGACCAGCTGGCAGACGCAGAAGAAAAGATCCGCCAGGCAGAAGATGACCTGACCGCCATCGGGATCTCCCGGGAAGACGTGAAGTCCAGAAGCAAGACCCTGGCCAACCAGATTCCCGGGGAAAAAGGCCATTTGCTGACGGCCCTTCTCAGCGCGGATGCTTACAAGAAATTCGTCATGAAAAACCGGAACTACAAGAACATCCTCAATGTCCAGAATGCCGCCACCCCCATGCTGGCCCTGGATGTTTCCGAGCTGGACTATGATCCGGAACTTTTGAACACCCCGGAAGCCACCTACGACCTTTCCAAAGGGATGCAGGGAAAACGGCCCCATGACCCGGATGACATGATCACCAAAGTCACCGCCTGCTCTCCCGGAACCCAGGGTGGAAACATGTGGCAGGAAAGCCTGGACCTGTTCTTCTGCAAGGACCAGGAGCTGATCCGGTACGTGCAGCAGATCGTGGGGATGGCCGCAGTTGGCCGAGTCTATGCCGAACAGATGATTATCGCCTATGGCGGCGGGGCCAACGGGAAATCCACCTTCTGGAACACCATCGCCAGGGTGCTGGGGTTGTATTCCGGCAAGATTTCCGCCGAGACCATGACCATGAACTGCCGGCGAAACGTAAAACCGGAAATTGCAGAACTGAAAGGGAAGCGGCTGATCATCGCTTCCGAACTGGAAGAAGGCCAGCGGCTCAATACGGGGATGGTGAAGCAGATCTGTTCTGTGGACCCCATCGAAGCGGAGAAGAAGTTCAAGACTCCCTTCCATTTCGTCCCCTCCCACACACTGGTCCTTTACACCAACCACCTGCCGAAAGTGGCCGCCAATGATGACGGCACCTGGCGGAGGCTGATCGTCATTCCCTTCAACGCCAGGATTACCCGGAAAAGCGACATCAAGAACTATTCGGACTACCTGTTCGAACAAGCCGGGCCGGCCATTTTGAAGTGGGTCATTGAAGGCGCGGAAGCTGCCATCCGGAAGAAGTTCAAGATTGAGGAACCGGAAGCCGTGCGGAACGCGGTAGAGAAATACCGGGAGGACAACGATTGGCTGGGACAATTCCTGGACGCCCATTGTGACGTGGATCCCTCCTTCACGGAGAAGTCGGGGGATTTGTACCAGCAGTACCGGATCGTCTGTATGCAGACGGGTGAATACACCAGAAGCACTTCGGATTTCTATGGGAATCTGGAGAAGGCGGGGTTCTTCCGTCACAAGACGAAGAAAGGAATCGTTGTTCACGGGCTGCGGTTGAAAGAAGGACAGGATTTTCTGGACTAAAAGGTGCAGGTGGGTGCAGGTCTACTACTGACAGTCCTAAAGAAGAATTTTTAAAAGAGTTCTATATAAAGGTATGTTGAAGACCTTCACCACCTGCACCTTATGAAAAGTGACAGTAGTGACACTCTCACCCTGAAAGTCCTAAAGAAGATTTACAAAAAGGAACTATAGAGAGGGTATGTTGAAGAGTGTCACCACAGTCACTCCCATACTGAAGGAGGAAAAGCGATGATCAACAAGAAAGAACGGACGATTGAACTGTACAAACTGGTGGGAGCCGAAATGCGGCTGTTCCGGACATTGGGTGGAAATCTTGCCATTCACATGTCTCAGGTCCTTTTGTCTACGGATACGGACAAATTCATGCGGGTCCTGCAAAAGATTGATGAAGTGCGGTCCCGGGCGGAAGACAACATGTTCCATGACCATCCGGAAGTCAGCAATGACTATCTGAATGTGTTTTACGGAGACCTGAAGCATGAACCCAGAACCCCGGTGGATGCGGAAGTGATGGCAAAGGCAAGGGAGGCAGCAGATGTCCTTTTTAAATGAGAAACAAGTAGAACTGAAGCTGGTGACGGAAACGAGGAAGAAAGGCGGACTGGCTGTGAAGTTCGTTTCCCCTTCCTTTTCCGGCATGCCGGACCGGCTGGTCCTTCTTCCTGGTGGGAAGCTGGCCTTTGTGGAAGTAAAGGCACCGGGGAAGAAACCACGGGTTCTGCAGGTGAAAAGGCACGAAAAGCTTCGGGAGCTGGGGTTCCGGGTGTTCGTCCTGGATGCCCTGGAAGATATCCTCGGGCTGCTGCAGACCATCGCGGAAGGAGGTGATGCCCAATGAAGTTCATACCCCATGCATACCAGACCTATGCCATCGAGTACATCAAGACCCACCCGGTGACGGCTCTCCTGCTGGATATGGGCTTAGGTTCGGCAAGACGGTGACGACCTTGACGGCTATTCGGGATTTGATGTATGACTCCTTTGAAGTCCACCGGGTTTTGATCGTGGCCCCCCTCAGAGTAGCGAGAGATACTTGGCCGGAAGAACTCCGGAAATGGGACCACCTGAAGGAGCTCACCTGCAGCGTGGTGGTAGGGTCCGTGACGGAACGGCGGCGGGCTCTCCAGAAGCCAGCAGACCTTTACATCGTGAACCGGGAGAACCTGGTGTGGCTTTGCAAGAACTGTCGGATGGATTTTGACATGGTGGTCCTGGATGAACTGTCTTCTTTCAAGAACCAGCAGGCCCAGCGGTTCAAGGCCATGAAGGCCCTACGGCCCAAGGTAAAACGGATCGTGGGCCTCACGGGGACTCCCAGCGGCAACGGCCTTATGGACCTGTGGGCGGAGTTCCGGCTCCTGGACATGGGAGAGCGGCTGGGGAGATACATCAGCCAGTACCGGAACACCTATTTCCAGCCGGACAAACGGAACGGGATGGTGGTGTTTTCCTACAAGCCCTTGCCGGGAGCAGAGGACGCCATCTACAAAAAGATCGCGGACATCACCGTGTCCATGAAGGCCACAGACTATTTGCAGATGCCGGACCTGGTGCGTGTGAAAACCGAGGTTAATCTTTCGGACTCGGAGCGGAAGCGGTATAATGACTTCAAAAAGTCTCTCGTGCTGGAACTGCCGGGAGGCGAGGTGACGGCAGCCAATGCGGCCTCCCTTACGCTGAAGTTGACCCAGATGGCCAACGGAGCCATCTACACCGATGACGGAAAGACCATCCATCTCCATGACCGAAAGCTTGATGCCCTGGAAGACCTGGTGGAAAGCGCCAATGGCCGGCCGGTCCTTGTGGCCTACTGGTTCCGGCACGACCGGGAACGGATCTGTCAGAGGATGGAAGCCAGGGAACTGAAGGAGAGCAGGGACTTTGCCGACTGGAACGCCGGGAAGATCCCGGTGGCCCTGATCCATCCGGCTTCTGCCGGGCACGGCCTCAACCTGCAGCAGGGCGGGTCCATCCTGATCTGGTTCGGGCTCACCTGGAGTTTGGAACTCTACCAGCAGACGGTGGCCCGGCTCTGGCGGCAGGGACAAACCAGCCGGACGGTGATCGTCCAGCACATTGTGACGAAAGGCACCATGGACGAACGGATACTGAAGGCCCTGGAGAAGAAAGAAAGTTCCCAGGCGGATCTCATTGAAGCCGTCAAAGCGGATTTGGAGGGAAAAGCATGAACGCGAAAGAGTACTTGCAACAGGGATTCTACCTGGATAAGAAAATAGAGAGCAATCTTCGGGAAGTGGCCGAGCTCCGGCATCTTTGCCTGGGCATCTCAGCAGCCGGGCTGGAAGAAAGCCACAACCCCAACCGGCCCACGGAAGCCCCCTTCGTCCGGACCATCGAGAAGATCTGGGAGCGGGAGCAGGAAATCAACCGGGAAGTGGACCGGCTGGTGGACCTGAAGTATGAGATTGGCCAGGTCATCGACCGGGTGGAAGACGAAGCCCAGCGGCTGGTCCTCCGGGACCGGTACATCCACTTCGATGCCTGGGAGGACATTGCCCGGAGCATGGGCAAAGGGATCCGGTGGATCTACGCCGTCCACAGTGATGGGGTGGCGGCCGTTGAAAAAATTTTGGAGGAGCGCAGTACATTGCAGGAAAATGCAGTAGATACACACTAGAATTCAATAGACCCTTCGTGGTATGATAGACTCACGAGAAAAGGAAATAAAGTGAAGCCTTGCAGGATGTAAGAATCCTACAAGGCTTTTTTTATGTACGATATGAGGATTAATCCTTTTTTGTGGGAGCAGAACTTTTGTACAGCTGATTTAGAACAAGCAGGAACCATTCTATTTCTTCCGGAAGAGTTTCTTCTAGACTCGCTCCAGCCCAGTACGTCAAATATCTCCATTTGGAGTACAAGCCGGACCCAAGGGTTTCCCAGTTATAGACGTGACTGATAAGGTCATGTAGCGCTTGCCCGGAATGAGCTGTTTTCTCCTGCTCTAAACGATTTCTAAATTTTATCCCGGTATCCATTTTAAAACCAAGGAATTTACATTCCCGACCAAACCAGGATTCAAAATCATGATAGAAAAAGTGGGAGGGTTCGGCTTTGTTACATTGGAATCGGTGCATCCAGATTTCTGCAAACAAATGGATTGCTTCTCGACTGGCTAACATGGATACCACCTTCTAATCTCTTTTGTTTTTTATTTTATCATGGCATCCACGACCAAACAAGAATAAACGGAAGGGAGGTGGCAGCGTTGCCCAGAAAACCGAAACGCCCCTGTTCTTATCCAGGCTGCCCGAACCTGACGGACGGTCGGTACTGTGAGAAGCATCAGAAGATCATCGCCAAGCGGTACGAAAAGTATGAACGCAGTCCTGTGAGTAAAAAACGGTACGGCCGGACCTGGAAGAAGATCCGAGATGCTTACGTAGCCAGCCATCCTCTTTGCGAACTGTGTCTGAAGCATGGCCGGTATGTGGTGGCGGAAGAAGTTCACCATAAGAAACCGCTGGCGGAAGGCGGCACCCATGCCTGGAACAACCTGATTGCCCTGTGCAAAGCCTGTCACGCAAGGATTCATGCCCAAAGAGGAGATCGATGGCACCAAAAAGTCACAAGAAAAAGTGGACTATCAGAATGATAAATCTGAAACAAAGTGATATACCCAGGGGGCGTATGAATCTCTGGAAGCCCGGAAAGCCAGAACGGGCGAGGGGTCACGCGCACAAAAAACGCGTATTCAAACAAGGTATTGACCCATGGAAATAAGGGGGGTGTGAAAAATAGCCAAAGACGGAACTATGCGGGGCGGACTCAGAGTCGGCCAGGGCCGGAAACCCAGGGCCCTCCTGGACAAACTGCCGGATAATCCGGGAAAGCGACCCCTTAAGGTGATGGACCTGCCGGAAGGGGCGGACCTTTCCGGAGAAGATATGCCGGAACCCAAAGCCTACATGAAAGAAAAACAGCGGAACGGCGGGAAACTGGAAGCCGAAGAAATCTACCGGGAAACCTGGCTGTGGCTCAAAGCCCGACACTGCGAAAAGCTGGTGAGCCCTCAGCTCATTAGCCAGTACGCCATGGCCGTCTCCCGGTGGATCCAGTGCGAACACGCCATCTCGGAATACGGCTTCCTGGCCAAGCACCCCACCACCAATGCGGCTATTGCCTCTCCCTACGTGACCATGAGCCAGAACTACATGAAACAGGTGAACCAGATCTGGTACCAGATTTACCAGGTGGTGAAGGAAAACTGCTCTGTGGAATTTTCCGGCAATACGCCCCAGGATGACGTGATGGAGCGTCTCCTGCGATCTCGAAAGGTTTAAAGGGAGGAAAGTATGGAAAAAACGACCAAAGAGATGAAGCTCATTCCCATCGATGAGCTGATCCCCTATGTAAACAATGCCCGGACCCATTCCCCGGAACAGATCAACAAGCTCCGGGCCAGCCTGCGGGAATTCGGATTCATCAACCCGGTGATCATCGACAGGGACAAGAACATCATCGCCGGCCATGGCCGGGTAATGGCAGCCCGGGAAGAAGGAATCAAAGAAGTTCCCTGCGTCCTGGTGGACTATCTTACAGAGGCCCAGAAGAAAGCCTACATCCTGGCCGATAACCGGATGGCCCTGGATGCCGGATGGGACGAAGAAATGCTGCGGGTGGAAATCGAATCCCTCCAGGGAGCGGATTTCGATGTGAGCCTCACAGGCTTCAGCGATGACGAAATTGCCCATATCTTCGATGAAGAAACGGAAGCCAAAGAAGACGACTTCAACGTGGAAGAAGAACTTAAGAAGCCGGTGTTCTCCAAAGACGGGGACCTCTGGCAGCTGGGAAAGCACCGGGTCCTGTGCGGGGATTCCACCAAGCCAGAAACCTATGCTCAGTTGATGGATGGAGTAAAGCCAAACCTGGTCCTGACGGATCCTCCGTACCTGGTCAACCTCCGGAGTACTTCCGGGAAGATCAGGAACGATGATCTGAACGACCAGGAAGGGTACGAGTTCCTGAAAAAGGCCTTCACCTGCTTCCATGATGCCATGGCGGCGGACGCCTCCATCTATGTGTTCTACGCCACCATGAAGGCCCGGGTCTTTTACGACGCTTTTGAAGATGCCGGTTTCAAAGTGGGAGCTGGCCTGATCTGGAAAAAGCCCAAGGCCCCCTTTATGCGCACCGACTGGAAGTTTAACATGGAACCCATTATCTTCGGGTGGCGGAAAGACGGAAAACATAACTGGTACGGAGACCAGAAGCAGAAAGCAGTCTTTGAGTTTGACGGCATCAAGAACAGCAAAGAAGACGGTTTTGGCCATCCTTCTAGTAAACCCGTGCCTATGCTGGCTTACCTGATTAAACTGAGCAGCCAGATTAACGGAGTGGTCTTGGATGGGTTCCTGGGGTCTGCTTCCACCCTGATGGCCTGCGACCAGCTGGGCCGGATCTGCTATGGGGTGGAGCTGGAGCCCAAGTTCGTGGACGTGGCGGTGAAGCGATACCTGGCTTCCCATGAAAACGAGACTGTAACCGTCCTCCGAGATGGGAAAGAGTACACCTACCAGGAAGTGGCGGGTGCGGAAAAATAAGTACAAAAAGGGCCACATTCCGCTTGCTATTATCTGCCAGAAGAGTGATTAATGACAGTACCAAAATACCCCAAGGAGGTACAGATGATGAAGGCAGAATATAACAGACAAGGTGCAGCGAGAAAAGAACTGGTGCAGGCTATCAGCACCATTACAGGGGAAAAGGCGAAATACCTGTTTCTTCCCACCAAGGCTTACCAGATCGGAAACATCATGGTATGGAAAACCGGCACCATGGAATGTGAAGATGCAGAACTGTTCCAGAAAGTGGTGGAGGCATTGGAAAGCAAAGGATTCCGGCCGGAAGAAACGGCCGCAGATCAGGCAAGGATGGAAGAAACCACGGAACCAGAAGCCCCGCAGGAAACTGCGGAACCGGAAGATGCGACGGAAGCTGAAATCCCCCAGGAAACCGCAGATGTGGAAACGGTTCCGGAAGAAACAGAGCTGGCAGAAACTCCAGAAGAAACGGAAGAAGTGGCTGAATCGGCTGAAACAACAGAACCGGACGAGGCCGATACCCTGACCATTTCCCTGCCGGACGATCTGACGGAGGAAGACTTCGAGAAACTCAAGAATCTGGTGGCCTCAAAGGCCAGCCTCTTCAAAAAGGCCCTGGGGACCGACGACCTGACCATACAACGGGCAGATGGGAAGATTTCCTTTCCCTGGTTCCATGGAGCGGACAGTGCCAAGGTCCAAGCCTACTCCAGACTGGTGAAGGCCCTGTACCAGTTCGCCAAGAACGCCAAACGGGTCACGGCCAAAGAACATGAAGTCCCCAACGAGAAATACGCCTTCCGGTGTTTCCTCCTGCGCCTGGGCTTCATCGGGAAGGAATACAAGGACTGCCGAAAGATCCTGCTGGAAAAGCTCAGTGGGTCAGCGGCCTTCCGGAACGGAGGGAAAAAAGATGCGGTTTCCCAATAAAGAGATGCTGGAATTCCTGAAACGCGAGTACCCTTTCGGCACCCGGGTCCGATTGATCCGGATGGACGATTCCCAGGCACCGCCTTTGGGGACGGAGGGTACCGTGACCGGTGTGGACGACATGGGGTCCCTTCTGGTGGACTGGGACAACGGATCCCACCTCAATGTGATCCACGGGGTGGATGAAGTCCAGAAACTGAATAAAGAAGCAAAATAGTTAATAATTATTCTCAAAATCCCTTGCTATTATGTGCGTTTGGAGTGATATATACACATGCCAAAGAACACACAACCTTAGCGAAAGGATGACGAGAATTATGAAAACACTGCACTTCGGGATTGAAATGGAAATGACGGGGATTACGAGAGAAAAGGCTGCCAACCTGATGGCCGGTTTCTTCGGAACAGGACGGGGCACCTATGAAGGCGGAGCCTACGATACCTACACCGCCCTGGATAACCAAGGACGGACCTGGAAAGCCATGAGCGACTCCAGCATCCGACCTCAGAGAAAGGTGGGCGGCCAGATCGAGGGCGCCACCCGGGACTACCGGACGGAAGTGGTAAGCCCCATCCTTTCCTACGACGACATCCCGAAGCTGCAGGAACTGGTACGGACCCTGAGAAAAGCCGGGGCCCTGGTGAACACCTCCTGCGGGATCCACATCCATGTGGGAGCCGAGAAGTTCACCCCGAAAACCCTGCGGAACCTGGTAAACCTGGTGGCCAGCAAGGAAGACATGATCTACCATGCCTTCCAGATCGACGCCCTCCGGGAAGCCAGATACTGCCAGAAGACAGATGAAACCTTCCTCCGGGAACTGAACAAGAAGCAGCCCCGAACCATGGCAGAATTTGCCGACATCTGGTACATCCAGGCACCCTTTGGTCGGGATGAACATTACAACAACAGCCGGTACCACGGGCTCAACCTCCACGCCACCTTCACCAAAGGGACGGTGGAATTCCGGCTTTTCAACGGCACCCTTCACGCCGGGGAAATCAAGGCATACATCCAGTTCTGCCTGGCGGTGGCCCATCAGGCCCTGACCCAGAAGAAAGCCTCCGCCAGAAAGACGGAGACGGACAACGAGAAATACGCCTTCCGGTGCTGGATGCTCCGGCTGGGGCTCATCGGGGAAGAATTCAAGACCTGCCGGCTCCATATGCTGAAACACCTCACCGGGAATTCCGCCTGGAGAAACGCCGCCTGAAGGCGGTAGCCACAGGCAGGGGACGGGGCCGCAAGGCCCTGTTCCTCTTTCTTGTATACTTGCATAAACACACAGAATTTGCTTGCTATTATGTGCCTTTAGAGTGATTAATAGACATGCCAAAGGGGGACAGCCCCAAAAGCAAAAAGCACATGAAAGCGAGGAAATACCCATGAGAACGATCATTACCCTGGACACCAAGAAAATCAGCAAGAAAGCAGCCTGTGAAATGTACGGCGAGGCCGATGTGAACAAAATGATCCGGGAAGCCAGGGAAGTCTTTCTGGAAGACCCGAATGAAGAAAGCACCTGGTGGATGGGAAACGGAATGCTGACCATCGAGTTTCGGTAAAACAGGGGAAGGACAGGGGCCAAGCACCGGCCCCTGTTCCAGATAAAATGCATAAATACACAGATTTTGCTTGCTATTATCTGCCTTTAGAGTGATTAATGTACATGCCAAAAGGCAAAGATACACAATCACAAGGAGGAAAAAACAATGACGAAGATGGAAATGATCGAAAGATTCTACGGGCGGAACGAGGAACTGGAAAGAAAGTTCGAGGCAGCCGAAAAAGCCGGGGACGCAAAAACCATGGATGCTTGCCAGGATGCCTACCAGGATCTTCTCCAGGAAGTCCGGGCTGAGGGGGAAGCCTTCGGGGATATGATGCGGCTTTACAGCGACATGAAAAAGCATGGCAACAGCCGGTTGGACCTTTCCGGGACCTACCGGGAACCAGAAAAGATCCTCGAAACCTTCCGGGAATTTGGGGTGACGGAATTCACCTTCTCCTCCACCTGGTCCAGCGCCATTCAGGTGGCTTGGGAATTTACCCAGATGGGCTGCACTCTCAAAGGAATGACCGAGATTTACGGATCTGGCAGGAAACTCATGAGCAACGAATACGAAAAAGTCCCGGCTTACATTTTTAAGATTAATTAAAGAAAAAACGAGAAAGGAGCCTGCGGGCTCCTTTTCTACTGCGTATTTTAAAAGAAGGGAGGCAGCCCAATGCGGAAACTCAAAAAATACAAGCCCACAAAATTTAAGGCCAAAACGTCCACCTACAACAGGGAACTGGCGGATTATGCTGTAGCCTTTATCGAGAGCCTGTGTCACACCAAGGGGACCTGGGCCGGCCATCCTTTCGAACTGATTGACTGGCAGGAACAGATTATCCGAGATCTGTTCGGGACGGTAAAGCCCAATGGCTATCGGCAGTTTAACACGGCTTATATCGAGATCCCCAAGAAGCAGGGAAAGCAGCTGGCCCTTGATACGCCGATCCCGACTCCTGATGGCTGGAAAACCATAGGAGAACTTATGGTGGGAGACCGGGTCTTTGATGAAACGGGAACCCCTTGCAATATCGTGGCCAAAAGCGTAGTGGATGACACGGAACAGGCCTATCGCCTGACATTCCGGGACGGTTCCTCCATTGTGGCCGGCGAGCGCCATTTGTGGGATGTGGAATACATTCACGGGAAACGGAAGAAAAAGGAATGGACCACAGGAGAGATCTATAAAAAGGTCAGGGCATACAGAGAACGTTTTACAGGAACCCCCGAAGCGCGTCGGTCCTTAATCCGAATCCCCGTTGCCAGCCCTCTGCAGACGCTTCCCGCACAGCTCCCCCTTGATCCGTACCTTTACGGATACTGGCTGGGGAATGGATGTGCCAACAAACCCTGCATCACCATCCGGACAGAGGATGTGGAAGAAGTCCTGTCCCACATTCCTTATGAAACGCATAACCGTTACCCACAGAAGTGCGGCGGGAGCGATGTGGTGTATTTTGATGAATTGCGGGACATCCTCGTACCGACATTCCGGGATAAAAGGATCCGTCCGGAATATCTTCGGGCATCCGAGGCACAGCGCTGGCGACTTCTCCAGGGCCTTGTGGATTCTGACGGGAGCATCGGGGACAAAAAAGCACAGAGTACCTATACCAGCACGATCAGGCAGCTTGCCCTTGATGTGCGGGAACTGCTCTGGAGTCTTGGCATCAAGAACGCCATGACGGAAGGGCCTTCCCTGCGGTATGGCAAATCCACCGGGGAAACGCTCTATGTCATCCGGTTCACTTCATTTTCTGACCAACCGACATCACAACTGAAAAGAAAAAGCAGCCGGAAGAGGGAACGTGTGAAAAAGACACGCTCCCTTTTCCATTATCTGGACAGCATCGAGCCGATAAAGGAAAAAGTCTCCATGCAGTGCATCCAGGTGGACAGCCGGAGTCATTGCTACCTTGCCGGGCGGTCTTTTATACCGACCCATAACAGTGAGCTGGCTGCCGCGGTGGCCCTCCTGCTCTGCTGCGGGGACGGGGAAGAAGGGGCCGAAGTCTATGGCTGTGCCGCAGACCGGCAGCAGGCTTCCATCGTCTTTGAAGTGGCAGCGGACATGGTCCGGATGTGCCCGGCTCTCAGTAAGCGGGTCAAGATCCTGTCCTCCCAGAAGCGGATGGTGTTCCGGCCCACCAACAGCTTCTACCAGGTCCTTTCGGCAGAAGCCTATTCCAAGCATGGATTCAACATCCACGGAGTGGTCTTTGATGAACTCCATACCCAGCCCAACCGAGAGCTTTTTGATGTAATGACCAAGGGCTCCGGGGATGCCCGGATGCAGCCCCTGTATTTCCTCATTACCACAGCCGGGACGGATACCCACAGCATCTGCTATGAAGTCCATCAGAAGGCCATGGACATCCTGGAAGGGCGGAAGCATGACCCCACGTTTTACCCTGTCATCTACGGGGCTGCGGAACAGGATGACTGGACCGACCCGAAAGTGTGGAAGAAGGCCAACCCATCCCTTGGAATCACGGTAGGGATCGACAAAGTGAAGGCGGCCTGTGAATCGGCCAAAGAGACACCCAGCGAAGAGAATGTGTTCCGTCAGCTGCGGCTGAACCAATGGGTGAAGCAGTCTGTTCGGTGGATGCCTATGGACAAGTGGGATGCCTGTGCTTTCCCGGTGAGGGAGGAGGATCTGGAAGGACGGATCTGCTACGGCGGCCTGGACCTTTCCAGCACCACGGACATTACAGCCTTCGTGCTGGTGTTCCCTCCTTTGGACGACCAGGACAAGTACTGCATTTTGCCGTACTTCTGGCTGCCGGAAGAAACCCTGCCGCTTCGGGTAAAGCGGGACCATGTGATGTACGACATCTGGGCCAAACAGGGTTTCATCCAGACAACCGAAGGGAACGTCATCCACTACGGGTATATTGAAAAGTTCATCGAGAAACTGGGTGAACGGTTCAATATCCAGGAAATCGCCTTTGACCGATGGGGCGCCGTACAGATGGTCCAGAACCTGGAAGGGATGGGCTTTACGGTGGTTCCCTTCGGACAGGGATTCAAGGACATGAGCCCTCCCACAAAGGAGCTTATGAAGCTCACGCTGGAGCAGCGCATTGCTCATGGAGGGCATCCCGTCCTTCGATGGATGATGGACAACATCTACATCCGGAGAGACCCTGCCGGGAATATCAAGGCGGATAAAGAGAAGTCTACAGAAAAAATCGACGGGGCCATTGCCACCATCATGGGCCTGGACCGGGCCATCCGGTGCGGGAACAATGCTCACGAAAGCGTCTATGATTCCCGGGGCCTGCTTTTTGTATAGAAAGGAACCTCCTATGAACTTATTTTCCAAACTCTTTAAATCCAGGGACAAGCCCCAAAATAGCCTTCTGGGCGGTGGCCACTGGTTCTTTTTTGGCGGCTCTTCTTCCGGGAAGGCAGTCAATGAGCGGTCCGCCATGCAGATGACGGCGGTTTATGCCTGTGTCCGGGTCCTTTCGGAATCCATTGCCGGCTTACCTCTTCATCTTTTCCGGTACAACCGGGAGGGAAACGGGAAAATCCGGGACTTCGAACATCCCCTTGCTGGACTTCTTCATGATGCTCCCAATCCGGAAATGACCAGCTTTGTGTTCCGGGAAACCCTTATGACCCACCTTCTCCTATGGGGAAATGCCTTCGCCCAAATCATTCGGAACGGCCGAGGGCAGGTGGTAGCCTTGTATCCCCTGATGCCGGACCGGATGGAAGTGTGCCGGGACGGGAATGGGGAGATTTACTACCTCTACACCAAAGCCACCGATGAAAATCCGAAAATCAAGGAATATGGTACCGTCCGGCTCCGGAAGGAGAATGTGATGCACATTCCCGGCCTTGGGTTTGATGGCCTGGTGGGCTATTCTCCCATTGCCATGGCCAAGAACGCCATTGGCATGGCCATTGCCTGTGAGGAGTTTGGGGCCAAGTTCTTCGCAAATGGGGCTTCTCCCAGTGGGGTCCTGGAGCATCCGGGGACCATCAAGGATCCCCAGCGGGTCCGGGAAGCCTGGCAGTCCCAGTTTGGGGGCAGCAGTAATGCCGGGAAGGTGGCCGTCCTGGAAGAAGGCGTGCGCCCAGATGGGCGTCATTGATAGTAGTGTTTGGTACTACCACCCACAATCATGGGTGAGTTGACCTGTCTTACCGCAAAGTGAAAGCTGATACGGGAACATAGCACGACAGGAAAGCGGTAAGTTACTCAAAGGCTAAAGGGTACGACTGAACCGCCACAACAATCGGATATGAGGTTTAAGGTATCTACTGAACGTGAGACTTGAGTGTCCATTTCCGAGGGGAATTGGGAAATTAGCCTGTTACCCATTCCGTGACTGACTGTCTTTACATCCTTCAAAGGCGGCATGATTGCGAATGTCACGGCACGAGCAGGAGAACCTGTGTTAAAGAGTCTAAAGCGGAACCGATAATTCGAGCATACCAAGCAATGACGCTAACTGGGGATACCCTAAAGGCGGATGCCGAAAGGCTATAGTCTATAGGACTTGAATACCGCCCATGGGTACGGAGCGTTCGTAGTAGTCCGAGAGAGTTAATAGCTCTTACATGGCGAAGGAACGCAGCTTATGCAACTCTAAAAGGAAAGGTGAAAGGGAGGAGAAACCTCAATGAAACCAACATCTGAAATTTTAGAACGAATGTACAGAAATTCTGAAGAGCATTCAGACGGTATCTACACGCGGCTCTATAGGTATCTTTTGCGAGAGGATATTTACATGACCGCATACAAGAACCTTTACGCAAACAAGGGCGCAGGAACTGAGGGTGTGGACAATGATACGGCTGACGGTTTTGGAAAGGAATATGTGAATCAGATTATTGATGAACTGAAAAACCAAACCTATGAGCCAAAAGCGGTAAAACGTGTCTACATTCCTAAGCGCAACGGAAAAATGCGTCCATTAGGTATTCCGTCATTCAGAGACAAACTGATACAGGATGCGATACGGCAGATACTTGAAGTAATCTATGAGCCTGTTTTCAGTACTCATTCGCACGGATTCAGACCGAATAGAAGCTGTCACTCAGCGCTGAAAGAAATCAGCCGTTCTTTCCGCAGTACGAAATGGTTTGTCGAGGGAGACATTAAGGGATGCTTTGACAACATTGACCACACGGTTCTGCTGAATCTGCTTTCTGAGAAGATTAAGGACAGCAAGTTCATAAATCTGATAGGAAAGTTTCTGAAAGCGGGCTACATGGAAAATTGGGAGTACCACAAGACATACAGCGGAACTCCGCAGGGCGGCATTCTTTCCCCGATTCTTGCAAATATATATCTGCATGAGTTGGACAAGAAAGTAGAAGCCATGCAGAAAGAATTTAATGCGCCTGCTGATTATGCCTATACACCTGCATACGGCAAAAAGGTGAGAGGAATTGTCAAATTGCAAAAGCGTTACGGCGAATGCGTTGATGAAGCGGAAAAGAAAGAACTGTTAAAACAGATTCATAAGCTTGAAGTGGAAAAGCGCAGATTGCCATACAAGGACGCTTCCGACAAGAAAATCGCCTATGTACGCTATGCTGATGATTTTATTATCGGTGTCAGCGGAAGCCGTGAGGATGCGGAGCGTATAAAGCAGGAGCTTACGTTGTTTGTGGCAACAAGATTAAAACTGGAATTGTCTGACGAGAAAACAAAAATCACGCACAGTTCCGGCAATGCTCATTTTCTCGGATATGACATCAACGTGCGCAGATGTCAGGAATCCAAAAGGAAAACCAATGGGGTTTTACAGCGGACGCTTAATAACTCTGTGGAATTGCTTATTCCCATGGAGCGGATTGAGAAGTTCATGTACGACCGTGAGATTGTCATTCAAGGTAAGGACGGCAAACTCATCCCATGGCAAAGAAACTCAATGGCGGGTCTTACTGACCTTGAAATTGTAGATACCTATAACTCGCAGACTCGTGGAATCTGTAATTATTACTGCATAGCCAGTAATTTCTCAAAGCTGACGTATTTCGTTTATCTGATGGAATACAGCTGTCTGAAAACACTTGCTAAGAAGCATAAAACCAGAATATCAGGCATAAAGAGGATATTCAAGTGCGGAAAGTCGTGGGGCATTCCTTATAAAACGAAGAAAGAGAAAAAGCGCATGATGATTGTGAAATTCTCGGACTTCAAACGAGGAACTGTCTTTGACGAACCAAGCATTGATACGGTGAAGAACCATATCCATTTCAACACAAGAAATTCTCTTGAAGCCAGGTTGAAGGCTTGTAAATGTGAATTATGCGGTGCGGAAGGTGATGGCATTGCTTTTGAAATTCATCACATCAACAAGATGAAAAACCTCAAAGGTAAGGAGCAATGGGAAATGGCGATGATTGCAAGAAAGCGGAAAACACTTGTTGTTTGTAAAGAATGCCATAAGAAAATCCATCATTCGTCATAGTGTAAATGGAAAGCCGTGTACATCGAGAGGTGTAAGCACGGTTTGGGGAGAGGCTTGTGCAAACCGACATTGGAAACAATGCACGGCGGCACTTGCCTACTCTACATGAAATATTCTCCCATCGGCATTTCTCCGGACCAGGCCCAGTTCCTGGAAACCCGGAAGTTCCAGATTGACGAGATTGCCCGGATCTTCCGGGTACCCCCTCACATGATCGGGGACCTGGAAAAATCCACTTTTTCCAATATCGAACAGCAGTCCCTGGAATTTGTGAAATACACCCTGGGACCCTGGGTATCCCGGTGGGAACAGGCCATGAGCCAGGCCCTTCTGACTCCGGAAGAACGGACAAGGTATGAAATCCATTTTAATGTGGATGGACTCCTTCGGGGCGACTACGAAAGCCGGATGAATGGCTATGCCGTAGGTCGCCAGAACGGCTGGCTCTCTGCCAACGACATCCGGGAACTGGAAAACATGAACCGGATCCCGGAAGAAGAGGGCGGGGACCTGTACCTCATCAATGGGAATATGACGAAACTGAAGGATGCCGGGCTGTTTGCAGGAACCGGCAGCAAGGAGGAAACTCATGAAACGTAAATTTTGGAACTGGGTGAAGAACGAGGGGGAAGAAACCCGCACCCTGTACCTTTCCGGGGAAATCTCCGATGAAACCTGGTTCGGGGATGAAGTGACCCCTAAAATGTTCAAAGACGAGCTGATGGCCGGGAGCGGAGATATTACCCTCTGGATCAATTCCCCTGGGGGAGATGTGTTTGCGGCAGCCCAGATCTATAACATGCTCATGGACTATCCCGGTCGGGTAACTGTGAAGATTGATGGGCTGGCGGCTTCTGCAGCCAGCGTCATTGCCATGGCCGGAAGCCAGGTGGAAATGTCCCCTGTGGCCATGATGATGATCCACAATCCCATCACGGTGGCCATTGGAGACAGCAAGGAGATGCAGAAGGCTATAGATATGCTCTCCGAAGTGAAGGAAAGCATCGTCAATGCCTACGAAATCAAGACCGGCCTGTCCAGGAACAAGATTTCCAGGCTGATGGACGCAGAATCCTGGTTCAACGCCAAGAAGGCGGTGGAACTGGGTTTTGCAGACTCCATCCTATACACGGATGAGAAAACGGAAAATGACATCAACGTGGATGCCATGCTGTTCAGCCGGGCAGCGGTGACCAATTCCCTGCTGACCAAGCTGTCTGTTAAGAAAACAAAAGAACCCGTACCCAACAAGGTCCCCGCGGACAAACTCATGAAGCGGCTGGACCTTCTTGTGCATTAAGGAGGAATTTCCATGAATCAGATCCTGAAACTGAGAGAAGAACGCGCCAACACCTGGGAAATGGCCAAAGCCTTCCTGGAATCCCATCGGGATAAGGACGGTATGGTCTCTGCAGAAGACAGTGCCGTCTATGACCGGATGGAAGAAAAAGTGGTGGCCCTGGGAAAAGAAATCGAACGGCTGGAACGCCAGCGGAACATCGATGATGAAATGAATAAGACTATTGATACGGCACTCAAGGTCAATCCCGGTGCCGGAAACCTGAAACCGGACACCAAAGTGGGACGGGCCAGCGATGCCTACACCAAAGCCTTCTGGCAGGCCTTCCGGGGGAAGGGCAACATCCAGGAAATCAAAGACACCCTGACCATCGGTTCTGATCCCGAAGGCGGGTACCTGGTCCCGGATGAATACGAACACACTCTGGTGGCAGCCCTCCAGGAAGAAAACTTCTTCCGCAGCCTGGCCCACACCATCCGCACCTCCTCCGGTGATCACACCATTCCGGTTGTGGCAAGTCACGGGGAAGCGGCCTGGATGGAAGAAGGCAGTGCCTATCCGGAAAGCGATGACACCTTCAGCCAGGTGAACCTGGGAGCGCACAAACTGGGGACCGCCATCAGGGTGTCCGAAGAACTGATGAACGACAGTGTCTTTGACCTGGAAAGCTACATTACCCAGGAATTTGCCCGGCGCATCGGGACCAAGGAAGAAGAAGCCTTCCTGGTGGGCGATGGGAAGAATAAACCTCTGGGGGTGTTCCAGGGAGCGGAAGTAGGGGTGACGGCAGCGAAAACTACTATTACCTTTGATGACATGATGGACCTGTACCACAGTCTGCGCACGCCGTACCGGAGAAACGCGTCCTGGATCCTGAACGATTCCACGGTAAAGGCCATCCGGAAACTGAAGGACAACAACGGCAACTACATCTGGCAGCCTTCTGTCCAGGTGGGCCAACCGGACCGGATCCTCAGCCTGCCCTACCGTACGTCCAGCTTCGTGCCGGAACTGGCAGCCGGGAACAAGGTCATTGCCCTGGGGGACTACTCCTACTACTGGATCGCCGACCGTCAGGGCCGGAAGTTCAAGCGCCTCAGTGAGCTTTATGCAGCCAACGGACAGATCGGGTTCCTGGCCAGCGAACGGGTGGATGGCCGCCTGATCCTGCCGGAAACCGTAAAAGTCCTGCAGGTCCAGGCCGGTTGATGACTTTCCAGGGAGGTGATGGGATTGGCAGTGACGGGACTCATAACACTTGAGGAAGCAAAAGCCTACCTTCGGGTAGACGGAAACGAGGAGGACGACCTTATTGCCCGTCTCATTGCTTCCGCCGAAAGGCTCTGTCTGGATACCATTCGAAAGGAAGAACCGGAAGAAACGGCAGCCTTCAAAATGGCTGTCCTTTTCGCGGTAGCCTATCTCTACGAGCACAGGGAGGATGCGGATTACCACAATCTGCTTCTCACCCTGCGCTCTCTTTTGTTTGGAGAAAGGAGGGATGCATTCTAATGAAAATCGGGAAGATGGACAAACGGATCATGCTCCTTCGGCCTAAGCCTACAGAAGATGGCTACGGAGGCTTCCATACAGACTATGAAGAGGTAGGACGGATCTGGGCCCAGGTAATCCAGACCAACTACGCCGAGCAGGAAGCCCAGGGGACTCCCATGAACCGGGAGCAGCTGCGGCTGAAGATCCGGCCCCGAAAAGACATCCAGAGAGGGTGGCGGTTCCGGCTGGCCGGGGAGGTTTATGAAATCGAGACCGTGGACAACACCTATCGGGACAGTACCACCTTGATCGTCCATCGGTATGAGCAGGGGGTGTAGGTATGGCTGTGTTTACGGTAAAAGTCCCGGAAGGGGAACTGAGCAAGGCTCTCCGGCAGATTTCCGCATGGGATGGGAAGACCCGTCTCCGGGTGGAAGCGGCCCTCAAAAGAGGAACCAATGCGGTATACCGGGAGGCCCGGCAGCGGGTCCCGGTCCGGTCGGGGAAGCTGAAAAAATCCATCAAGACCCGGTTTTCCACGGTGAAGCTGGAAGGCCAGGTGTACAGCAATGTGCCCTATGCCCATCTGGTGGAATTCGGCAGTAGGGCCCATACGGTGAAACCTAAGAAGAAAAAGGCTCTCCGGTTCTTCCGGGGCGGTCCTGTCTTTACGAAACGGGCCCGGATCCCGGCCCAGTCCGGGAAGCCGTTCTTCAAGCCGGCTTATGATTACGTAGAACCCCAGCTGATCCAGGAAGTGAAGAAAGCGATCCGTGAACCATGAAGAGATTACCTAACAACGCCATCCACAAGGCCCTGGTGGCCTTTTTGAGAGAACACACTGGCCTGGCGGTCTATGACTACGTTCCCCAGGAAGCGGTGCTGCCGTTTATCACCCTGGGGACCATGACCGTTCAGGACAAAGCCACGAAAACCGATGACATGACCCACCTTTCGGCTCATATCCACATTTACAGCAACTATAAGGGCCGGTATGAAATCAACAACCTGGCGGAGAAATTGATCAACCTGTTCGGGACAGAGCAGTTGGACCTTTCTCCGGAAGATTTCTACGTAAATGCCCAGGGGGTGGATTTCTACGAAACCTATCCGGAGGATGAGACCGGCTACAGCGGGGTGATCACCCTGGAAGTCCTCATCCAGAACATCCATAAGGAGGAATAATATGGCAACGACAACGTTTCCCAGCCGGAGTGAAGCCTCCAACACGGCCACTGCCGGCAAGGACTATCTGATCTATTTAAATGCAGGAGAATCCGACACCAATCCCACCTGGCTGCTCTTAGGGGGCCAGCGGAGCGGTGACTTGACGAGACAGGCGGACGAAATCGACGCCAGCAGCAAAACGTCCAGTGGGTGGAAATCCACCATTCCCGGCCTGCGGAATTGGTCCCTGGATCTGGAATCTGTGTACCTGGCAGGCGACAAGGGAGCCAGATTCCTGGAAGCCTCTTTCCTTGCGGGAAAGCAGGTCCACATCAAATTCGAGTATCCGGACAAGAGTTATGTGACCGGCTGGGGTTCTGTGACGGAATGCAGTCTGTATCAAGTTGCCAGCTTTTGCCAGTACCTGGAGCGCCAAAGATGATACGGTTGCGAGGATAAGACGATTTAAGTTCCGTCGAAAATACGGAATCGTCAGAAACATGATACGAATCACTTGTGGAGTCTTCACATATTTTAGAAGTCAAAACATCTTCATTATGAAAATCGATTTTTTTAGCGGATAACTGTAAAAAAGTATCTACTCTTTTCTGGTATGAACTCAATGCATCATCATAACCATCAGCAACATCCTGAAGTCCTGCCTGGCGCCTTTGGGAGAAAATGTACTGGGCATCTGCGGACGGATTTTGCTGGCAGCTTTCGTAATCCAGGGGATTTATCTGGTACTGAACCGGGTCCTCTTCAACCGCTTTCCGGAAGGACAGAAAAAAGTGCTCCAGTACTGCACCATAGCTTCCAATGGCGGGTTCCTGGGGAATCCGGTGGCGGAAGGGGTATATGGCCCGCTGGGTCTCCTGTATGCCTCCATATTCCTGATTCCCATGCGGCTCATCATGTGGTCGGTGGGAACGTCCTATTTCATGGAACAGAAGGTGGACAAAAAGGAAACCCTGAAGAAAGTCCTGACCCATCCCTGCCTTGTGGCTATTTATCTGGGAATGAGCTGTATGGTCTGTCATCTGCAGCTGCCCCGGTTCCTGGTTATGACCATCGGGTACATCGGCAGCTGCAATTCGGCTCTGACCATGTTCCTGGTGGGAACGATTCTGGCAGATGTGCCTGCTTCTACCCTGGTAAACCGAAAAAGCGTGCTGTACAGTGTGTTCCGTCTGGGACTGCTTCCACTGATGGCTTTGGGTGTGTGCCATGTTTTGGGCGGAATGGACCCGGTGGGCATGGGGGTATCCGTAGTCATGACAGGGATGCCGGCTCCGGCAACAGCGGCCATATTTGCAGCCCGTTATGACAGTGATGCGCCCTTTGCCACTCAGCTGGTCATTCTCTCCACCCTGCTTTCCATGGTGACCATACCATGCTGGTGCTATGCCATAGGATAAAAGCAGATTCCGTTACACCCCTTTCTCTTCACAGAACCCATTGATGGCTTCCAGGAAGGCGTCTCCGTATTTTTCGTCCTTGTTCTGGCCCACGCCCATGACCTGGAGAAATTGTTCATGGGTCCGGGGCAGCTGCCGGCACATGTCCCGGAGAGTCCGGTCTCCGAATACCACAAATGGTGGCACCATAGCCTGTTCCGCCAGCTGTTTCCGGAGGGCCCGGAGCCGGGTGAACAGTTGGGCCCCCATTTCCTGGGTGAACCCTTCCGGCAGGTCCAGCTCCGGCTGGACCTTCTTCTTTTTCCGGGTGATCAGCAGGTAGCCCTGGTCCAGCAGGTTCTGGATCATTTCCTTGATTTCCTTCAGGGAATGCTGGTGGAGGGCTCCGAACATCCGCAGCCGGGAAAGTCCGGTTTCTTCCACCCGGGTGGACCGGCTGCCGGCCAGGGCGTTGGCAATCAGGGTGATGCCGTAGGGCCGCCGGGCCTCATGGATGCATTTTACGATGCTCTTGGTCTCTTCCGTCATGTCCACCTCTTCATAGTCTCCGTTACAGGTGGAACAGTGATTGCACCGGGCCGGAGCATCTTCCCCAAAGTAGTGGAGGAGGGTTTGGCGGAGGCAGCTGGTGGTCCGGCAGTAATGCTCCATGGCATAGAGCTTCCGGAGATTGGCTTCTTCCACTTCTTCCAGCACTTCATTCTGCTCCTTGTGTTCCAGGAGGAATTTCTGGATCACCACATCCTGGGGAGAGAACAGCAGGATGCATTCCGAGGGCTCTCCGTCCCGGCCAGCCCGGCCCGCTTCCTGGTAGTAGTTTTCCAGACAGGAGGGCATGTTGTAGTGGAGTACGAAGCGCACGTTGGACTTGTCGATGCCCATGCCGAAGGCGTTGGTGGCGATGATCACCGGGGCCCTGTCGTACTGGAAATCCTCCTGGGCCTTCTGGCGCTCCTCCTGGCTCATCCCTGCATGGTACCGGGCAGCCGGGATCCCTTCCAGCCGGAGCCGGTCGCACAGTTCATCCACGTTCTTCCGGGTGGAACAGTAGATGATGCCGCTGTCTTCCGGATGATCCTTCAGATACCGGAGCACCCAGGCGTCCTTGTCCCGGGGATGTTCTACCCCGAAATACAGATTGCTCCGGTCGAAGCCGGTGACCAGGATCTGGGGATCCCGCAGTTCCAGGCTCTGGAGGATGTCATCCCGGACCTGCTCCGTGGCCGTGGCGGTAAAGGCTCCCACCACCGGTCTTGCCGGCAGGAATTCCAGGAAATCCAGGATCCGGGTGTAGCTGGGCCGGAAATCCTGTCCCCACTGGGAAATACAGTGAGCTTCGTCCACTGCCACCATGGAAATGGCAGCCTCTTTGGCGAAATCCCGGAACAGTTCCGTCTCCAGCCGTTCCGGGGCCACGTAGATCAGCTTGTAGGCACCGGCCCGGGCCTGGTCCAGGGTGGCGTAGAATTCCCGTCCGGACAGGGAACTGTTGATGTAAGCGGCCTGGATCCCGGCGGTTTCCAGAGCCTGGACCTGGTCCTGCATCAGGGAGATCAGGGGAGAAATTACCAGGGTGATCCCGGGGAGCAGCAGGGCGGGGATCTGGTAGCACAGGGATTTGCCGGCGCCGGTGGGCATGATGCCCAGCACGTCCCGGCCCTGGAGCAGGGCATCAATCAGGGATTCCTGACCGGGGCGGAAGGAAGTGTATCCAAAATACTTTTTCAGTGCAGATAGTTTGTCCATGCTGGGAAAAGGCCTCCTTCAGAAAAAATCAAACGGCTGTTTGTTTCAATCATAACGAAAACTCCAGAAAAAAGCAAGGACACCTCATGGACGATTAATTGTATACAAAATACAAAAAATAAACAGTTATTTCTGAATCGTGCTATAATACAAATCGTAAAGGGTTCACTAGATACTATTTTTAGGAGGCGTTACAAATGAGTTTGTTTGAAATGGCAAAGATTCCTATGGAAAAGGCTAGTAAGCTGATCAATCTGGATCCCAACGCTGAGGCAGTCATCTCCCAGCCTGAACGGACCCTGGAAGTCAGCATCCCTGTAAAGATGGATGATGGCCACGTGGAAGTATTCACCGGCTACCGTTCTCAGAACAGCACCGTGCTTGGGCCTGCCAAAGGCGGCGTACGTTACCATCAGAACGTATCCATGGATGAAGTAAAGACCCTGGGCTTCTGGATGACCACCAAATGCGCCATCGCTGGTCTGCCTTACGGCGGCGGCAAAGGCGGCATCATTGTGGATCCCCGGAAAGTATCCAAGACTGAACTGGAAAAGATCACCCGTGGGTACATCGACAAGATTGCTCCGGTAATCGGCGAAAAGAAAGATATCCCGGCTCCTGACGTGAACACCAACGCCCAGATCATGGCCTGGATGTGCGATGAATTCTCCAAGATCAACTGCCAGTTCGCTCCTGGTTTCATCACCGGGAAAGCCATCTGCATGGGCGGTTCTCAGGGCCGTACCTCTGCAACGGGCCGTGGTGTAATCACCGCTACTCTGGAACTGCTGAAGAGAGAAGGAGTTAAACCGGAAGACGCTACTCTGGCTATCCAGGGCTTCGGTAACGTAGGTTCCTGGACCGCTAAATGCGCAGCCGACAAAGGCCTGAAGATCGTAGCTCTGAGCGATATCAGCGGCGGGATCTATGATGCCAACGGCTTCGATCCGTACAAAGTGGAAGAATATGCCAAGAACAACGGCGGCTTGATTAAAGGGTATCCTGGCGCTACCCCGATCAGCAACGAAGAAGTGCTGGAACAGGATGTAACCGTACTGATCCCGGCTGCTCTGGAACTGCAGATCACTGCCAAGAATGCTGACAAGATCAAAGCAAAAATGATCGTGGAAGCAGCCAACGGGCCGACCGATGCAGAAGCAGACGTCATCCTGGAAAAGAGAGGCATCCCTGTAGTGCCTGACGTGCTGGCCAACGGCGGCGGCGTAACCGTATCCTACTTCGAATGGGTACAGAACCTGTACAGATACTTCTGGACGGAAGAAGAAGTCGTCGACAGACAGGAACAGATGATGGTGAAGGCATTCGGCAACGTATATGACGCAGCCAAGAAATACAACACCACCATGCGTGTAGGCGCCTACATCGTAGCTCTGAACGCTCTGGTAGAACCTCTGAAACTGAGAGGCATTATCTAATAGAACCCTACAAACGGAGCTTGTGCCCAACGGGCACACAGCAAAACACCCCGGACAGTGGCTGTCCGGGGTGTTTTGCTGTATTTCTGCAGACGGGCGGCTCTGGCGACATTTTGCCAGAGGCAAAAGTCTTGAACCGCCCCTACGGATTCGGCTTATCCATTTCAAAAATTTGCCTGTAAATTTTTCGTTGACTGTAGGCTGGTGACTGCTGACTAGTGACTGGAAGGGGGTATTCACACCTCCCTCGGATACACCGTCAAAAAATGGTTCTGGGCGTCTTTCAGGGCGGCAATCACCGCCTTCTGGGACAGGGCCAGGAACCGGCTGCGGAGTTCTTCCACCATCCAGTCCATGTCCTTCAGCAGGTTTTTCCCGATCAGGATGTCCTGGAGAAAGGCGATGGTGTCCGCCATGATCATGTTGGCGCTGCAGTGGAGGATCAGGCCGGTGTCCCGCTGGATCACCAGGCTCAGGGTGAAGGTGCCGTACAGGGTATTGATCACATCTTCCCGGGATACTTTGGCCACCCCGGTGACAAAAATGGAATCAGAAGGATAGTGTTTGTCCATAGAGGAAAGCTCCTTTGCAATGAATTGATTTTAGGGTATCACAAAAAGCCGGCAGGGGTCAATGACAGGACGAAAAATTCACAAAATTCTGTTGCACTGCTGACGGGAATATGCTATACTAAACGTGTTATAAAAGTATAAGACAACTGGATAAATCCTTATGGATCTGGGAACAGTTTCCCCTGTTTCTGATCGTCTGTAAGGCCTGGATCGGCAGTCCTTCCCCATGGGACTGTCTGTTCAGGCCTTTTTTGTTTGAGTTCAGGAGGTAAAGTATCATGATGCAGGCAAAGCAACCCATTGGCGTAATCGATTCCGGCGTAGGCGGGCTCACCGTCCTGAAATGGCTCCAGGCCAAGCTGCCCCACGAAGATTTCATCTTCATCGGGGATACGGCCCGGACCCCTTATGGCAACCGGCCCCGGGAAGAAATCACCCGTTTTGTAGGAGAGATGACCGACTGGCTGGACAAACGGCACATCAAACAGCTGGTGGTGGCCTGCAATACCATTACGGTGCTGGGGCTGGACGTGATCAAGTGGAACCATTCCTTTGACGTGATCGGCATGGCCAAAGGCGCCCGGATGGTCCCGGGAGTGACGAAGAACAACCGGGTGGGCTTTTTTGCCACGGATTTCACCGTATCCACCGGGGCCCACAAACGGGAAATCCAGCGGATCAGCCCGGAAATTCAGGTATTCGGACAGGGGTGTCCCAAGTTCGTGCCGCTGATCGAAGGAGAGAAATTCGGCACGCCGGAACTGAAGGCGGCCATCCACGAATATGCGGACAAGCTCCGGGAACATCATGTGGATACGGTACTTCTGTCCTGCACCCATTATCCCTTTGTCCGGAAGGAAATCGAAGAGGAATTCGGTCCGGAAGTGACCATCCTGGATCCGGCGGAACGGACCGCCCAGGATGCTCTGGAAAACCTGGAAAAACGGGGGCTGGCACGGACGGATGGCCTGGGCCGGGCGGAAGTGTGCTTTACCGCCGACCTGGAACGGGGACGGCGGCTGGCGGCCCGGATGCTGGATCTGAGCAAGTGCAGCTTCCATCTGATCGATTTGAAAAAAGATCCGGAACAACCGGAAAAAGAAGGAAAAACGGCGTGAAAGAGGGGGGGCTGCACGTTGCGTGCAACACCCCCTCTTTAAATCACCGCTGCAGTACGATTTCAATGAAGATGGGCAGGGACATGGCAAAAACCGCCCATCTGCTTTTGTATTCCTTCATGACAATCAGGATCCTCCATACAGTGTAACTATTGATTCAGGTATTTTTTATGCTAGCACAGGGACAGAGTCAGGACAAGAAAAAAGAAAATAGTCGTGGAATGTGGAATTTTTAGAAATGTTCGTATATAATAAAAAGAAATGAAATAATCATTATCAGGCGGGGAGTGAAAAATTATGGAAAACAAAGAACGGCGGGATACCATCCTGGCCATGCTCCGAAAAGCCGACAAACCGGTGACCGGAACGGACATGGCCAGGGTATGCCAGGTAAGCCGTCAGATCATCGTAGGAGACATTGCCCTGCTGCGGGCCAGCGGAACCCCCATCATTTCCACCCCTCGAGGCTATCAGCTCCAGGAGTTCCGGAAACAAGGGGTGCAGGAATCCTTCCTGTGCCGCCATGGGGCGGACCAGGTGGAGGCGGAACTGAACGCCATTGTGGATAACGGGGGAGTTGTCCACAATGTGGTTGTGGAACATGAGGTATACGGCTTCATGGAAGGGGAGCTGAACCTCCGGTCCCGGAGAGACGTGCAGCTGTACATCCAGCGGATGAAGGAGACAAAGGCACCGCTGCTGTCCACCATGTCCAACGGAATCCACACCCATCTGGTGGAAACCAACACCGAAGAAGAAATGGAAGCCATCCGCAAAGCCCTGGAGAAACTGGGGGTGCTGGTGGAATAAGCAAAAAGGCTGCTGCCCGTGTGAAACCCGCACACGGGCAGCAGCCTTTTTGTCAGCGGTCAATGGTCAAAGGGGCTGTTGCTCAGGCAACGGCCCCTTTTGCATCCAGCACCATCCCTGCCAGGATGATGGCGAAGCCGGCAAGGACCATGGGACCCGGGTACTGGTGGAGGAACAGGGCCACCCACAAAGGTCCCAGGATCATTTCCCACAGGGCCAGCACCGAAGCTTTCCGGGCGGGGATTTTCTGGACTCCCAGGTTGAAGAATCCGTAGCCCCCGGCCACCTGGACCACCCCCAGGATCAGCATCAGCCCCCATTCCTGGCCGTTCATGGCCGGCAGGGCAGACCGGGCGGTGGGGAACAGGAGAAAGACCGCCAGGGCGGTGAACAGGTTCCCGATAGCGGTAATCCCCAGAGCATTGGTCCGGGTGGCTTTCTTGGAGGCCAGGCTCATGCCTGCAAAGAAAATCCCTTCCGTGAGGGCAATCAGGTTCCCCAGAGGATGGGAATCCCCGCTGCCTCCGGAGAGCATGAAGCACAGGACCCCGGCCATGATCACCGCTACCGGCAGGAAGGCCCGGCGGCTGAAATACCGGGTCTGGAACCAGTACAGCAGGAACAGCCAGATGGTGGCGGTGTACTGCATGCCGATGGCAATGGCGGCGGAAGTCAGGGACAGGGAAACAATCACGCTGAGACACAGGGCACAGTAGGCCAGGACATAAGCCAAGAGGTACCGGTTCCAGGCGATTTCCCGGGGCCGCACAAAAGGCAGCAGCACCAGCCCGGCGATCAGGGACCGGAGTCCGCAGATCAGGAAGGGGTCCAGGGTCAGATACTTCACCAGAGGGGAATTCAGGCTCCAGCAGACAGATCCCAGAAGGACCAGGGCGCTGCCGGACAGGGCAGGGAGACGGGGCATGGGGATACCCTCCTTTCCAATGAGGAAAAATTCGTACTTGACGTTTAATCACGATTAAAATATAATCATGATTAGAAATCAGCTATATTATAAAAGCGGCCTGAAAAATTGTCAACCATCTTCCCGGAACGGGAATCAGGATCAGCAGTCAGGAGGTGCCCTGCCCCATATGGAAAACCAAAATCAGGAAACCCAAAAACAACAGCGAAAGGAACTGACTCTCCGGCAGAAGCGGAACATGATGTATTTTGTGGAAGCTACGGAGAAAATCCTCAAGGAAGAGGGAATCCCCGGAGTGACCATCCGGCGGATCGCCGCCGAGGCCGGGTACAACAGTGCCACCCTCTACAACTATTTCCAGGACCTGGACGAACTGATCCTGTTCGGATCGGTGTGCTTCCTCCGGGATTACCTGCTGAGCCTGGCCAGGCACCTGGAACCGGAGATGACTGCCCTGGAACGGTACCGGACCATCTACCGGTGCTTCAATGAAAGAGCCTTCCGGTTCCCGGAGATCTTATACAACATGTTCTTTGGCCGGTACAGCGCCAAACTGGGCCATGTGATCCAGGTCTATTATCTGGACCTGTTCCCGGAAGAACTCCAGGGACTGCCGGCGGATGTCCGGGAAATGGTGGTCCGGGGCACCCTGGTGGAACGGGATCAGGTAATGATGAAGAGCCTGGTGGAAGAAGGGTATGTGGCCGGAAACCGGGCTTCGGAAACCCTGGAAATCATCGTGGCTCTCCATGGCAGCTACATCCACCGGGCCTGCCTTTTGGGCAGCAGCCTGGACCGGCCCCTTCTGGAAAAGCAGTTCCTGCACATTTTCGACTATGTCCTGGCAGCAGCCAGACCCGGGGAATCCACCCGGGGCAACCGTAATCATACAGTCTAAAAAAGGAGTGGTACAAAATGGCGGAAGAAAAGAAAAAAGGCTTCAAGCTCCATGCTCTGAACCCCATGGTCCTTCTGGGCATCATCATGTTCCTGGCTTTCCTGGCCTCTTACATCGTCCCGGCCGGGGAATACAGCCGGGTGATGAACCCCGTCCTCAACAAGGAAGTGGTGGATCCCGCCACCTTCCATTACATCCAGCAACAGCCGGTGAGCCCCTTCTATCTGTTCCAGTCCCTGACCCTGGGACTCCAGAACGCAGCGGAAATCATTTCTTTCCTGTTCATCATCGGGGGCATGTTTGCCATTATGGACGCTACCGGAGCCATTAACGCCGGACTGTCCAATGTGGTGGAAAAAATGAAGGGCCGGGAACTGATGATGATCCCGGTGTGCATGGTGCTTTTCAGCCTGCTGTCCGCCTTTGCCGGCTGTTTTGAAGAATTCCTGGCCTTCACCCCTCTGGTGATCGGGGTTTCCGTGGCCATGGGGTTCGATTCCCTCACCGCCATTGCCATTGTGTTCTGTGCGGCGTCGGTGGGGTATGCGGGAGCCATGACCAACCCCTTTACCATCGGGGTGGCCCAGGGCATTTGCGGTCTGCCCATGTTTTCCGGTATGGGACTCCGGGCTGTGCTGTTTGTGGTGATGAACATCGTAACCATTCCCTATGTGATGTGGTATGCCAACAAAGTCCGGAAGAATCCGGAACTGAGTACGGTTCGGGAAGAAGACCTGCTATACAACAGCCATCTGAAACTCCAGGAAACTCCAGTGATCACCCTCCGGCACAAACTGGTGCTGGTGCTGTTTGTGGCCACCATCGGTGCCGTGGTCCTGGGCGTACTGAAATTTGACTTCTACATCAACGAAATGGCCGGGCTGTTCCTGGTGTGCGGGATCCTGGCCGGGATCATCGGGGGCCTGTCCTCCGGGGAAATCGCCGATGCTTTCCTGGCCGGCTGCAGCAACATGCTGTTCGCCAACCTGGTCATCGGCATGTGCAACGCGGCGGTGCTGATCATGCAGAACGCCCATATTATGGATACGGTGATCCACTACATGGCCAGCCTGCTGAACGGGCTGCCGCCCACCCTCAGTGCCTGCGGCATGTTCATCGTCCAGGATCTGTTCAACGTGCTGGTGCCTTCCGGCAGCGGCAAGGCGGCCATTACCATGCCTCTGTTTGCCCCGCTGGCGGATCTCATCGGGGTCACCCGGCAGACGGCTGTGCTGGCCTTCCAGATGGGGGATGCCTTTACCAACGTGTTTGCTCCCACCAGTGGGGAAGTGGTGGCCGCCTGTGCCATGGCCCACATCTCCTTCGGGAAATGGTTCCGCTGGCTGGCGCCTCTCTTTGCCATCTGGTGCGTGGTGGCCATGGTGTTCATGGTGATCGCCGTCCAGATCCACTATGGTCCGTTCTGACAAGGAGGCAGTATGATGGAAAAAGAAAATTTCGGCAGCCTGGAAGAACTGCTCCGGCATCCGGTGTTCCGGCACTTTGCCCGAATCTGCCAGATCCCTCACCCTTCCTTTAAGGAAAAGGCCCTCAGCGATGCCCTGTTCCAGTGGGCCCGGGAAAAAGGCTATGCTGTCCGTCAGGATGAATGGAACAATGTGCTGCTGCGGAAGCTGGCTTCTCCCGGGTATGAAAACCGGCCGGGGGTCATGCTCCAGGCCCATCTGGACATGGTCTGCCAGAAGGCAAAGGGGGTGGAACACGACTTCCTGCAGGATCCCATCCATCTGGAACTGGAGGGGGATATCCTGTCCACCGGAGGGCGGACCACCCTGGGGGCCGATGACGGCATCGGGGTGGCGCTGGCTCTGGCCCTTTTGGAAGACGGGTCCTTTGCCCATCCGGAACTGGAAGTGCTGCTGACCACCGCCGAGGAAGAAGACCTTAGCGGGGCCCAGAATGTGGACGCCAGTGATTTCCGGTCCCATTACCTGGTGAACATCGACAATGCGGTGGAACGCCATTCGGTAACCGGCAGCTGCGGAGGCTTCGGGGTGAACTTCCACCTGCCGGTGACCTGGGAAGCGGTGCCGGAAGGGGCCCGGTTCTTCCATCTGAAGGTGGAAGGGCTCCAGGGAGGCCATTCAGGGGAAGACATCCACCGGGGCCGGGGAAACGCCAATATTTTCCTGATCCGGATGCTCCTGTCCGCCCGGAAAGAAATGCCCCTCCGGCTGTCTTCCCTTCATGGAGGCACCTTCCGACTGGCCATTCCCCGGGATGGGGAAGCGGTGGTGCTGGTGCCCCGGGGCAAGGAAGAAGCCTTCCTCCAGGCGGTGAACGCTGCAGCGGAAGAACTGCGCCGGGAATACAAGGCCGTGGCTGCCAATCTGAAGATTTCCGTGGAAGAGACCCAGGGACCGGACAACGGACTGGTGGTGTCCCGGGAAGTGACGGACAAGTTCATCCAGGTGCTGGTGCTGTCTCCCAACGGAATCTCGGAAATGAATGCCGCCGTGCCCGGGGTGGTCCAAAGCTCCGACAACCTGGGAGAAATCCGTCTGGAACGGGAACAGAACCGGCTGGTGGTGGTCTACGAGATCCGCACCTCCTTCCGGTCCAAGGCGGAATACATCTGGGATAAAATCCATCTCCTGGCCCAGATGGTGGGGGGGACCTGCGAGAAATTCGCCGCCTATCCCGGCTGGCCCCATGATCCGGATTCCCGGCTGACGCCCCTGGTCCAGCAGGTGTATGAGGAAACCTTTGGAGAAAAAATGGACGCCACTCCCATCCATTCCGGCCTGGAGTGCGGATGCCTGATCGAGAAGAAACCGGACCTGGACGCCATCTCCCTGGGCCCCGACTGCTGGGACCTCCATTCTCCCCAGGAAAGGCTCAGCGTAAAGAGCACCATCAGGATGTATGAGTTTTTGAAGAAGCTTCTGGAACAAATTGCATAAAAAATGGGTGCTGCCCGTGTGTTTTTTCACACGGGCAGCACCCATTTTTGTCAGTGGTCAATGGTCAGCGGCTGCTTTTTCCACGGCTGCCGGCAGGGTCACGTCTTTGCCCTGCTGGTAGTCGAACTGGAAGGCGAAGACCAGGGTGGAGCTTCCCAGCAGGCTGGTGAACATCTGCTGCTGCTCCGGGGTGATCTTTTTGGCCTTGGCGGCGGCATCCAGGATATAACCGCCGGTGGTCTGGAGCACCGGGGTCATGTCCATGCCCAGCCGTTTCACCCGCCAGGTTTTTTTATCCAGCACCACTGTGTAGGGCACGTCCTTTACCTGGGCCACCAGGGACTGGATCTGTTCTGCATCCTTCTGCTTTTTGAATTCCGGATCCTGGGCCAGCTTATTGGCCAGCTTCTGGCCGTCCAGGGTGAATTCCAGGGTCTTTTCCCGGCTGGTTTCCTTGGTTACCTTGGCGGAAGACAGGTACTCCAGCAGTTCCTTTTCGGCTTTTTTGCTGTCCGGATTGGGCAGGAGAGGCAGGGTGTAGGGACGGACACTTTTGGACCAGCCTTTGCCGCTGTTGATGTACTGGGTCAGCTGGCCTTTTTCCGCAAAGAAATAGGCGTCAATGGGCTGGCTGGCGGTCTGCTGGCCGGTGAGCAGGGTCAGCTCCCCGGTGCCGTGGAGATCTCCGCTGAGCTTTTCTATCCGGGTATTCTTTTTGTCGGTTTCTTCCACTCCGTTCCCGGTAAGGGACAGGTTCCCCACTCCGATGGGGCTGAACAGGGTGCCCTTCATTTCGTACTGGATGTATTTTTCCTTGGCCATGACGCTCTGGACACGGACCATGTCTTTTACCACAGCCTTGTCTACGGGAGAAGCAGCCTGGGCCAGGGAGCCGGCGGAAAGCACCAGCAGCAGGGACAGGCCTGCTGCACGGATTTTCGATAACAATGCCATAAAAAAAGCCTCCTTTTCAGATCAACGTCTGTTTGTTCCTTATTCTATCTTCTTAGGATGTCACATTCAAGGAGGAAAGTCAAAGGAAAAAGTTTTGAACTTTTCGGGAAGAACCGGTGCGAAGGCCGGGGGATATGGTATCATGACAGCAGATAACTGGAAAAGGAGAGGATACCATGAACAACGAAGTACTGGAAGCCATGCAGCTCCGCAGGAGCATCCGCAGTTTCAAACCGGACCCGGTGCCGGAAACCGATCTTCAGGAAATCATCAAGGCAGGGCTCTATGCCCCCAGCGGCAGAGGCAGCCAGGATACCATCATCCTGGCCATTACCAACCCGGCCATGGTGAAGCGGCTGAGCCGGCTGAACTGTGAAATCGGCGGCTGGGCTCCGGATTTCGATCCTTTTTACGGGGCACCGGCTGTGCTCATCGTACTGGCGGACAAGACGAAGCCCACGGAAGTGTATGACGGGTCCCTGGTCATGGGGAATCTGATGCTGGCCGCCCATTCTCTGGGCCTGGGCAGCTGCTGGATCCATCGGGCCAAGGAAGAATTCGAACGGCCGGAAGGCAAAGCCCTGCTGAAAACCCTGGGTATCACCGGCGAATGGGAAGGCATCGGCCACTGCGCAGTGGGCTATGTAAAGGGAGATATCCCTATCGCCCCCCTGCGGAAGGAACATCGGGTGTATTGGATGAAATAAGGAGCATATTGCAGAGGCAATATGCTCCGGTCGCGGGTCGCGACAAAAGGGGTGGTGCGTCAGCAGCACCCCTTTTAAAATACTTCCGATTCCGCAGTCCTCTGGTAATTCTTCTCCAGCATGGCTTTGTGGGAGAGAAAGCGGGGATCGTCGAAATATTTGGCTCCTTTGGGACAGTATTTGATGCAGGCCTGGCATTTGA
>ONZZ01000344.1_pt1 | contig 41395 bp, 34 predicted proteins | sample 1671101 | NCBI WGS metagenome assembly ONZZ01 (sample SAMN06348122, study PRJEB24527) | human gut metagenome | biome: human gut; feature: ankylosing spondylitis patient; material: feces | host: Homo sapiens | place: China | collected 2015-10
GGCGGCGTAGAGGTTTATATTATTAGGAACTGTCTACTTGACGGGGAGCACACCAAGCGTGAAGGAGGTGGGGACCGAAGGGCCTCGGAGGAAGTTTCATTTTTTCGCAGCCCCTTTTTTGATTTGGCTATACGTTTCATTCATACATGTTAAATTATGCATAAAAGAGATAATTTGATGTAAGAAATTGTTTGCAGGAAGTTCAAAAAGTTGCATATAAAAAGGTCTTAAACGGTGACAATGTAAGGAGATTTCACAATTCCGGAACAGAAAAACCGGGATTTGGCCAAGAAAAATCCGAACGTATCAGACAATTCATGAATAAAATAGATTAAATGATGAAGTAATAATATTGGTAATTTATAGAACTCATCGATATAATGTTCTTGTAAGGAACAGAGAATTAAATGGATTCATTAAATTCATAATTTCCAGACAATAATCTGTTTCATCATTCGGAGTGCCGCAGGGGAAAGCGGCAACACAAAAATTGCATAAGGAGAAGTGGAGAACAAGAGGATTTTAATAGAGAGAATTTTCAGACCATTCTAAATAGACTTTCTAGGAGGTAATGTAATGAAACGGAAGGTTTCTCTCGCGTATTTGACCATCCCCGGCGTGGAAGCTGTGGACCAGATTCGGATTGCTGCCGAAGCAGGCTATGACTTTGTCAGCCTGCGGACCATTCCCATGAATCAACCTGGTGAACCGGCCAATGAATTGGAAAAGGATCCTGCCCTGTTCAAGAAAATCCAGGAAACCTTAAAGGCTTACAACCTGAAGCCTCTGGACATTGAACTGGTACGCGTGAAGGAAGATTTGCCCAAGGATTACCGGGGCGCTTTTGAAAAGGCCGCCCAGCTGGGCGCCACCCAGGTACTGTGCAGCGTTTGGACGGAAGACAGAAACTTCGCCATCGATACGCTGGGCAGCTACTGTGAACAGGCCAAGGAATTCGGCCTGCAGATGGATTTGGAATTTCCGGCAATTTCCGGCCTGCGGAGCCTGAAAGATGTCATCGCCGTACAGGATGCCATCAAGGCCCCCAACCTGAAGCTGCTGATGGATATCCTGTATGTGTACTGGGATAACGAAACCCCGGAACTGATCAAGAATACGGATCCTTCCCGGTTTGGTTTGATCCACATGTGCGACTGCCCCAAGGATTACCTGTCCTACGAAAAAGTCGTCATCATGCGGGAAAAGAGAGAGTACCCGGGCCTGGGAGCTGCTCCCATTGCCCAGTACCTGGAAGCTTTCCCGGCGGAGCTGCCCTGCTCCATTGAGCTTCCCAACAAGGAATACATTGAGAAATACGGTGCTCTGGGCCATGCGAAAAACTGCCTGGAAAACCTGAAAAAATTATTTTAAAAATTACTTTTGAGGCTAAAGAAAGAAGGGAATGAAATGAACGTTGATATCAACACGAAATTCATTACGCTGTTAGGCGATCCTTTGGCACAATCCTTTGCCGCCAGAATGCAGAACAAAGCGTATGAAGCAGCCGGCATGAACATGGTGTATTTCTACACGGTGACCGGCAACGAACACCTGGGTGAAATCGTCAATGCCCTGCGCTATATGCCCTTTGCTGGGTTTGCCGTAACGAAACCCAACAAGATCAAGGTGCTGGAGTATCTGGATGAACTGGATCCCCTGTGCCAGAAGATGGGCTCCTGCAACACGGTTGTGAAGGAAGGCACCAAGCTCATCGGCCACAACACCGACGGCGTTGGTTTCTACACCGCCATCACGGAAGCCGGCGTAAAGGTTGACCAAAACGTATTCTTCTGCTTCGGCGGCGGCGGTGCCGGCCGGGCCATGTGCTCCATCCTGGCTTACCACGGCGCCCGGAAGATTTACATCACCGACCTGTTTGAAGACTGCGCCCGGTCCCTGGTAGATGACATCAACAAGAACTTCTCCACTATCGCCGAATTCGTTCCCCATGGTGATTTCTCCAAACTTGCAGCCTGCGATATTATCCTGAACGCCAGCGGCGTTGGTATGGGTCACAGCATTGGTGAAACCCCCATGCCCAAGGAATACATCAACAAAGGCCAAATCTTCTTTGATGCCTGCTACAACCCGGACAAAACCCAGTTTCTGCTAAACGCTGAAGAAGCTGGCTGCCAGATTATGAACGGCCTGATGATGTCCCTGTACCAGGGTACGGCCCAAATCGAACTGTGGACCGGCAAAAAGGCTCCTGTTGACGTAATGCGCAACGAACTCTTGACCATCCTGGCAGAACAGAATCAGAAATGATGCTTCTGCTCCTACACCAACCAAAGGAGGCTTATTAGAATGAAATTGCTTGATTGGCTGAATAAACATTTGGAAGAATCATTCATGGTCGTCATGCTGGTTCTCATTGCCTGCGTCAGCATGCTGCAGGTTATCGTTAGAAAGATTCCGGGGATGAGTTCCCTGACCTGGTCCGAGGAATTTTGCCGGTTCATGTGGATCTGGAGCGTATTCATCTCCCTGCCCTATACCATCCTCAATGAGAATATGCTGCGGGTGGGCGTATTGAAAGATATGCTGCCGGACAAGGTAAAGAAAGTAGTCAACATTGTAGTAGACGTTGTTACCATGGCCTGCATGTTCTACCTGGGCTACTATTCCATTGAAGTGTATGACAACATCGCCAGAAGTCATGAAATTTCTCCGGCAATGCAATGGCCTATGTCTTTTGTATATTTCTTCATGATTATCGGCTTCTTCCTGGGTGGTGTGCGCGGCATCCAAGTCATCGTCCGTCATATTCAGCACTTCGGTGACAGAGAACTGACCACCATTGAACAAACCATGGCAGACGCCAAGAAAGAAACTGAACTGGCACAGGAAGGAGATGTGAAGTAATGGCTGCAGTACTTGTATTCGCGGTATTCCTGATTGGAATTGCACTTTCCATTCCCATCGGGGTCAGCATGATCCTGGGCTCCGTTGCCCCTATTGAATTGATGCATAAAGGCGGCTCTATTGTACAGCTGCTGAACAACACCTTCTCCGGCGCCAACTCCACCCCTATCCTGGCTGTTCCCCTGTTCATCCTGGGCGGCGTTATCATGGCCAAGGGCGGTATTTCCCGGAAACTGTTCAACTTCTTCGCTTACTTTGCCGGCCGGTTTACCGGCGGCCTGCCCTGCGCAGTAATCCTGACCTGCCTGTTCTACGGTGCCATCTCCGGTTCCGGTCCTGCTACCACCGCCGCTGTAGGCGCTATGTGCGTACCGTTCCTGACGGACTTGGGCTATGACAAAACCTGGAGCGCTGGCCTGATTGCTGTTGCCGGCGGCTTGGGCGTAATCATCCCGCCTTCCATTCCTTTCGTACTGTACTCCCTGGCAACGGGCGTATCCACTGGTGACCTGTTCCTGGGCGGTGTATTCCCCGGCATCCTGATTGGTGTTGCCCTGATGGTTTATGCTGTGTACTACTGTGTGAAGAAAGGCGAAGACAAAGACAAGATCAAAGAAAGAATGAGCGAATTGTCTTCCCGGGGTCTGGTTAACCTGTTCAAAGACAGCTTCTGGGCTCTGCTGTGCCCTGTAATCGTACTGGGCGGTATCTACACCGGCTTCACCACTCCTACCGAGGCTGCTACCGTATCCGTATTCTACGCCATCCTGGTTTCCCTGTTCATCTACAAATCCATGAAGTTCAGCGAATTGCTGCCCATGCTGTGTGAATCCGTTAAGACCTACGGCGGCCTGGCCTTCGTACTGGCCTTTGCTACCGCCTTCGGCCGCGTACTGTCCCTGACCCGCGCCACCAAAGTGGTGGAAAGCTTCATCCTGGGCAACTTCACTTCCGCCTTCTCCGTACTGACCGTACTGACCATCATCTTCTTCCTGCTGGGTATGGTTATGGATACCGGCCCGGCCATCATCATCCTGGCTCCCATCCTGTTGCCTGCCTGCGTAAAACTGGGTGTAGATCCGGTTCACCTGGGCGTAGTACTGGTATGCTGCCTGTCCATCGGCCTGGCAACGCCTCCCTTTGGGTTGGACTTGTTCGTAGCCGGGAACATAGCGGAGAAACAGCCAATGGATGTAGCCAAGAAGGCTTTCCCCTTCATTGTTTCCTTCACCATTGCCCTGTTCATGATTGTGTATATCCCCTGGCTGTCCACCTATCTGCCGGGACTGCTGAAATAAACCTGGTGTTTTCGGGCAGGACCTGCTTCTGCCCGAACCTATAGATTCATCATCTTAAGGAGGTATTCGTATGAAAAAATCCATGAGAAAGCTCGCAAGTGCAGTATTGGCCGGTTTGATGGTAGCTTCCCTGACCGCCTGCGGCGGCGGTGACGACGCCAAGAAAGACACCAAATCCGCCGGCAAGGGTGACTTTGCCAATTTGAAGGAAGTGGAACTGATTGGTGCCGATACGGCTGCTAAAGACGCCATCGGCCAAAAATTCGGCGAAGCAGTTGCCAAGAACGTAGCTGATATCACCGGCGGCAAGCTGAAAATCGACTACCATCCCAATGGGGAACTGGGCGGCGACGAAGATCTGATCCGGCAGCTGAAATCCAACGATATCCAGATCGTGGTTTGCCAGATGGCTCCTTTGACCGCTGTAATTCCGGAAACCGCTGTATTCGACCTGCCCATGTCCTTTGCTAAATATAAAGGCGATGCCATTGACAAGGTCCTGAACGGCAATGGGGAATTCAACAAGAAACTGTCCGCTGCCTATGATAAGGCCGGCCTGCATTACCTGGGCATCCTGCAAAATGGTACCTTCCGTCTGACCACGGCCAACCGGGATCTGAAGACTGTGGACGACTACAAAGGCCTGAAGATTCGTACCATGAGCAACAAGAACCACATGGACTTCTGGTCCGCCCTGGGTGCTAACCCCACTCCTTTGGCTTTCTCTGAACTGTACTTTGCTCTGCAGAGCGGTACCGTAGATGCTGAAGAAAACGCCAGCGATACCATCGTAAACTCCAACTTCAACGAAGTACAAAAGTACTTGGCTGATACCAACCATATCCTGTACGCCAACCAAATGGCCATCAACAAGAAAGCCTATGACAGCCTGGATCCTGCCTACCAGAAAGCCCTGAACCAAGCTGTTAAACAAGCCATGGATGAACTGCGTCCGACCCTGGAAAAGGTTGACAAGGACAACAAGGACATCCTGAAGAAGAGAGGCATGACCGAGATTACCTATGATAAGTCCTTCTTCGATCAGGTTCTGAACAACGAAGGCGTAAAAGCCCTGTACAAGAAAATCGACGACCAAATCGGCGGCCTGGGCACTACGCTGATGAAAGAACTGGATGCTGCCAGCAAATAAGTTGGGTTTGTAAGTCAGTAAGAATGAATACTCGTTTCCTTCCCTCTTCTATTTCGGGTACAATAGAACCAGACGTACTATGAAGCAATGTGGAAGGAAGAGGGGGAAACGCTTATGCAGCTGCAATGGTTGTACTATTTCGTAACAATCGCAGAACTGGAACACTACACCAGGGCTGCAGAAAAACTAAAGATTAGCCAATCCAACCTGAGCCATGCCATCAAAAGCATGGAACGGGAACTGGGCGCGGAACTGTTTGAACGGCAGGGACGGAATGTAAAACTCAACAAGTATGGCAAGCTGTTCCTGCCCTACGCCCAGAAATCTTTGAATACCCTGGAAGCAGGGGAAAACGCTCTCAAAGAATACATCGATCCCAACTCCGGGACCATCATCATTGGCGGTTTCTATTCTATCGAAGCTTTTACCACGGATCTGATGATCCGCTACCATAGTGAAACCAACCGCCTGGGCGTACAATTCCAGTATTCCTCGGAAGGCTGGTTCAATCTACAAAAGCATCTATTGGATGGATCCATGGATCTGATCCTATGTACCAAGGTGAATTCGCCCCGGGTCGGGTCGTACTATATCGGCTCCCATCCCCTGGTGGCGTTGGTATCCGAACAACATCGGTTTGCCCAGCGGTCCAGCCTGAAGCTGGAAGATTTCCAAGGAGAGAACTTCATTTCCTTTGACTCCTCCGGGCAGATCAGCAGCAGAATGAAGGATATTTTTGAGCAGAAACACCTGCACGTGAATATTGTCACAGAAACTCCCAACGACGTAATCATCTACGGCCTGGTGGCAGCGGGGCACGGCATTGCCGTGGTTCCCTATCCTTTAAGCGGAGCGCCCTACGGCACCAAGGTGATTCCCATTGCCGACGAGGCCATGACGGACCGGCCCCTGTACCTGCAATGGAACAAGGACCGGTACATTCCCCCGGCAGCGGAGTTTTTCAAGAACTATATCATGCGCAGCGGCGACGTATTAAACCAATATTTCGTTCGTCACGGCATCAGCTTTACCGCTGATGCAGACCAGATGAACAATCGGGAGGACCCTACATTATGACCAAGAAATTGATTGCAGATTTGATGGTTGACTATTTGGAAAGACGGGATGTGAAATACGTATTCGGTCTGTGCGGCCATACGGTTATCGCCATGCTGGATGCCCTGTCCCGCAGCAAGAAAGTAAAATACATTTCCAACCGGCACGAATCGGTGGCTTCCACCGCAGCTGACGGCTACGCCCGGGTAACCCATAAGGCTTCCGTCTGCATGTGCCACCTTGGACCTGGGCTGACCAACGTCCTGACCGGCGTGGCCAACGCTGCTTTTGACTCCATTCCTATGGTTGTTATCGCTGGCGATGTGCCCAGCTACTACTTCGGCAAACATCCCCATCAGGAAGTCAATATGCACGAAGATGGCAGCCAGTACAAGATTCTGGAACCGGTAGTCAAGAGAGCTTGGCGGGTGGACGATCCTGAATCCATGGCTGACATTATGGACAAGGCCTTCCGTCTGGCAGAATCCGGCCGTCCTGGCCCTGTACTGATTGACGTTCCCATGAACATCTTCTCCGAAAAAGTAGAAGATTACCTGTGGGATCGGACCTACAAAGACAGCCACGTGACCATGAAACCGGCCCTGGATCCGGCTGCAGCCAAAGCCATTGCTGAAAAACTGGTAAAAGCAGAACATCCTGTAATGCATGCCGGCGGCGGTATCCTTTTGGCCCAAGCTTCCGATGAGCTGGCTGAACTGGCCGAATTGCTGGATATCCCCGTTTCCCGTACCCTGATGGGCCAAGGCTGCATCAGCGACAACCATCCTCTGATGATTGGCCAGACTGGTTTCTGGGGCATGGAATTCACCCATTCCCTGACCACCCAGGCTGACGTTATCCTGGGCCTGGGCACCCGCTTTGCCGAAGCTGACAGCTCCAGCTGGTACAAGGGCGTAACCTTTGATTCGGAAAAGACCGAATTCCTGCAAATCGATATCGATCCTACCGAAATCGGCCGTAACTATCCTGTAGCCATTGGCGCCGTAGGCGACCTGAAACTGGGCCTGCAGCAGATCATTGACGAAGTAAAGAAAATCTGCCCCGAAGGCAAGAGCCATCCCGAACTGCGGAAAGCCATTGCTGAAGCCAAGGCGGAATTCAAGAAGAGCAACGAAGCCATTTCCAACGATAGCCGTTTCCCCATGACCCCGCAGCGGATCCTGAAGGATGTAAAGGCCGTTGTTCCCGAAGATGCACATATCTTCACCGATGTGGGCTGGAACAAGAATGGTGTAGCACAGCAATATGATATTACCGTTCCCGGCAGCATCCATCACTCCTCCGGTCTGGCTACCATGGGCTTTGGTGCTTCCGCTGTACTGGGCGGCAAACTGGGTGCTCCTGACAAGGTCTGCATCACCCTGACCGGTGACGGCGGCTTCGGCGTGAACCCCACCTGCCTGGCTACCGCTGTGGAACAAGATATCCCTGTAACCTGGGTAGTAATGAACAACTCTGCTTTCGGTACCATTGCTGGTCTGGAAAATGCCAACTACGGCACCAAGTTTGGTACGGTATTCAAGACTCCGGACGGCGAAACCTACAGCCCCAGCTGGGCTGGCGTAGCCAAAGCCTATGGCGTGGAATCTATCTGCGTACACAGCGCTGAAGAATTCAAACCGGCCATGGAAGCTGCCATGAAAGCCAACGCTGAAGGCAGACCCTTCCTGGTAGAAGCTCCTATGGAAAACATTGTAGTTCCTACTCCTGGCTGCTGGAACATCAATGATATCTATAGCCCCAACAAGCTGGTTGAAGACGGCAAACTGGTGAAAGACGAAAACGGTGAGTTTGTAGCTCCCAACCACGCAAAGTCCCACAAAGCAAAATAATATGATAAAGGCAAATACCCTGTTCCGTTTTCAACCAGAACAGGGTATTTGTGAATGGAGAGAAGTAAAGAACCATCAACTGTACAGAAAGAAGGGTTTCCTATGGAAAAAATGACCACGAAACTGCGTCGTCTGTTGAAGGAAAAAGATTATCTGGTAGCCCCCTGCGCCTACGATGCTTTAAGCGCCCGGGCCATTGAAGTGGCCGGCTTTGATGTGTGCGGCACCACCGGCTACGGCATGCACGGCGTCGTCCTGGCTCAGCCGGACAGCGGCCTGCTGGCCCTGAATGAATCCGTGGATATCTTGAGCAAAATGGCCGATGCCGTCAATATCCCCATTATCTGCGATGCAGAAGGCGGCTACGGCAATGCCCTGAACGTAGTACGTACCGTCAAGGAATATGAAAAGACCGGGGTTGCCGGCTTCTTTATTGAAGACCAGCAGCAGCCGCCCAACTGCCCCTTTATCAGCGATACCCAGCTGATCAGCACCAACGAAATGGTGGGCAAGATTGAGGCTGCGGTAGAAACCCGGAAAGATCCGGATCTGCTGATCATTGCCAGAACCGATGCTCCCTACGAAGAAGCTGTAGAACGGGCCAACGCCTATCTGGACGCCGGCGCTGACATGGTCAAGATTCTGCCGAAATCCCGGGAAGAACTGATTGCCCTGCCGGAAAAGGTCCATGGTCCCATCCATCTGGGCTTCTTCCCCAACCAGGATTTCTTCAAGGGCTTCAGCAGTGAAGACTGCGGCAAGAAACTGGGCTACAAGATCATTACCTTCCCCTTCAGCGTCCTGTTTGCTCAGGTAGCAGCTGAACTGCGGGTACTGGAATATATCAAACAGCATGGCAGCGATGCTGGCTACGATGGCGACATGATCGACTTCAACACCTACATCAAACTGGTGCACGTAGATGAACTGCGGGAATTGGGCGCCAAATATTTGAAGGAATAGACCACCAGGAGGACGAATAGCATTATGGGATTAAACGTAGTCAAAAAAGTACGTATCTGTGAAGTAGGTCTGCGGGATGGCCTGCAAAATGAAAAGACCCTGCTCACCACCGAGCAGAAGCTGGATTTGCTGCAAAAATTGACGGACGCCGGATTCCCGGTGATTGAAGTGGGCAGCTTTGTCAGCCCCAAGGCCGTACCCCAGGTAGCCAATACCGACGAAGTGTTCCAGAACTTCAAGCAAAAAGAAGGAGTGGAATACCGGGCCCTCATTGCCAACCTGAGAGGCGTGGAACGGGCCATTGCCTGCGGCTGCAAAAAGGTGAAATTGAATGTTTCCGCTTCTGTGGCCCACAACCTGGCCAATCTGAACTGCACTCCGGCTGAAAGCGTTGCCCGCTTTGCCGCCTGCGTGGAACGGGCCAAGGAAGCCGGCATCGGCATTTCCGGTTCCATTTCCATGGCCTTTGGTTCTCCCTGGGATAAGGAAATCCCCGTTTCTACCGTGAAAGAAATCGTAGAAGCCTACATGGGTGTGGGCATTACGGAAATCAGCCTGTCCGATGCTTCCGGCATGGCCTTCCCTTCCCAGGTGTACGATATGGGTACGGAAATGAAGAAATCCTATCCGGAGGTTTCCTGGTGGATGCACTTCCATAACACCCGGGGCCTGGGTATGAGCAACATCCTGGCTGCTATGGAAGCAGGCTTTGACCAGTTTGATTCCAGCTTTGCCGGTGTAGGGGGCTGCCCCTTCGTTCCCGGTGCTGCCGGCAACGTAGCCACTGAAGATGTAGTGCATATGCTGGATGAAATGAAAGTGGATACCGGCATTGACCTGGATAAGGTTATGGCCATCAGCCGGGACGTGGTGAAAATGGTGGGCCATGAAACCGACAGCTATTTGCTGCGTGCCGGAAAAGCCAGCGACCTGATTCTGGATATTCCTAAAAAACAAGCTAAGAATCATACCTTAACTGATAAAAAATAAGAAGAAAATAAAAAGCTGTTTCTGTTCCTAAGAGAACGGGAATGGGCGATGCGGAGGCCATGCCATGAACAGTGTACAGATCCTAACCGTTATTTTTGATATTTTCTGCCCCCTGGCCACAGGGTATATCCTGCGGAAGAAAGGGTGGATGTCTCAGAAAGCGTGCAATGCTCTGATGCTGTTTAACGTAGTGGCGCTGATCACGGTGATGAACCTGATGAGCTTCTGGATCCTGCCCATTTCCCGTTCTTTCATTTTGCTGCCTATTTTAAGCGTGGTGATGGCCCTACTCTCCGTAGGGCTTGCCGTGTTTGTTTTTGGGCGGTCACTTTCTGACCCCTTGGAAAAGGGGTCTTTTGCTGTCTCCGCCATGCTGTCCAATATTGGAACCCTGGGGGGTATCTGCGCTTTCATTGCCTACGGGGAAATCAGCTTTGCCTATGTGCAGCTGTTTGCCGTGCCCCAGAATGTGCTGATGGTGATTCTGGCCTTCCCATTGGCCCAGTATTATTACGCAAAAAAATTGGAGTCCGCAGCGGGACTCCATTGGGAGATCAGCATCAAAGATATGTTCTTTACGAAAAAGCAGCTGGGGGTATTGGGGATGCTCATTGGCCTGGGCCTGCAGCTGGCAGGGGTGGAACGGCCGCCGGTGGTGGCCAATTTCTTCCACTATCTGGTGCACATCCAGGCTTGGATCGCCTTTACCCCGGTGGGCTACACCATTGATTTCAGCAAGGCCTCCAAGTACTACAAGAAGGTGCTGAGCATCCTGCCCCTGCGTTTTCTTATTGTGCCCCTGGTGGTGTACCTGATTGCCCGGCCCTTTATTCACGACCAGCGGCTGTTGGGGACCATCCTTATCGCAGCGGCTACTCCCACCGCCATCAACTCGGTAATCACCGCCCAGTTGTTTGGGCTGGACGTGGACCTGTCGGTGGCTTCGTTTCTGGAGACGACCGTAGTCTACGTGCTGGTGGCGTTTCCGCTGTTCTACCTGTACATCAGTTACGGCGGGCAGCTGTAATCATTCGGCACTGCCCCGGAAACCGTAGTTTTCCAGGATAAAGTCCCGGGCCAGGGTGGTCGCCGGGGTAAGGGGACGGGTATTGTTCCACACCAGGTACACGTTCCGGATAAAGTCCGTGTTCTGCTCCGCAATGGGCAGGGCCACCACCCGGGCGGTTTTGATGCCGGGAATTTCCGGCAGGATGCCCAGGCCGAATTTCAGGTCGATGTACTGAAGGGCTGCGTTGCACTCCTGGACCTCAAAGACAATCTTGGGAACAATCTGGTGTCGGCTGTAGGCCCGGTCCAGCTGGTCCCGCAGGTTGCTGCCTTTGTCCAGGCTGATGATGGGCTCCTTGGCAAAATCCTCAAAAGTTACGTAGGACCGTTTGGCCAGGGGATGCTCCAAGGGAACCACCAGGTACAGGGGCTGTTTTAAAATCAGCTGGGAATCCACCCCCGGCCCCCGGTGGGTGGAAAAGCCCAGATCCAGTTTCCCTTCCTTGACCTGGGAATAGATCTGGTAGGATGTACCTTCTGAAAATTGAAAATGCGTCTGCCGGTGGGACAGGTCCTGGTAAAAGGACTCCATCATGGAAGGAATCAGGGAGGAGGAAATGGAATGGAAGTAGCCCAAACGGACCACGTATTCCGCTTCCCCCTTCATTTCTTTTAGGGTGGTTTTTCCCTGGTCCAGGGACTGGAGGGCCTTCTGCACATAGGGCAGGAAGCGCTGGCCGTAGGGGGTCAGGGTAATATGACGCTTTTCCCGGACAAAAAGCTGAACGTCCAGTTCCTTTTCCAGTTCATTGATGGCGTAGGAAAGGCTGGGCTGGGAAATATGGAGCTCTTGGGCTGCGCGGGTATAGTGAAGTACCCGGGCCAGGGTGTCAAAGTAAAGCAATTGCAGTAATGTCATGGGATACCTCCTGTGATACTTCTTCATTGTATCATGGGAAAGGAAAAAATTATAGAAGCTTTCTATGGAAAAATAACAGTGTTTTCTATCAATCGGGCCGCTTGCCGGCCCCAAAGGGAGATGGAAGTATGGAAAAAGAATTGCAGCCTGTGGTCATTGGCACCGTAGGAGCGGGGTATGCTGCCCGGCTTCACGGCAATGGATATAAAAAGTCCGGGGGCGTACCCTTCCGGCTAAAGACCATCTGTGATACTGTGCCGGAGCTGGCCCTAAAGGTCCAGGCAGAATTTGGCTACGAACAGGTGGAAACTTCCTACGAAAAAATGCTGGAGGATCCGGAAATCACTGTGGTGGATATTGTAACGCCGCCTCTGCTGCACATTCCCATGGCCATTCAGGCCATTCAGGCCGGCAAGCACGTCATCTGCGAAAAGCCCCTGACCGGGTATTTTGGCAAGCCTGGGGAAGAACGGGTGGGGGATACCCCCAAACAGGTCATGTATGAGCAGGTGCTGGCCGAAATGGAGAAATTGGGGCAGGTGCTCCGGCAGTCGGACCGGAAATTCATGTACGCGGAAAACTTCCTCTATGCCCCGGCCGTCCGGAAGGCCGCAGAGGTGGTCCGGGCCAAAAAGTCCAAAATCCTCTTTATGAAAGGGGAGGAGAGCCTGAGCGGCTCCAGCTCCGCCTTGTCCAGCCAGTGGAGCAAGGTGGGCGGCGGCACCCTGATCCGTACCGGTACCCACCCCTTAAGCGGCATGCTATGGCTCAAGCAGCAGGAGGCAGCCGCCCGGGGCGAAACCATTACGGTCCAAAGCGTTTCTGCCGATGTGGGTCAAACCACCCGCTGCCTGAATGCCTATGAGCACCGGCACATCCGGGCCAATCCCCTGGACGTGGAGGATTACGCCGCTGTAACGGTGACCTTCTCCGATGGTACCAAATGCCTGACCATTGCCAGCGATACGGTGCTGGGGGGCACCAAAAACTATATTGAGGTTTACGCCAACGATGCGGCCCTTGTCTGCAACCTGACGCCTACGGATCTGATGAATACGTATTTCCTGGACCAGGATGGGATGCAGGACGTGTACATCAGCGAAATGCTGCCCCAGGCCATTGGCTGGAACAAGGCCTTTGTCAGCGATGAAGTGATCCGGGGCTACGCCGATGAACTGACCCGATTCCTGAAGGCAGTGGCCTATGATTGGGATACGTCGGAAGATTTTGCCGTAGCCCGTGAAACTATGAAAGTAATCTATGCTGCGTACCTATCGGCAGAATCAGGGAAAAGAGTCGATTTATAGATTGTATCTATAAATAAAACTATAGAAAGACTCTATCATAAAGCAATAAATCTTGTATTAGATTAATCAGTCAATTCAAAGTATAATGAACTCAACGAAACGGAATAATTAGAAGATTCCGTGTGAAGAATGCAAAGGAGAGATAATAATGGCAAGAGAAGTAACTCCCGAAGAAATTGCTGTCTGTGAAGAGAAAATTGCCCGTGCTCATGCAGCACAAAAGATTCTGGAAACCTATGATCAAAAACGTATTGATAGACTGTGCCAAGCTGTAGCAGCCGCTGTATGCGACCTGAAGGTTTGGGGCAAGATCTGCGACGAAGCCGTTGACGAAACCCGTCTGGGCGACAAAGTCTCCAAGAGAAACAAGAGAAACAAAATCAAATTGATCCTGAGAGATTGCCTGCGCAACCCCAGCATCGGTGTAGTAGAAACCATTCCTGAAAAAGGCATTGTGAAATATGCAAAACCCGTTGGCGTAATCGTTTCCCTGGTTCCGACCACCAACCCCTGCCTGACTCCTGCTGGCCAGATTCTGTTTGCTATCAAATGCAGAGACACTGTTGTCTTCTCTCCGCATCCCAGAGCTAAGAACATCACCAACAAGACCATCAACCTGATCCGTGACACCCTGGTTCGTGAAGGCGCTCCTGCCGACATCATCCAAGGCGTTGAAAAACCCAGCATTGCCCTGTCTTCCGAACTGATGAAACGGGCTGACCTGATCATCGCTACCGGCGGACGGCCCATGGTTAAGGCTGCTTACAGCCAGGGCGTTCCTGCCTATGGTTCTGGCGCCGGCAACGCTACCGTTATCATTGATAACACCTGCAACACTCCGGAACGTCAAAAAGAAGCTGCTGCCAACACCCGGATTTCCAAGACTTCCGACTTTGGTTCTGGCTGCTCCTGCGACGGCAACCTGGTTATTTCTGAAGAAGTTTACGATGGCTTCGTAAAAGCCCTGGTTGAAGAAGGCGCTTACCTGGCCAACGAAGAAGAAGCTGAAAAGATTAAAAAGGTTATGTGGGATGAAACCGGCCACCGTCTGCCTGACACCGTTGCCGTTAGCCCGCAAGCCCTGGCTGAAGCTGCTGGCTTCACCATCCCTGCTGACCGTAAATTCATCGCTGTAACTGGCGGCGGCATCGAACATATCGGCAAACAATTCTTCTTCTCCAGCGAAAAACTGACCACCCTGCTGACCCTGTTCAAATACAAAGGCGAATTCGAAAACGCTCTGGATATGATGAGAGCTATCTTCGAAGTAGGCGGCAAAGGCCACTCCTGCGGCATCTACTCCTTCGATGATGACCATATCGATCGTCTGGGCAAAGCAGCTCCTGTTTCCCGTATCATGGTTCGTCAACCTAACAACAGAGGCAACTCTGGTTCCGCTTGGAACGGCATGCCTCCGACCTCTTCCATGGGCTGCGGCACCTGGGGCGGCAACATTGTTTCCGAGAACATCTCCCTGAAACATTACATGAACACCACTTGGGTATCCCGTCCTCTGGAATACGATATGCCTTCCAACGAAGAACTGTTCGGTGACTTCTTCAAACCGGGCATGGACGAAGAATAATCCAGCTTGACCATTTTCTTGGCACCATTTGCGAATTACTCATATTGAATCCTCTTATAGATAAGAAGGATGTGCGGCTTTTCCCCTCTAATGGCCGCGCATCCTTCTTTCTTTACAGGAAAAGTTAACCTGTAATAAATGGTGCAATTGTTTACAAAAATTTAAAATTTGTGGCAAGAATGTTTGACAGCAGTAACTTTGGGTGGTATACTTTTAGTCACTTATAGCAAACCAGTAGGATAGTAGCATGGAAAGAGGTAAGCCAAATGAGCGAAGTAGTAAAGGTAAAGAATGTACGTATCGGCGAAGGAATGCCCAAGATTGCCATCCCCATTTCGGACAGCGATTACGCAGGGGTGCGGAAATCCGTGAATCTAATCATGAATTCCCCCTGTGACCTGATTGAATGGAGAGCAGATTTCTTCAACAATGTAACGGATCCGGAAGTTCGGATTAAACCCATGACCCTGTTCCGGGACCAGTTGTGGAACCTGCCGCTGCTCTTCACCGTCCGCACGGACGTAGAAGGCGGCATGATGGAAATCGATACCCAGGACTATGTGGATCTGCTCCTGGCGGTTATTGACAGCGGCCTGATTGATCTGGTGGACGTGGAACTGTCCCGGGGCGAAAAAGCCATGAAGACCATTGTAGAGGCGGCCCACGAAGCCGGCGTCAAGGTGGTTGGCTCCCGGCACAATTTCAAGAGTACCCCGGACAAGGACATCATCGTCCGGAACCTGTGCAAGATGCAGGACCTGGGCTGTGACATTGCCAAATTCGCCGTGATGCCCCAGTCGGAACGGGATGTGCTGACCCTGTTGGATGCCACCCTGACCATGAAGGAAGAACACGATGAAACGCCGGTGATTACCATGTCCATGGGGCACAAGGGCGTCATCAGCAGGATCTGCGGCGAAGCCTTCGGTTCCTGCATTACCTTCGGCACTGCCGGCAAAGCTTCGGCACCGGGACAGCTGCCAGCCAACGGCCTGTCCATATTCTTAAAGAGCCTGGCCTAAAAGCGTACAGGTGTGGTGAGAACTGCACCTGTTTTTTTATGGGCTAAAGGGGAAAACGGAGAAATTTGTCCGTTTATTTTTCCTTCAGCACCCAGCTTTGCAACAACTGGCAGCGGTCTTTTGGACCGCTGCTGAATTTTTTGTAAATACAGGATTGTTTTGCGGTATAATAGAAGGTGAACGAACCTGCCGGCGCGGCAGTCTAAAGAGGGGGCATACAGATGGATAAGAAACAACCCATTGGCGTAATCGATTCAGGAGTAGGGGGCTTGACGGTGCTGAAATGGCTCCGGGCAAAAATGCCCCACGAGGATTTTATCTTTATCGGGGATACGGCACGGACGCCCTATGGCAACCGGTCCCGGGAACAGATCATTGAATTTGTAGGGGATATGACCGCCTACCTGGACAAACGGCACATCAAGCAGCTGGTGGTGGCCTGCAACACCATTACGGTGCTGGGTAAGGACGTGATCCAAAACGGGTATGACTTTTCCGTTATCGGTATGGCCAAAGGCGCCCGGATGGTGAAAGGCGTAACCAAGAACAAACGGGTGGGCTTTGTGGCCACGGACTTTACGGTGTCCACCGGGGCCCATAAACGGGAAATCCAGGCCATGGACCCGGAAATCCAGGTGTTTGGGCAGGGCTGCCCTAAATTTGTGCCCCTGATTGAAGGGGAGAAATTTGGCACTCCGGAACTGGCCAGCGCCGTACAGGAATATGCCGACGACCTGAAGGCCCATGACGTGGATACGGTGCTCCTGGCCTGCACCCATTATCCCTTCGTCCGGGAAGAGCTGCAAAAGGCCCTGGGATCCCAGGTGACCATTCTGGACCCGGCAGAGCGGACCACCCAGGATGCCATCGAGGACCTGGCGGCCCGGGGACTGGCCCAGACGGAAGGCATCGGGGAAACGGAAATCTGCTTTACCGCCGATGTGGAACGGGGCCAGCGGCTGGCCCAGCGGGTCATGGACACAAACGGCTGCGTCTTCAAGCTGATTCAATTATGATAAAGCAAAAACAGGATGTATGACCCTGGTGGTCACACATCCTGTTTTTTGCTTTCCCCAGAAGCGTTCCCCTGCCTGGGGGTTTTTGAGTTCCGGGCAATAAACCGGAAGATGAAATCCCGGATCACGTGGCTGGGGGTAGTGCCCTGCTGCCGGCAGAGCTCCCCAAACCGCCGGAGGGGCTCCTCCTCCATGCGCACCGACAGGCGTTTTTTCTTGAGGTATTTATCTTCTTCCCAATCTTCCATAGGCATCCATCCTTTCTGGTGGGCCCGGCGCCCCGGATTCCCCAATCCGGCTTTAGCCAGGCCCTACAGCTTCCCTTACTTTCAGTATAGCAGGGAGGGTGGGGTGAAATCCTCCCAGGTAAGTGTTTGGGGAAATTAATCCCCGGCGGCCACCTGGTAGGTTTCCCCGGTTTCCTCATCCCGGACCTCCAGGCTGCAATGCAGCCCCTCCAAAATCCGCAGCAGGGTTTCCAGATTGGGCTCCCGCTTCCGGTTCACGTACAGGGACAGGGAGTCCTTCCGGATGCCCGTCCGTTCCGCCAGGTCCCGCTGGTGCAGGCTGCGGTCTGCCAATTTTTCCTTGATGATCTCTGTAATATCCATAGGCTCCTCCTTTGCTGCCTCCTGCCAGGGCAGGGGGCAATCCTGCGTTTTTCCATACTTTCAGTATAGCAGGAAGGGTGGGGCGAAATCCTCCCAGAAAAGAGCCGTTTTGGGGCATAAAAAAACAGGTCTCCGTCTCCCTGGGGAGACCGGAAACCCGGCAGGTCCAAAAAAGGGTAAAAAAATGGAGCTACTGATAGGATTCGAACCTACGACCCTCTCATTACGAATGAGATGCTCTACCAACTGAGCTACAGTAGCATTCATGGAGAGTATTTTACCATGTTTTCCGCTTTTTTTCAAGGCCTGATCTGTATTTTTCGGGCGGCAAACGGAAGATTTTGGGAGCGTATAAAGTTAACCTGTTTTTTGCAATTTCCAGAAAATAGCGGTATAATCAAAAGCAAACAGAATAGAGAAGCCGGCGGTGAAAACCGCAGGGCAGGGGAGCTTGCAGGCAGAAATGCCGGACAGGCTGAGAGGAAGGTAGGCCCTTCGACCCGTGAACCTGATTTGGATAATGCCAACGTAGGGATGCAAACGAGCAAAACGGCAAGAGAAGTTACCCGGATTCAGGTGGCTTCTCTTTTTTGTTGTCCCAAAACAAGGAGGCCTTGGAAATGCGAATCAATGGAAAAGAAGAAAAGGCTGAGGGCCGGACCCTGCTGGCGTACCTTCGGGAGCGGCAGATCGACCTGGGCAACGTAGCCGTGGAACGAAACGGGGACATTGTGCCCAAAAGCCAGTATGCCTCGGTGCTGCTCCAGCCGGAAGACGTGCTGGAGATCGTGTCGTTTGTAGGCGGGGGCTGAGATGCTCAGCCAAAAAGAATGGTTTGACGCCCTGGAAAGCCGCCACGGAGCGGCGCGTCAGGCCAAATTCCGCCAGGGCCGGGTGGCCATTTGCGGGCTGGGGGGCCTAGGCTCCCGGGTAGCGGAGCTTTTGGTCCGGGCTGGGGTAGGACACCTACGGCTGGTGGACGACGACCGGGTGGAAGCCACCAATCTCAACCGGCAGCTGTATTTTATGGACCAGCTGGGCCAGTACAAGGCGGAGGCCCTGGTGGCGAGCCTGCGGCGGATTACCCCCTACGCAGAGTTGGTGCCCCGGATCCTGCGGCTGACGGCGGAAAATATCCCCCAGGAGCTGGCCGGCTATGACTTGATTGTAGAAGCCTTTGACGGGCCCCGGGAAAAGGCACTTTTGTGCAATACGGTCCGGGAGTGCTTTCCCCAGGCGGTGCTGGTGGCCGCCTCCGGTATGGCCGGCTTATCCTCCGGCAACCGGGTCCGGGTGCGCAAACTGTCCCCTCATTTTTACCTGTGCGGGGACAGGACGGCGGATATCCGGGACGGAGACGGGCTCTACGGGGCCCGGGTCAATTTGTGTGCGGCCCAGGAGGCCCTTACGGTGCTTCAGCTGCTAGCTGGAGAAACAGAAAAAATTGGAAAGGATGAATACTATGAACGCAAATGATACTTGGCAGCTGGGAGGCAAAATCTTCCATTCCCGCTTTATTCTGGGCTCGGGGAAATATTCCCTGCCGTTAATTCAAACGGCCATTCAGGACGCCGGTGCCGAAATGATTACCCTGGCGGTCCGCCGGACCAATACCACTGGACAGGACAATATCCTTCAGTACATTCCCCAAGACGTAACCCTGCTGCCCAATACCTCCGGCGCCCGGAATGCCCAGGAGGCGGTGCGCATTGCCAAACTGGCCCGGGAACTGGGCTGCGGGAACTTCGTGAAAATTGAAATCATGCGGGACAGCCGGTACCTGCTGCCGGACAACCAGGAAACCATCAAGGCCACGGAACTTCTGGCCCAGGACGGCTTTGTGGTGCTGCCCTATATGTTCCCGGACCTGAATGCGGCCCGGGACCTTGTCAGTGCCGGGGCTGCGGCTGTTATGCCTCTGGCTGCGCCCATTGGCTCCAACCGGGGCCTGTCCGCCCGGGACTTTATCCAGATCCTCCTGGACGAAATTGACCTGCCCATCATTGTGGACGCGGGCATTGGCCGGCCTTCCCAGGCCTGTGAAGCCCTGGAAATGGGGGCCGCTGCGGTAATGGTAAATACTGCCCTGGCCACTGCCGGGGATTTACCTCTCATGGCCCAGGCCTTCCGCAGCGCGGTGGAAGCCGGTAGGAAAGCGTATCTGTCCGGCCTGGGACGGGTGCTCAGCCGGGGCGCCGCCTCCAGCGATCCCTTGACTGGCTTTTTGCGGGAGGATGCCTGATGGAAGAAGAAAATCAATTTTTGGTGGACGGCAAGAATCTAACCCCGGCTGCCCTGAAACGGAAACACCAACTGGAAAACGACCCTTCCTGCCGGAAGGACCCGATGGAATACCTGCCCGGCATGGAGCAGCTCCAGTCGGAGGTTCGGGAAAAGGTTATCAGCCAAATGGAGTCCTATGGCCCCAGCGCCTATACGGCGGTGGACGTGCGCCGGGCCCTGTGCCATGAGCGGGTGACCGTGGAGGACCTGAAGGCGCTGCTCAGCCCGGCGACGGAGCCCTTCCTGGAAGAACTGGCCCAAAAGGCCCGGGCAGTTACCAGCCGGCATTTTGGCAACACGGTGTATCTGTTCACACCCCTGTATCTGGCCAACTACTGCGAAAACTACTGCATCTACTGCGGCTTCAACTGCTACAATCCCATCCACCGGCTCCAGCTCACCGGGGAGCGGATGGAGCAGGAAATGCAGGTAATCGCCCAAAGCGGCATGGAGGAAATCCTGCTGCTTACCGGGGAAAGCCGGGCCAAAAGCAGCGTGGAGTATATCGGGGAGGCCTGCAAGCTGGCCGCCAAGTACTTCAAGAACGTGGGTCTGGAGGTCTACCCCATGAACACCGACGAGTATCGGTATCTCCATGCCTGCGGGGCGGATTCGGTCACCGTATTCCAGGAGACCTACGATCTGAAAAAATACGAAACCCTGCATCTCTTGGGGCACAAACGGGTATGGCCCTACCGGTTTGATTCCCAGGAACGGGCCCTTAGGGGCGGCATGCGGGGGGTGGGCTTTTCAGCCCTTTTGGGGCTGTCCAATTTCCGCAAGGACGCCCTGGCCACAGCCCTTCACGTGTATTACCTCCAGCGGAAGTATCCCTGGGCGGAAATGAGCCTGTCCTGCCCCCGGCTGCGGCCCATTATCAACAACGCCTCCATCAACCCCCAGGACGTAGGGGAGCGCCAGCTGTGCCAGATTCTCTGCGCCTACCGGCTGTTCCTGCCCTTTGCAGGAATTACCGTTTCCAGCCGGGAATCCGCGGCCTTTCGCAACGGCATTGTGCGCATTGCGGCCACCAAGGTCTCCGCTGGGGTGTCCACGGGCATCGGGGACCACGAGGAAAAGTATACTGGAGAGCAGAGCGGGTCCGAAGGGGACGAACAGTTTGAAATCCAGGACGGCCGGAGCCTCCGGGCCATGACGGAGGATCTGGACCGGGAAGGCCTCCAGCCGGTGCGCAATGACTACCTTTACGTGTAGCCTGCCCTTTGGCTGCGTCACCCACCGCCAGCTGTACCAGGTTCCCCTGCTGGAACAGGTGGAAGGGATTTTGGCCCAGCGGCCTGCGGCCCTGCTGCTTCGGGAAAAGGATTTAAATCCAGAGGTTTATCGGCAGCTGGCCCGGCAGGTCCTCTCCCTGTGCCGCCGGGCCGGGGTGCCCTGCATTCTGCATTTTTACCCGGAAGCGGCCCGGGAACTGCGCCCCGAGGGCCTGCACCTGCCGCTTCCGGTGTTGGAGCGCCTTAGGCCGGAGGAACGGGCCGCCCTGCCGCCCCTGGGAGCCTCCTGCCATAGCCTGAAAGACGTCCTTACAGCGGCGAAACTAGGTACCGCAAGGGTGACGTTGGGTCATATCTATACCACCGCCTGTAAGCCAAATTTGGCCCCCAGAGGGGTGACGCTGCTCCAGGAGGTATGCCGCCGCTCCCCGGTGCCCGTCTGGGCTATCGGAGGCGTTACCCGGGAAAAGCTCCCGGAGCTTGCTGCTGCCGGGGCTGCCGGAGCCTGGGGTATGGGAGCTTTTGCGCAGCTGCCGGAAAAATAAAAAACGAGGCTGGAAAAATGAACATTCATTTTTCCAGCCTCGTTTGCGTGTGTGTGGTTTTGTCTTGCGTTCAGGGGCAAGTCCCTTATTTGTTCAGCATGTATTCGGCCATATGGGCGGCAGCTTTCTTGCCGGCACCCATAGCCAGGATTACGGTAGCGGCACCTGTGGCAGCGTCACCGCCGGCGTACAGGCCGGGCACGGACGTAGCACCGGTTTCCTCGTCAGCCTGGACGCAGCCTTTTTTGGTCAGCTCCAGGTCGGGGGTGCCTTCGTAGCTCATGGGGTTGGGGGACGTACCAATGGCCATGATTACCATGTCCACCGGCAGGTCGTATTCGCTGCCCTCAATGGGTACAGGACGGCGGCGGCCGGAAGCGTCCGGTTCGCCCAGCTGCATCTTCTGGCAGGTTACGGCGCAGACACGGCCGGTGTCGTCTCCATGGATTACCAGGGGAGCGGTCAGGAAGTCAAACTGGATGCCTTCTTCCTTGGCGTGATGGATTTCTTCCAGCCGGGCAGGCAGTTCAGCCTCGCCCCGGCGGTACAGTACATGCACGTCCGCACCCATCCGGCGGGCACACCGGGCCGCATCCATGGCCACGTTGCCGCCGCCGACTACGGCAGCACGCTTGCTGTGGAGGATGGGGGTGTTGCTCCGGGGATCATAGGTCTTCATCAGGTTGGTCCGGGTCAGGTATTCGTTGGCGGAATATACGCCTACCAGGCCTTCTCCGGGAATCTTCATGAATTGGGGCAGACCGGCACCGGAAGAAATGAAGACGGTTTCAAACCCATGTTCAAACAGTTCAGGAATGGTCAGTACCTTGCCGATAACCATATCGGTTTCGATGGTAACGCCCATTTTCTTTAATTTATTCACTTCCTGGGCCACAATGGCTTTGGGCAGGCGGAATTCAGGAATGCCGTAGCTCAGCACGCCGCCGGGCACATGGAAAGCTTCAAAAACGGTAACGTCAAAGCCTTTTTTGGCCAGTTCCCCAGCGCAGGTCAGGCCCGCAGGGCCGGAACCGATGACCGCGGCCTTGTGGCCGTTTTTGGGAGCGGTTTCCGTGTTTTCTGCGTTGTTGTGGGCAGCCCAGTCGGAGACAAACCGTTCAATCCGGCCGATGGAAACAGATTCCTGTTTGATGCCCCGGACGCATTTGCCTTCGCATTGGTTTTCCTGGGGGCAGACCCGGCCAGAAATCCGCGGCAGGGCATTGGCCCCGGACAGAATTTCGTAGGCAGCGGCAAAGTCGCCTTCAGCGGTCTTTTCCAGGAATTGGGGAATGGGAATGCCTACCGGGCAGCCGGTTACGCAGGCAGGATTGTTGCATTGCAGGCAGCGGCGGGCTTCATTGATGGCTTGTTCCGGCGTGTAGCCCAGCGCTACTTCCAGGAAGTTGCATTTGCGGACGTCCGCCGGCTGTTCCGGCATGGGCGTTTTGGTAGCTTGCAGGTTCAGATTCGGATTAGGCATGTTGGCGTTTTCCTCCCGTCAGGCGGCAAAGATGTTCTTCCCGCTCTTTAGATTCAAATTCCGTATAGGAACGGTTCCGGGCAATGGCTTCATCATAATCAATCTTGTGGCCGTCAAAGTCCGGGCCATCCACGCAGGCAAAGCGCAGTTTTCCGTCCACCGTTACCCGGCAGCAGCCGCACATGCCGGTGCCGTCGATCATCAGGGGGCTCATGCTTACCGTGGTGGGGATATTATATTTTTTCGTCAAGAGGGAAGTAAACTTCATCATGGGCAGGGGTCCAATGGCAAATACATGGTCCAGCTTTTCCCCGCTGTTGATCAGTTCTTCCAGCTTGTTGGTGACAAAGCCGTGGTAGCCGTAGGTGCCATCATCCGTGCACATGTAGAGGTTGGTGGAAGCTGCCTTCATTTCCTTTTCCAGGATTACCAGATCTTTGGTTTTGAAGCCGCTGATCAGCTCTACCTTGTTGCCGGCTTCGTGCAGGGCACGGGCTACCGGCAGGGCAATGGCGCAGCCCAGGCCGCCGCCGACTACTGCCACATGGCCATAGCCTTCCACGGGGGTGGGTTTGCCCAGGGGGCCTGCCAGGTCAGCCAGGCAGTCGCCTACGTTTAGCTGGTCCAGGTCAATGGTGCTGGCGCCGATTTTCTGGTAAATCACGTCTACGCAGCCGTTTTCTGCAGAGGAGATGGTCAGGGGAATCCGTTCTGCATCCACGTTGGAACGCAGGATTACAAACTGACCAGCCTTGGCTTTGGCAGAAATCAACGGAGCGTACATGGAAATCCGCGTAATGTTGGGGTTCAGTACTTCCTTTTCTACAATCTCAAATCTACGAGGCATGGTTTCACATCCTTAATCTAGAGAGCCGCATCGCGGCGTATGGTATGAGAAAGGAAACAGGCGGAAACCTGTTTCCTTTCTTTGAAGAATACCGCATGTTGAATTAAAAAGCAAGATTGAAACAGATTTTGGCTTAATCTTTGATGCCGGCAATATTCTTGGCCAGCTGTTTTTTGCCGTCGATGTTCCCCTGGCGGGCAATCATGATCCGCTGGGCTTGAGGAGAACCGGCCCCGTGCAGGGATTCGGTCCGGTAGCCTACAGCAGCAGCGCCCAGGCACATATTTTCCAGGAAACGCATGATGCGCTGACGGTCTTCGGTGGAAACGTCAGGCCGGCCGGCAAAGAACTTGTTGCAGATTTCGCCGATGGTTTCCCCGTTGCGGCCCACTACCGTGTTGGACTTGAAGTCCGTTTCGGAAGGCATGGTCACCATCAGGCCGCCGGCAATGTCTTCTGCCAGGCGGACGATTTCGTAGGGGAACCGGGTGATGTTCTGCTTGCACACGTTGGCCAGCAGCATATCAATTTGGTAGTTCCCGGCTTTGGTGGGGCAGCCTTCGCAGGAGCAGGCAATGCCGCAGCTGTACAGGGTTTCGTTCAGGTGGGTCATTTCAATCAGTTTGTCTTTGATGTGGCTGGCTTTTTCTACGCCGTTGTATTCGGCAGCCAGGGCAGCGGCCCCAATCACCACATCGCCTACGCCTACTTTGCAGCCGCCGTAGGATTGACGGTGATAACCGGCAAACCGTTCTACCATCATGCCGGCAAATTCATATTCGCCGTTGAGGAAAATGTATTCGTTGGGAATGAACACATGGTCCAGTACCACCAGGGCTTCCTGGCCGCCGAATTTGGCGTTGCCCAGGTCAATGCAGGCACCGGGTTCCATTTTCCGGGTATCGCAGGATTGTCTGCCGTAGACCATGTACAGGCCATCTGCATCGGTGGGGCAGGCAAAGCTTACGGCGTAATCCTTGTCCGCTTCCTTCATGGAAATGGTGGGCATGAAAATGTGCCAATGGGAGTTGATGGAACCGGTCTGGTGCACCTTGGCGCCGCAGACTACAATGCCGTCCGGCCGTTTTTCCACTACATGGACGAACATATCGGGATCGGCTTGTTCATGGGGAGCCTTGGAGCGGTCCCCTTTGGGGTCGGTCATGGCGCCGTCCACGGTCAGGTCGTTATCCTGTACGTAGATCAGGAATTTCTTGAAGTTTTCATGGTAATGGGTGCCGTATTTTTCATCGATTTCATAGGTGGTGGAATAAACGGCATTGAAGGAGTCCATGCCTACGCAGCGTTGGAAGCAGCTGGCGGTCTTTTGACCCAGCAGGCGCTGCATCTTTACCTTCTTGATCAGGTCATCGGTGGATTGGTGCAGGTGGGTGAAGCGGTTTACCGTATGGCCGGTCAGGTTGGAGGTAGCGGTCATCAGGTCCTTGTATTTGGGATCCTGGGCCAGGGCATAGGTCATGGCTACAGAGTTGATGGAAGGACGGATAATGGGATGGTCCACCCAGTTATCAATCTTTTCCCCGAACATATATACTTTCGTGTGGAGCTTGCGCAGGCTTTCTACGTATTCAGCAGCAGTCATCAAAGTCATTTTGGGTTCTCCTTTATTGGAAAAAGAAATCCGATCCGCCGCCCGAAGGAGGCGGACCGGTTAGAGAGAGGGCTATATCATTATTTGCCGGCCAGGGCTGCGTAGGTGTTGTACCGTTCTTCCGCATCCCGTGCACACTTGTTGTACAGTTCTTCCGCCTTATCCGGGAAGGACAGCTTCAAGGATGCATACCGGTTCTGGCCCAGCAGGAAGGCCCGGAAGTCCCCAGTGGGTTTCTTGGAATCCAGGGTGAAGGGATTCTCGCCGGCTTTCTTCTTGTCGGGATCGAAGCGGTACAGATGCCAGTAACCAGCTTCTACGGCTTTCTTTTCTTCGTTCTGGCTGAGGCCCATGCCGCACTTCATGCCGTGTTCGATGCAAGGGCAGTAGCAGATAACCAGGGACGGGCCCGGATAAGCTTCAGCTTCCCGAATGGCTTTCAGGGTTTGGGCAGGATCGGCACCCATGGCTACCTGGGCTACGTACACATACCCATAGCTCATGGCCATCAGGCCCAGGTCCTTCTTCTTGGTTTCCTTGCCGCCGGCAGCAAACTTGGCAATGGCGCCAGCTTCGGTGGACTTGGAAGCCTGACCGCCGGTGTTGGAGTACACTTCGGTATCCAGTACCAGTACGTTGATGTCCCGGCCGGAAGCCAGTACATGGTCCAAACCGCCGTAGCCGATATCGTAAGCCCAGCCGTCGCCGCCGAAGGCCCAAACGCTCTTCTTGGCCAGGTATTCTTTATTGTGACGGATGAATTCCGCTTCTTCGCTGGCGTTGTTTTCCAGGGCAGCCAGCAGATCATCGCTGACCTTCCGGGATTCAGCCGTAACGTCTGCCTTGTCCAGGTAAGCCTGGCAGGCTTCCACAGCTACGCCCTTAGCCTTCAGGGCCGTAACGGAAGCTTTCAGTTCCCGTTTTACCGCATCTTGGCCCAGCAGGTAGCCGTAAGCGTATTCAGCGTTGTCTTCGAACAAGCTCATAGCCCAGGCAGGACCGAAGCCTTTCTTGTCCGTGCAGTACGGGGAAGAAGGAGTGGAGCCGCCGTAAGCGGAGGAGCAGCCGGAAGCGTTGGTGATGTACATCCGGTCGCCAAACAGCTGGGTAACCAGTTTGATGTATGGGGTTTCGCCGCAGCCAGCGCAGGCACCGGAGAATTCGAAATACGGTTTGGCAAACTGGGAGCTCTTGACGTTCTTGTCGCTGACCGCATCTTTCTTCACGGTAACGGTTTCTACAGCATAATCCCAATTGGGAGCTTCGCCCAGCTGGCTTTCCAGTGGTTTCATCACCAGGGCTTTTTCCTTGGCAGGGCACACATTGGCGCAGCTGCCGCAGCCGGTGCAGTCATACGGGGAAACCTGCATACGGAATTCGTATTGGCCAAGACCTGCACCCAAAGCTTTCTTGGTGGCAAAGCCGGCAGGAGCAGCCGCTTTTTCAGCAGCGTCCAGGAGTACAGGACGAATGGCTGCGTGCGGGCAAACCAGGGAGCACAGGTTGCACTGGATGCATTTATCCAGCTGCCATTCCGGTACATCCACAGCAGCCCCACGTTTTTCGTACTTGGTGGTGCCAGCCGGCCAGGTGCCGTCTTCCAGACCATACTTGGTGATGGTGGAAATCGGCAGGCTGTCGCCCTGCTGACGGTTCATGACTTCTACCACTTCCTGGATGAATTCCGGGTTCTTGTTTTCTACCGGAGCATCCTCAGCAGTCAGCCAAGCTTCAGGAATGGTTACCTGGTGCAGTTTTTCAATGCCGTATTCAATGGAAGCATTGTTCTTGTCTACCACTGCCTGGCCCTTTTTCTTGTAGTAGGTCTTATAGATGGCATCTTTCATGGCAGTAACAGCCTGATCGATGGGAATGACATTCAGCAGTTTGAAGAAAGCAGCTTGCAGAATGGTGTTGGTGCGGTTCCCCAGTCCAATTTCCCGGGCAATGGAGGTAGCATCAATGGTGTAGAACTTGGCTTTCTTGGCTGCCAGGGCCCGTTTCATGGTTGCCGGCAGGTGGGTTTCCAGTTCTGCATCGCTCCAGCCGCAGTTTAACAGGAAGGTGCCGCCTTCTTTCAGGTTGGCTACCATATCGTATTTATGCACGTAGGACGGGGTGTGGCAGGCTACAAAGTCAGCCTGGGTTACCAGGTACGGAGAACGGATGGGTTCTTTGCCAAAACGCAGATGGGATTGGGTCAGACCGCCGGATTTCTTGGAATCGTACACAAAGTAGGCTTGGCAGTATAGGTCGGTGGTATGGCCGATGATCTTGATGGAGTTCTTGTTGGCGCCTACGGTGCCGTCGGAACCCATGCCCCACAGTTCTGCACTGGTCTGGCCGGCAGGAGAGGTTTCGATTTCCTGGGTAACCGGCAGGGAAGTGAAGGTTACATCGTCCACAATGCCGATGGTGAAATCGTTTTTGGGTTTGTCCTGTTTCAGGTTGTCATAGACAGCCAGGATTTGGCCAGGAGTGGTATCCTTGGAGCTCAAGCCGTAGCGGCCGCCCACGATTTCCATAGGAATGCCCTTGTTCTTGTAGATGCTGCATACATCCTGGTACAGAGGTTCGCCCATGGCGCCAGGTTCCTTGGTTCGATCCAGTACGGCAATTTTCTTTACCGTAGCAGGAACGGCTTTCAGGAAGTAGTCGGCAGAGAACGGACGGTACAGATGAACGTTGATCAGGCCTACCTTTTCGCCTTTGGCTACCAGGTAATCCACGGTTTCCTTGGCAGTTTCTGCGCCGGAACCCATCATAATGATGATTCTGTCGGCATCGGCAGCGCCATAGTAGTTGAACAGATGGTAGCTGCGGCCGGTGAGTTTGTTGATTTCCTGCATGTAGTGTTCTACAGCATCAGGAATGGCAGCCACTCTCTGGTTGCAGGCTTCCCGGCATTGGAAGAAGATATCCGGGTTTACGGTGGTGCCGCGGGTAGCCGGATGTTCCGGGTTCAAAGCGTTTTTGCGGAAGGCCCGGATGGCATCGTAGTCTACCAAAGGCCGCAGGTCTTCGTAATCCAAAGCATCAATCTTTTGGATTTCGTGGGAAGTACGGAACCCATCAAAGAAATGCAGCACCGGCATCCGGCAGTGGATGGCAGCCAGGTGGGCAACAGCCCCCAAGTCCATAACCTGTTGCGGAGAAGAAGATGCCAGCATGGCAAAGCCCGTGTTCCGGACGGCCATTACGTCGGAGTGGTCACCGAAAATGGAAAGGGCATGGGCGGAAAGGGTACGGGCGGAAACATGGAACACGCCCGGCAGCATTTCGCCAGCGATCTTGTACATATTGGGGATCATCAGGAGCAGGCCCTGAGATGCGGTGTAGGTGGTGGTCAAGGCACCGGATTGTAGCGCACCGTGTACGGTACCGGAAGCGCCCCCTTCAGACTGCATTTCTACAACCTGAACCGGTTGTCCGAATAAGTTCAGCTTTCCGTTTGCAGCCCATTCATCTACGTGTTCTGCCATCGGAGATGAAGGGGTGATGGGGAAAATACCGGCTACTTCGGTAAATGCGTAGGAGATATAGGCAGCCGCCTGGTTGCCGTCCATCAACTCAATTTTCTTAGCCATTTTACGTCCTCCCTTAAATTGTTGTTCAAGAATAACCTTCTGCTTCACCGGGTCAGCCAATCATTGGGTAATGACTGACAATCGATCCGGCGCAAGCGGACCGATTTTTGAAGTTATCTCATATATACCCTTTTTTGGCCTCCGGTGCTTTGCACTCCATCGCATATATTTTGCTTTTTTTCACACCAGGCCACCAAAGCCTCCTGAAAAAATGCCAAAAAAGCAGGAGAAAACGGCGCAAAGCAAGGCGCCGTGCGGCTTCCTGGACTTTGCAGGAATCCCTTCCGCCAGTTGGAGAAAAAAAGCAAAATTGCTATATAAGGAAGGCTTTTGTCCCTTTGCCAACCATCCGACAAACGGCAAAAAAATAATGGGTTGTCGCAAAGAACCCAAAACCTGTACTAGCTATAATGAGGACAACAAAACAAAGAGCTGCTTCCGCTAAACCTAAGCAGTTTATAACAGCCCGGCCAGAGCCGGCAGCTGTAAAAGGAGGAAATATAAAATGGATATGAGCTATTTGAAAGACATGCCTATTGCAGTTCTGGGCGGCGGTGCCGTTGGTAAGACCATGGCAGCTGACTGCGCTTTGGCTGGCAAGGAAGTTCGGATCTGGGACCAACCTGCTTTCGCAAAACGCAACTTCGTCAACATTGAAAAAACCGGTATTACCCTGAGCGGCAACCAATTCTCTTATTTTGGTTACAATCGCAAAGGCACTGCAAAGGTTGCCCTGGCTACCGATGACATGGCTAAAGCTGTAAAAGGCGCCGGCATCATCATCGTTGCTACGGTAGCTCTGGCTCACGAAAACCTGTTCCGTGAACTGATTCCTCTGCTGGAAGATGGCCAAGTCATCCACATCCTGCCGGATAACTGTGGCACCTTCATTTTCCGCAAATTGATGCGTGAACTGAACTGCACCAAGAAAGTCATCGTAGGTGCTTGGTACACTGCTCCTTACGGCATCCGTGTTGTAAAACGCGGCGGCGTTACCACCAACGAATGCAAAGTAGAAGACAGAATCACCACCATCCGCGGCTGCGCTCTGCCTATGACCGATAACGATGCCTTCATGGCTTCCGCTTGGTACATTCCTGCATTCGGCGCCATCATGGACGCTGAAGGCGAAGTAACGGTTGCTAAAGACGGCAGCGAATACCATCATGGTTTCGTAACCGGCAACACCGTTCTGGATATCAACCTGTCCAACGTTAACCCTGTAATCCACGTTCCTGGCACCGTTCTGGGCGTATCCACCATGCAGAACTTCGACACCGTTCTGGGTCAAGAAAAGAAGAACTACTCCCTGTATGGTTTCGCTCTGTGCCCCGGCATTGCTGAAGTACAAGCTCAATTCTGGGAAGAAGAAAAAGAATTGGCCAAAGCTATGAACATCGGCCTGTGCACTGTAAACTATGAAGACTTCTTCTCCCGTACCACCATGTACGGCAAAGAATACATGGGCCCTGACTTCGCAGTTCCCTTTAACGAAAGATACGAAAACTTCTTCGGCGATGGCCCGTTCGACCTGGAAAACCGCTACATCACTGAAGACGTTCCTGTTGGCTGCTACCTGATGAGCCAATTGGGCAAGAAATACGGCGTAAAGACCCCGATCATCGATGCTATGATCCTGCTGGCTTCCACCATGCTGAAACGCGACCTGGCTGGCGAAAGCAAGTACACCCTGGATTACCTGGATATCGGCCACATGAACGACGAACAACTGCAGAAATACCTGCGTGAAGGCGTCTTCACCCCGAAAAAATAATAGGAAGCTTGTTTAGCATCATATATAGCAGGAGCTGCTGGTTCCCTTGGGAGCCGGCAGTTCCTGTTTTTTTGCGTGAAAAGCAGCAAAAATCCCCGAAAAAACGAATCCTGTTACTCCTGCAAAAACCGCAAATGTCAGAATATTTTGCGCAAAACAATTTGCGGGCATGCAAAAATAATTTAGCCAAAAGCCGTTATTTTTTGCAGTTTGGCTGCTCTTTGGCCCTGAAATTGTACTGGAAATCAGGAAAACAGGATTTTCTTCCCAAAAGGGGCAAAGTCCCCGGAAGGCACAGCCCGTGCGGGTTTTCAAGACTGAATTACCTGAAAATTGGCAAAGTACAGGCAATGCTGACAAAAGATTTTTTAAATTGGCACGGTTTTTGCAATACATATAGGCGAAAGCATTGGAGAGGTCTCCAAAAAAGAAATTGGCCCGTAAGTGTTGGCAGTCGATAGCCGGAAAGTGATAAGGAGGAGTTTTATCATGGCAAAAGAGTATTTGAAACGGATTGAAGCATTGCGCAAACAGTACCTGGAAACCCGGGTGGACATGGACGTTTACAACGCAAAGTATTTGACCGAAGGCTTCAAGGAATCTGAAGGACAACCCTGGATCATCCAAAAGGCCACTGGGTATTATCATCAGTGCAGAGATAAGAACATCTACATTCTGCCCCATGAACTGTTGGTCGGCGGCGTAGCCTTTAAACCCCGTGCCGGCGTTCTGTGCGCTGACAGCTCTGCTTCCATCATTGACCGGGAATTGGATACCATCAGCACCCGTCCCTATGACCCGTTCTACCTGAGCGAAGAAGGCAAGAAGGTCTTCAAGGAAGATGTTTCCGATTACTGGAAGAACAAATGCTTGTTTGACCGCTGGCGTCTGATGGCTCCCCAGGATATGAACACCCTGCGGGACAACGGCATCATTTATATCGACCGGAAAGCCGTCCGCGGCTATGGCGAAAATACCCCGGGCTGGACCCGCATCCTGACCAAAGGCTTGGGCGGCATCAAGAAGGAAGCCGAAGAAGCCCTGGCTAAACTGGACGATGCCAACCCTGGCGATCTGGAAAAGAGCTACTTCTACAAAGCAGAAATCATGGACTGCGATGCCATCGTTCTCCTGGCCAACCGTCATGCAGACCTGGCCGAAAAGATGGCTGCTGAAGAAAAGGACGAAACCCGGAAACAGGAACTCTTGAAGATTGCAGAAGTTTGCCGCTGGGTGCCTGAACATCCTGCCCGCACCTTCTACGAAGCTTGTCAAAGCATGCTGTCCTACGAATATGCAATCTTCATGGAACAGAACGCTTCTTCCTACAACCTGGGCCGTCTGGACCAATACCTGTATCCGTACTACAAAGCCGACAAGGCTGCTGGTATCCTCACCGACGATGACGCACAGGAACTGCTGGACTGCCTGTGGATCAAGATTGCTGAAATGTCCCTGTTCCAGGATGAAGTAACCGCCCAATATGCTGCTGGTTACTGCATCACGGTACAAACCTCCTGCGGCGGTATTGACCAATATGGCAACGATGCTTCCAACGAATTGTCCTACATGATGATCCAAGCTACCGAAGATGTCCGCTTCAAGGAACCGAACCTGGGCTTCACCTATGATATTGCCAAGAACCCGGATTCCCTGCTGCACAAGGCTGTTGAATCCATCAGCCGCGGCCTGACCATGCCGGCCATCTACTCCAACCAAGTTGGTATCTCCATGATGCAGAACAAGGGCGTGCCCCTGCGTGAAGCTTGGGATTGGAACCCCTGCGGCTGCGTAGAAACCAACCTGTCCGGCCGTATGAAACAATATACCGATATTGCCGATATCAACATGGGCGCCATGGTTGAACTGGCCCTGAACGACGGCGTCAGCCGCATTACCGGCAAACGGGTATCCGTTTCCACCGGCGATCCCCGGAACTTCAAGACCTTTGACGATTTCTGGAATGCCGTAATGAAACATATCGACTATGCGGTAGACGTTATCGTCAGCGGCAACCAGCTGCTGGATTACCTGAGCATGCGCTATCGTCCAGTACCTGCCCTGTCCCTGAGCTATGAACACTGCATGGAATCCGGCTTGGATTACAGCCAGCCCGGCGGTGCCAAATACAGCGCAGGCGGCGGCGTTATCACCGTTGGCCAGGCAGATATCATCAACTCCATCGCCGATGTGAAGTACCTGGTTTACGATACCAAGAAAGTTTCCATGGATACCCTGATCAAGGCCCTGGATGCCAACTTCGTAGGCTATGAAGACGTGCAGAAACTGTGCCTGGAAGCTCCCAAGTACGGCAACGATGATCCCAAAGCTGACTTCTGCGTAGGCGCTATCTACACTCACGTAGCTGACCAGTTCGAAAAATACAACACCAAGTTTGGTAAGATGACCATGGGCATGCTGCCTGTATCCGGCAACACTCCTATTGGTGAATGGGTTGGCGCACTGCCTTCCGGCCGTAAAGCCAAGACCCCTCTGACCGATGGTATCGGCGCTACCGGCGGTACCGACGTGAATGGTCCTACCGCACTGCTGAAATCCGTAAGCCATCTGCCGCATGCTCGTTATACCCAGGGCACCCAGCTGAACATGAAGTTCGAACCGGAACTGATTAAAGGCAACGGCGGCATGGTGAACGCCATGAACATGCTGAAGACCATGAACCTGTTGGATGTATACCATGTACAGATCAACTGCGTAGACCGGGATACCCTGATTGACGCCCAGAAGCATCCGGAAAACCACCGGGATCTGCTGATCCGTGTAGCTGGCTACACCGCCTTCTTCGTTGAACTGAGCAAGGAAACCCAGGACGAAATCATTGGACGTACCGAAATCAACAAGTGGCATGTAGACAAATGCTGCGTGGCTAAATAAGCGGATTATTTGAGAGGATGTGGGGAGTATGGTTGCGGAACAGCTGGCAGGGATGGTCCTGCGGATTGAAAGGTCTTCCATTCACGATGGGGACGGTATGAGAACGGTGGTATTTTTGAAGGGGTGCCCGCTGCAATGCGAATGGTGCTCCACCCCGGAAAGCCAGAATTTCCACCAGGAAACCACCCAGGATGGCAAAACTACCTATGGCAAGAAAATGACCGTAGGGGAAGTGATGACTGAAGTCCGGAAGGATAGCCCGTTCTACTTCATGACCGGGGGGCGGGATGACCATCTCCGGCGGGGAGCTGCTGGCCCAGCCCTGCTTCGCCCGGGAACTTCTTCACAATTGCACGGATGAAGGCATCAATACGGCTGTGGAAACCAGCCTGTTTGGACCCTGGAATGCTCTGCAATCCCTGCTTCCCTACATCAATACCGTGTATGCGGATTTAAAAGCCGTGACCCCTGCGCTCCATAAGGAGCACTGCGGGATCACCAATGAAATTATCCTGGATAACTTCCGGGCTATGGATAAGGATCCCAATCCTTTCCGGCTGATTATTCGGACCCCGCTGATTCCCGGTATCAATGATACCGAGGCTGAGCTGGCGAAGATCGGCGAATTCTGTGCCAGTCTGAAACGGCTGGTGCACCTCCAGCTGCTGCCGTATCACCGGCTGGGGGAAAGCACCTATCAGAAACTGGGCCGGGATTACAAGCTGGCAGGCGTTCCGTCTCCCACTCCGGAGCATATGGAATGGTGCCAGGAATTCCTGAAACAGTATCTGGATAACGTGGTGCTGTAAGACAACTGTATTTCGATCGGCTGCCCGCAAGGGTGTAAAGGGTGCTGCGAAAAAATGAAAGCTCATTTTTCGCAGCACCCTTTTTTAGTGTTCATTTGTTTCAAGCCATATCCGCACATCGAAACTTCTTCCGAGGCCCTGCGGGCCCTACCTCCTGAGCGCTTGAAGGTGGCATGCTAGGCCACTACTGGTCAACTAATGCCGGAACTATGATGCTGGTATTGTTAAACACTGGAAACCTGATGGGTCTGAACGGCTCCTTCAAGCGTTGCGCTCATATCCAATAGTCCATCAGCTTTTTAAGGGACTATTGGTTAATATGAGCCATGTGATAGCATTCCAAGAAGCGAGCTCGGAGAGCGAAGCTGATTGGCATAATGCGAACCACTCAGGGGCTGTCATCCAATAGGATGACTGAGGAAGTTTATAATTCGACCCACACCAACACTCTGCTGACCGCACCAATCCTTAAAGGCTCCTCAATTTATGCGGCCGCATCCAAACATCCGCAAAGTCTCCAGCGGATGTTTGGTCAATAAGGCCCATGCGATAGCCGTCCGTGAGCCGAACCCGCAGGGTGAAGGGGAACGGAATACGGCGAACCGCTGAGAGGATACCCCGCACCATCGCCTGCAAAGTTCGCTGACCGCACCAATATCCCAGTCGCCCGGAGGGATCATCCAGGTATTAGCGGCCGCAGGCCGCAAGTGCCTTCCACTTACCTGTTCGCTATGCGAACAGGAGAAGGGGAAGGAAGCAATGCCGCAGGCATTGCAGGTTGGGGTTCCCAACCAAGTCGCCCGGAGGGCCACTACCTACATTCCCGCACTATCCCCATTCAGCACACGACCAGCAGCGGCCTAGACCGCCTTCTGCAAACGTTGCGGTCGCGTCCAAACAGCGCTACAGGTATTCCAAAAGCTGTTTGGTATACGCGAGCCATGCGACAGCCGTCCAGGAATCAAACCCGTAGGGTGCTGATGACTGGAATACGGCGAACCGCTGAGAAGGTGTCGCCGCAAGGCGACGATAGAAGTTTCCCCCCATCTGCCCAGCGGGCGCCCATAGTTCCAACCACTAGAAGATCTGTCACCGCAGGCTGACTGAGGGAGTCGTATCCATTTCTCAAGGCCCCCGGCCGTAGAGAAATGGAATATACGACCCCTGCGATAGCTGCCCAGGAACTGAGCCTGTAAGGCGAAAGTGACTGGCTAGCAGCGAACCGCTGAGTGGATACCCCGAACCACATCACTTCAGGTCCGCTGACCGCACCAACCAAAAACAGCATTCTGTATCGCTTTTTACTCAAAAGCGATACAGAATGCTGTTTTTCTCATACACTTCTACACTCTACTTCCCCATCCCACTGGCCAGCGCCACCGCATACACCCGCTCCGCCCCAGCTGCCTTCAGCACCCGGGCCGCTTCTTCCACCGTGGTCCCGCTGGTCACAATATCGTCCGCCAGCACCACTACCGGCGGCACGCTGCACCCCGGCACCAGCCCCAGCGAGCCCCGGATATTCTCCTTCCGGGCCTCCACCGACAGTGCGTACTGGGGCAGCGTAGGCCGCATGCGCCGCAGCACCGGCAGCCACACAAACCCCCGCTGACCACACCAGCCCCGGAAAATCTCCTCCGGGATGTCGTACCCCCGCTCCTTCCGCCGCCCTTCGTCCGTGGGAATGGGCACCACCGCCACCGCCCGGGCCAGTTCCGGCCCCCAGTTCAGCAGCGCCTCCTGCTCCATCCCCCGGGCCCACTCATAGGCCAGCGGCGCCAGCACTTCCCGGCGGCGCCCAAACTTGGCCTGGTGCAGCCCTTCCCGGATGCCCCCTTCATAATGAAAGAGAAAAAACAACCCGTCCAGGTGCCTGCACCCCACACTTTCCGGCACCACCGTCCTGGGCTCCAGGAGCCCCGCCCGGCACGCCGGACACAGCAGCCCTTCCTCCTGGACCTGGGTCCCGCAGCCCGGACAGCTCCGGGGGTAAAAAATATCCAGCAGCAGCCGTTTCAGTTCCTGCCACAGACCTTACCTCCAGCCCTTATTCCTTGTCCCGGTCCCCCTGCTGCAGCCGCTCTGCCAGGAGGGAGTACCGCTTCCGGGTCTTGTCGTTTTCCACCGCCGTCCGCATGGCCTTCCGGCTTCCCGCCAGATGCACCTGCTGCCGGGCCCGGGTAATGGCCGTATAGAATAAATTCCGCTGTAACATAATGTAGTGACTGTTCACCAGCGGCATGATTACCACCGCGTACTCACTGCCCTGGGACTTGTGCACACTCATAGCGTAGGACAGCCGCAGCTCCTCCGCTTCCGCCCCCTCGTAGCTCACCAGATCCCCTTCCGGCCGGTCCGGGAACGACACCGTCACCGTCCGCCCCAGGATCCGCACCACCTGGCCAATATCCCCGTTAAATACATTCTTTTCGTAGTTGTTCCGCAGCTGCATCACCTTGTCCTTCTCCCGCAGCTCCACGAACCCCATTTTCAGCTCCGCCTTCTGAGGAGACGGCGGATTCACCCGCTGCTGGATCAGCCGGTTCAGATTCTCCACCCCGCACAGATTCTTGTGCATAGGGCTCAGCACCTGCACCCCCTGGAGCGGATTGTGGGCATACAGCTTGGCATACAAATCCACCACATACTCCATGGTCTGCTCCTCCGTGGGAAATTCCGCAAAAGTAAAATCCTTCTCCCCTTCCCACACCGGCATCATTCCCTGGTTGATTCTGTGGGCATTGCGCACAATGGGACTCAGCTCCGCCTGCCGGAACACATTCTCCAGCCGCACAATAGGCATGGTCCCGCTGCGGATAATATCCGACAGCACCGACCCCGGCCCCACACTGGGCAGCTGGTCCACGTCCCCCACCAGAATCAGCCGGCAGCCCAGGGGCAAAGCCTTCAATAGATTGTACATCAGCACAATATCCATCATGGACGCCTCGTCCACAATCACCGCATCGGCCTCCAGCGGATTGTCCTCGTTCCGGCCCCAGAAAGAATCTTCCCCATTGGGCGTATATTCCAGCATCCGGTGCACCGTCAGCGCCGGCTGCCCCGCCGATTCCGTCAGCCGCTTGGCCGCCCGGCCCGTAGGCGCCGCCAAAAGAATCTTGCACCCCGCCTGCTGCATCACCGACAGGATACCCTTGATAACCGTCGTCTTACCAGTACCAGGACCACCGGTCAGCACAAACACCCCGTGCTCCACACTGGTCTTCACCGCTTCCGCCTGTTCCGGCGCCAGCTGGATATCCTCCGCCTTTTCCCATTCCTGGATAATCTTCTGGTAATCCACCTTCCACAATGAGTTCACATTGTCCCGCAGCGCCAGCAGCCGGTGGGCCACCCCACGCTCCGCCCGGTACAGATATTCCGGATACACACAGATATGGTCCCCGGCGTCCTCCGTCCGCAGCAGCCCCTGCTCCAGCAACTTGTCAAACACCTGCTTCACTTCCAGCGCCGGCACCTGCAGCACCTGGCTGGCCATCTTCACCAGCCACTCGTCCGGCACACAGGTATGCCCCTGGTTGGCCCCCTGGAGCAGCGTATAGTACAGCCCCGCCTTCAGCCGCTCCTCGCTGAGCTCATCAAAGCCCATGTTCTGGGCCAGCCGGTCCGCCGTCCGAAACCCGATGCCTTCCGCATCTTCCGCCAGACAGTACGGATTGTTGCTGATCCGGGTAATGGCCGTATTGCCGTACAGCGCCTGGATTTTTCCCGCAAAATTGGCACTGATTCCGTGACTTTCCAGGAAAAATACCAGCTCCCGGCTGTCCCGCAGCTCCCCGTAGGACGCCACAATCCCTTCCGCCTTCTTCTTGCCGATGCCCGGCACTTCCCGCAGCCGCTCCGGTTCCTTGTCCAGCACCTCCATGGTCTTGTCCCCAAAGTGCTCCACAATCCGCTTGGCCATCACCGGCCCCACACCCGTGAGAACCCCGCTGCCCAGCATCTTGATCATGGCCTGGGTCCCCGTAGGCGTCAGCGCCTTCCAGCTGGCCGCCTGGAACTGCCGGCCAAACCGCGGATGCTCCGTCCATTGTCCCGTCAGCTCCACCTGCTCACCTGCAAACGGCGGCTGCCCCTTGTACACAATGGTAATGGTCCCCACTTCCCGGTTTTCACCCCGAAAAACAGCAAAGCCGCCGTCTCCCGATTGGAACACAATATTCTTGATAGTTACTTGTAAGATTGCTGCTTCTGCCATTTCACACCTCTGCTGAACAAATATCCCTTTTATTATAACATAAGTTCTTGTTTCTTTTGACAGGCATAACCGGATTACGATATAATATAAGCACTGCGTATAATGTATAAAATTGGACGATTGATGAAGAAACTTGAACTGAATAAAGGATGTGGAAACCTGTGATAGGTAAAGGAACCCAGGTCGCACTGGACATGTATCGCTGTCTGGAAGATGTGGTCTACGACAAAGACAAAATCAAGGCCATTTTGGAAATGGCAGCCCAAAAATTCGACATGCGCGAACTGGCCGTCCATCTGACGGATAATGAAATGGATGAAGAATTTTGCTACGTAATGCTCTGTGACAACGGTCACATTTTCCTGCACGTATTCCCCGCCCAGGGCTACGCTGCAGCAGACGTATTCACCCTGGATTCCGGGGCCGACCCCGAAGAACTGGCCATCTTCCTGCGCAAGGAATTTGGACCCGACCAGGCCAAACTCACCATGATTACCCGCGGCGACTTCGGTAACGTCAGCGACATGAAACCCCGCCGGCAGAAAATTGTCAAACCCATTCGCCGGGCAAAAAATGCCGGGGCCACCCTGAAGAAATTCATGATGCTGAACAAGAATTCTTCAAACTAACCCCTTAAAAAGAGGCTTCCATAGCCTCTTTTTTCACTATAGGACAGAAAAGGATGTATGGAGTATGAACTATTTGCTATGGGATATCGACGGTACCCTGCTGCTCACCAACTACGCAGGCGTCTCCGCCATGAAGGCCACCATCAACGACCTGTACGGACTGGACAACTTTGAATTTACCTACAGCATGGCCGGCCGCACAGATACCTATATCGCCCGGAAAGCCATCACCGGCATCCAGGGCCACTGCACCCAGGAAGAAGTGGAAACCATGCTGCAGGCCTACGCCAAACGCCTGCCGGATTTCCTGGTAGCCAAAAAAGGCCACCTGCTCCCCCACGTCAAAGAAAGCCTGGAATGGGCAGAGAAAACCCCCGGCTACACCTCCCTGCTGCTCACCGGCAACTGCGAACCCGCAGCCCGCTCCAAACTGTCCTACTTCGGCATCGGAGGCGATTTCGACTACAGCCTCAGCGCCTTTGGCGAAATCAGTGAACTCCGAGACGACCTGTCCACCGCCCTGTGGCACAAAATCAAAGCCCAGGACCCGGACGTCACCCCCTCCCAGCTCATCGTCATCGGCGATACCCCCCACGACATAACCTGCGCCGCCGCCATCGGCGCCCGCAGCCTGATTATCCTCACCGGCTCCAGCTACACCCGGGAAGACCTGGAAGCCTGCCACCCCTGGAAAATCATCCAGGAACTTCCCGCAGACCCCCAGGAACTGGCAGCAGCCCTAGCCTAGGAAGGAGGCAGCCTATGAAACTCAAATCCCTACTGCTGGGCCTTGGCCTGGCATTCAGCGTCACCACCAGCGCCCTGGCCTTTTCCCAGGCCGACGTGGATAAGCTCAATAACACCGGCTCCTGCCCCGGCGGAGACCTGCGGGGCGCCTACCTCCACGGCGCAGACCTGACCGGCGCAGACCTGACCGGCGCAGACCTCAGCTACGCCAACCTGTCCAGCGCCGTCTTGGAAAACGCCAAACTCCAGCACGCAGACCTGGAAAAAGCCAACCTGTGGAACGCCTACATGGCCGGCGCCAAACTGGACTACGCCAACCTGACCAACGCCAACCTGGCTCATACCGTACTAAACCGCAGCTCCCTGGTAGGCATCACCGGCTACCGCGCCAACTTTACCCATGCCCTCCTCACCTTCTCCAACCTCTATACCGCCGACCTGAGAGAAAGCACCTTCGACTACGCCAACGCCTCCCTGGCCAACTTCTACTCCGCCAACCTGGCAAGAAGCTGGTTCTTTAATACCCAGCTCCGCGGCGCCAACCTGACCAGCGCCAATTTGTACAACGCCAAAATCAACGGCGCCACCATGGTAGAAGCCATCCTGAGAAGCGCCAACCTAAGAAGCGCCATCTTGGACGACAGCAACCTCAGCAAAGCCGATCTGACCCACGCCACCTTCGACGACGCCAGCCTCCTCCATACCAATTTAGAAGATACCAAATTCAACGCCTCCGACCTGGACACCGTCTATCGAAAATAAACCAAATAACCAAACCCATATAGTAAAAAACCAGCCAGACAAAATGACCCCATTTTGCCTGACTGGTTTTGTTTAGATAGGAACGAAGTAAGCAATGCCACAGGCTTTGCAGGTTAGAAGAACTGCCTACATTTCAGCACTAACCCCATTCAGCACACGACCAGTAGTGGCCTAAGAATGCCTCTTTCAAGCGTGAAAGAGGTGGCAGCCGCTAGGCTGACGGAGAAAGTTCAATTCAATGGCCCAGAGGGCGCCCATAGCTCTCGCCTTTAGCATTCTGGTAATATGTCAAGCATATTTTTTTTAAGATATTCTATGTATTAAT
>ONZZ01000349.1_pt1 | contig 41231 bp, 26 predicted proteins | sample 1671101 | NCBI WGS metagenome assembly ONZZ01 (sample SAMN06348122, study PRJEB24527) | human gut metagenome | biome: human gut; feature: ankylosing spondylitis patient; material: feces | host: Homo sapiens | place: China | collected 2015-10
AGAAAAGCTCTCGACTACTGTACTCGTTTCCAACATCGAATTTACGGAAGTTCCCTAAAGCCTATGGTCATGCCTATTATTCGACTGAGAGAAGTTTTTGTTGGCAGAGTTTGCTCCTTCGTTGCTGATCTACGGAAGCGCCTTTGTGAGTACGGGAATCAGTTATGACCACGGAGTATTCCATGAGACAAAAATCACTGATGCCTCCTTATAATTGCATTGTGAAATGAGGGTTGGTTACTCATTTTTTTTGATATATTAATCATATTGGAGTTTTGATGATGATAGATACCCCCCCCCCTCGAGCAAAAAGCATCGGCCAAAGAAAGCCGTGGCTTCTGACTAGTATTGCCTCTTGTGTTTTCGCTCTCCTGGGCAATCAAGCGAATGCGAGGGTGGATTACGCAGAGGGATATGAAGTCGATCAGGATAATGTTCTTACATTTATTTCGGCCGACGCATCGACGAACTCCTACAGTAATATTCGATATAACCTTCTCCGAGCTTCGTCGTACGAAAATGTTTTCTTTAATGGACTTAGATTTGAAACTTCCCCGGAGATATGTTGGAATCAATATTCCATCAACGTTGGTGATAATTCTACGCTGAATATTGATGGAGATACTCGGGGGGTAGTGAATGGTTGGCTTCGTCAGGGAGCGACTCCGGGAAGTGATGATGGGACCTACGCTATTTACGCAGGCGAATCATCTAAGATTTTCCTGAGCGGTGATGTGGACATCCAAGTTGAACACAATATTGGAAATGATGTGAAAGCTCCGCTCGGGGCTAACATGTTGTATGCACGATACCAGTCCTCGATCGAGGTCGGGAAAAATGCAGATTCAGATGTTCGCCTTTGGGTCTTGGCTGCGCAGCCCGATCTCATCAGTGCAAAAAATGGATCGTCCGTTGTTTTCCATTCAGAGAAGAATCGCTTGATCGGATCCATCGATATGATGGACGATGTGGAGAAAAATGATGGAACGTCAGCAGACAACAACGGAAATGTAGTTCAGATCACTCTTTCCGGATCAACGTCCTATTGGTTTGGAGATGAAAAAACGTGGATGAACTCCGATGCCCCGGCTTTTGAAAGCGGCGATGAATTCAACGTCACACTGAAAGATGGAGCTCAATGGACCTATTTCGGACTCGATTACAGTCGGGAAGTTGATCTTGATGGTAATGGCATTAAAGAGACCTCGTATAATGCCATACCCAAGCGAATTTCAAAGATTACGCTCGACGGCGGGATCATTAATCTCTTTGATGAAAACATCAAGCAGACGTGGTCGGAAATCGGCCTTTGGGATAAGCTCTTGAACGGGGAGTACGGCATTGATCCGACAACGTCTCACGATTACGTGAGAATCGGAAATCTGCAGGGGACTGGCGGCATCTTCCGAATGGATCTCAATGCCGAAGATAAAAATAATTCGGACATCCTTTATATTGAGGGTGGTTCAGGTAATTTCTACTTTGAGCCTTACAATCTGAAGCTTTTGGAGTCGATCGATCCGGAGCGCAACACGCTTACTTTTGCTTTGACAAGCAAAAATGCATCCCGGGTGCAGTTCCAGGACAAAGTGAATCTGGAAGGAGAGACCCTTTATCAGTACGAACTGGAAATCGCATCGAAGCCGATTGAAGACAGCGATTTTGGCGAAAACGCGTACTGGGATAAAACTGCTTCACTTGAGGATACCGATCCTGCCGAGTTCAACGTCGAAGAAGAGTATGCCGGCGGCACGAACTGGTATATTCGCCGCATCACGATGAAGGAATCCACCGCCGCGCACGCGATGACGGGCTCTGGATATGCCGCCTACGACGCGGTGATGGAGATGGATCGACGTGACCGGCGTCTTTCGGAAGCCGTCCGCAATGCCGAAGGCGACAACGGTCTTTGGGTGCGCGTCTCTCACGGTCGTTCCGGAATCGACGGACAGTACCGTTGGGACCACAGCGGCGTGCACATCGGATTTGACCGCGAAATCGTATCGGGCAATACGCTCGGCGGATGGTTCAGCTACACGAAGGGCGAGGCGGATCTCCTCGATATCAACGGCCGCGGAACCTGCGACATGACGCGCTATGAGTTTGCTCTCTACGATACGCTGACTTTCGGAAATCTGTATCTCGATTTCGTCGGACGCTTCGGTCGGGTGAGTTCCGAGTTCGACGCGGCGAGTTCCGCCTTCCGCACGACGGGTGACTTCGATCAAGATTACGCGGCGCTTTCCGCCGAATACGGCATGACCTTCCGTCATGAATCGGGATTCTTCGTCGAACCGCAAATGCAGGTGCAAGCCGCGTTCCTGAAGAGTTACGATTACGATTCCGACCGCGGCATGCGCGTAGACGTCGACGGCGACACGAGTCTCCTGGGGCGCGCCGGTCTTCGGGCGGGCCGCAGTTTTGCGGACGAGTTTGCTGCGGGCGAACTCTATGCGCGCGCCGACGTTCTGCACCAGTTCACGGACGGTCAGGATGCCGTTTTCCGCGACAATGACGGTCATGTGATGGAAACGAATTGGGGCGACCGCGGTACGTGGGGCGTCGTCGGCTTCGGCGGTGCCGTCTCCTGGGGCGACGCTTATGGTCTTCAGCTCGATGTGGAACACGCTTTCGGAGGCGACGTCGACAACACCTGGCTGATTACCGGCCGATTCCGTTACGCATTCTGAGAATCGACATTCAAATTTCAATGAATGAAAGCGGCGCTGAACGTGAGGTTTCAGCGCCGCTTTTACGCAGGGGAAGTTTTCATACGGCCCGGTTAGATCGTCCCCCGAGAGGAGCCCCTCGGGAGGCGGCGGTTCAGAGCTCCACCATTCCCGCCGCGCGGCGCATGGTGTCTTCGCCCCGCCGGTCGTAGAGCGAGGTCGTTGCGATGTTCGCGTGCCCCATGAGGTTTTTCACGGTCACAAGGTCCACGTTTCTGTCGATCAACCGCGTCGCAAACGTTCTTCTGAGATCATGCGGCGTCACGGGATCGACGCCAGCGGCATCGCAATACTTTTTCAGAATCCGGGAGAGGGAAGAGGGGTTCAGCGGGCGATCCACCCGCAGTCGCCGCCCGACCGTGTAGTTCCCGAAAAGATAGCCGGGCACCTCGGTTCTTACGTCCAGCCACTCGGCCACCGTCCTCTGCATGTCGGGCGTGAGGAAGGCCTTTCGTTCCTTGTTTCCTTTCCCGATCAAACGGATCGTTCCTCCGAGCACGTCCACCTTGTCCAACTGAAGACCGCAGACTTCCGCGCGCCGAAGACCGCAGCCGAGAAAGAGGGTGAGAATGGCCCGGTCCCGAACTTTCTTCGGGTCGTCGCCCGCAGCGGCCGAAAGAAGCGCCGCCGATTCGGCGTAAGAGAGAGACCGCCCCGCGGGAAGCCGCGAAACCCGAACCTGCTTTACCGACCGGATGCGCTCAAGCGAATCATGATCGAGAAGTTCGAGCTGCCAGGCGGCTTTGGCGACTCCCTTCAAGGCCGCAAGATAGAGATTCACCGAAACGCCCGATTTTCCGAGCGTCAGCTGCCGGCGCAGGAAGGACGACACCGCCGCGGGCGTGAGCATCGCCCAGTTGACTTGAGTGAAGTCGGCGGCTCCGCCCCAACGGGCGAAAAGATTGAGAGCCGACCGCATGGTGCGCTTTGAGTATTCGGTATGCAGTTCTCCGAGATAGAGAACCGCGGGCGCCGCTCCGGGCTGTACCCGAATCGAGTCGGAAAGGACGACGGCGTCGGAAGAGGGAATGAGTTCGGCGGTCATGTCGGAAAAGAAACGGTTGCGCAAAGTGCGCCGCGCCGGCGACAGGGATCGGCGGTCGGAGGGTCGAATCCTTCGTCGGGAACCGGCGGTTCTGGACGGGCGGCGAGGGTTTGGAGACCGAAAACGGGTGAAAAAGGGCGCAAAACGCCCCGGAGTTACGCACTATAAGTACCATTATATCGCCTAAAGGGAAAAACGAAGGAAAAAGGGTGGTTTTGGGGGACGGAGGGGTGGTCGTCGCGACGCGATTTCCTTGGCTTTGGATGATCGTAGTCTCAATGTCGATCTTGAAACGGGTTTTAATCGCGTCATTCTTGGAGCGAATGTTCTCGTGAAGCATTGTTATCAGTTAGATGCGAAGAAAAGCGAACTTGCTGAACGAGGAAAAAGGGGGCGAATCCGAGATTTTCGGAGGAACAAGCGACGCTGAGAGACGCACCGGGCGCTCGCGGACGAATTCGAGGTTGATCGGTCGTTGGGATGCCGGCGTTTACGGGGAGCTTCGGAACTTTGGATGGCGGGAGAGAGGATCCGACGGAATATAATGGGGAAACGTTCCCGCGAGAGAACTCCTCCCATTCGCCTTCCCGGAAGACCCGATGCCTTCAGCCCGACCGGATTACCTCGAAGATTTCCTCGTTTCGCTCATCCGCGAGTTCCGCGGCGCTTATGCGCCCGACAGCGAGTGGGTGAAAAGCACGGTCGACTATTTCGAAGACGATTTGCGCCGCTACCTCGGCACCTACTTTCCGAGAAGTTTTCTCGAAACCTATGAGATTGCCGTCGAACTCTTCGGGAAGGTGTTCGGCTCCGGCGTCTCGACCGACGGCGAATTGAAGCTCCTCGACGTCGGCTGCGGAATGGGCGGCGCCTCGCTCGGCCTTTTGTTCGCGGTGCTCGAACGCTTCGCCGTGAAAAAGGTGGTACTCGACGGATTCGACGCCAACGATGATTCGCTTGAGTTCTTCCAGAAGATTCTTCGATCGTCCGCCTATGCAAAGGCACGCGAGGCTCTGCGCGCGAACGACGTGCCCGGGGCGGGCGCCGAGGTCGAGGTGCATCTCCAGGAGGGGGCGCTTTCCCGAGAGAAATTTTCTCTCTTGCAGGCCGATTCGTCGTACGACGTGATCCTTACGTCCAAGATGCTGAACGAACTCGACGTGGAGGCGAAGTACTTTCGATTTCTCGAAAACTATCTTCCGCATCTGACGAAACACGGCGTCTGCTTAGTAATCGACGTGAACGACCGTCGGGATCGGCTCCACATTTCCCAGCATCTTTCGAAAGAAGCCCGGTGCTTTCTCAGGGAGTACGACGAATTCAATTCCCTTCTGCCGCCGGGTTGCAAAGATTGCGCCGAATATGAAAGTCGTTGCCAAGACTTCATCCAGATCGTTTGCCGGGAGACCAATTTCGACCGACTGAATCCGCAGGCGACGCGGGGCGTCTCCAAAGTTTGCTGCCGCGTTTTCTGTCGGCAGGAACTCTACCGCTATCTCAAAGACCAACTGATCCGATTCGATTTCCTTGCGAGTGAAGCGGGAGAAAATCATGTCTACTGTCCGCGCCTCCATTCATGAAAAGTATCCCGTCATCGCGCCCGTCGTCCTTTCGGCGAGCCGCTCGACCGACATTCCGGCGCGGCACGCGAAATGGTTTGTGGAACGTTTGCGCGAAGGCTGGTTCGGATGGGTGAATCCCTTCAATCAGAAGCGCTACGCTGTTTCGCTCGAGAATACGCGCGCCATTGTTTTCTGGACGAAGCACGCCGCGCCTTTGATTTCGTATCTCGATGAAATTGAGGAACGCGGATTTCATTTCTATTTTCAGTACACGCTCAACGATTACGAGGCGGAGGGATTGGAACCAAAAATTCCTTCCTTGGATCGACGCATAGAAACGTTTCGGGAACTCTCCCGAAAGATCGGTCCCGCGCGAGTAATCTGGCGTTTCGATCCGATTCTTCTTCATGAGGGGCAGACCGCCCGGGACATTCTCCACAAGATTTGGAATCTGAGCAAAAAGCTGCGGGGCGCCACCGACCGGCTCGTCGTCTCCTTTGCCGACGTGAACGTCTACCGAAAGGTGCAGCGAAACCTCGTCGCGGAAGTGCCGTCCCTCTACACCCCGGATAACGTGTCGTCGGCGGAACCGACCGAGGCCCAGATCGAGGAGATCGCCGAAGGTCTTCAGAAGATTCGAGCGTATTGGCACGATCACGGATGGGACTTCTCGATCGCGACCTGCGCGGAACGCATCGACATGAGCCGCTTCGGAATCGACCGGAACAGCTGCATCGACGGAGAGCGCCTCGCCCGACTCTTCCCCGAAGACGACGCCCTCATGACGTTCCTCACGAAAAAGAAGAGGGCGCCGAAGGAGTCGAGTCTCTTTTCGGAACTCGACGACGCGATTCCGATCGTGAGCAACAAGGCGCTCAAGGACAAGGGTCAGCGCAAGGAGTGCGGCTGCATCGAGAGCAAGGACATCGGGATGTACAACACTTGCGCGAATTTCTGCGCCTATTGCTACGCCAACGCTTCGCGCAACGTGGTGAAGAAGAATCTCCTCAAGATTCAGGCTTCCGACGGACATTCTCCTTTCCTGATTCCCGTGGATTCCGAATAATCGGAAATAACGGAAACTACTGATCAAACGACATGACGTGTCGTTTTGTCTAAAAAATCATTGGAAATTTCCCGTGACATTTTGAGGTAATGCCGCATATTGGGTATTTGCATTGCAGGGAATCTATTTTCTCAATTTGTTCTGCTAAGATCTTTCACATTGCAATTCTTTTTGAGAGAGACTGATATGTTCGCCGTTTCCTTCATTCTTCCCGATAAAAAACGAACGTCCAAAAAGGCGCGTCCGCCCGCCGAGCTCAAGGGTTTCGTCGAGCGCGTGACCTTCCACAATCCGGAAAACGGCTTCAGCGTCCTGCGCGTCTCCGACAAGAAGCACTGGGGGACCGATACGGTCGTGGGTTTCGCGTCGCCCGTGTCGGCGGGCTTGTACATCCATGCGACGGGGCGCTGGCAGTCCTGCGAGGACGGTCACCAGCTTCGGGCGGAGGTGATCCGCACGAAACTCCCGACCGAGACGGACGACATCCAAAAGTGCCTCGGCTCCGGTCTCGTCGAAGGGATCGGCCCCGCCTATGCGGAACGCTTCATGGAGACATTCGGCGGGAAAATCTTCGACATCCTCGACAAACACCCCGAGAAGCTCCTCAAAGTGGAGGGCGTGGGACAGAAGCGTTGCGACCTCATCGCCAGAAGCTGGACCGAACAGAAGGCCGTACGCAACGCCGTCAATTTCCTCATCGACCACGAAGTTTCATCGGAACTCGCCGTGAAGATCGTCAGGACCTACGGCATCGACACCGTGCGGATCGTGAAGGAGGATCCCTATCGTCTCGCGCGGGACCTGCGGAGAATCGACTTCCACTGGGCCGACGCGTTCGCCAAGAGAATCGGCATCGGGTTGCATTCAGCCGTGCGCGCCCGAGCCGGCCTTGCCAACGTCCTCAACGAATTGTCGACCGGCATGGGAAACACCTTCCTCCCGCGCGCCGAACTTGAAGCGATGACCTGCGAACTTCTCGGAGTACCGAAGCGGGTGGTCGCCAAGGCGATCGACGAAGCGCTCGAGAGGGGCGACGTCGCGGTGTCGGATGTTCCGAAGCCGGGCAGTATCTATCCCGCGGAGCTCCTTGGGGCGGAAGAGGGCGTCGCAACGGAAATCGCGCGTCTCACGTCGGGATCGCTTCCGTGGGATGCCCTTGACCTCGACGGCGGGATTGCCGCCGCGCAGGCGAAGCTCGGGTTCGAGTTCACACCGCCCCAGAGGAACGCCCTCGTCACCGCGCTCACGTCCAAGGTGTCGGTCCTCGCGGGCGGTCCCGGACTGGGGAAGACCTCGATCCTGAAGACGATCCTTTCGATCCTGGACGCAGAAGGCGTGAAGATTCGGCTCTGCGCGCCGTCGCGAAACGCCGCCGACCGTTTGGCGGAAGCCATGGGACGCGTCGCCATCGGCGTGCCGAGTCTCCTCGAATTCAACGGTGCGAACGGAACCTTCCGTAGAAATGCCGATCACCCCGTCGACTGCGACCTGATCTTGGTGTACGAAAGCAGCCTGTTGGACATTCTGTTTGCACACCGGCTGCTCGCGGCCCTGCCTTCTCACGCGGCCGTTCTCTTCGCGGGGGACGACGATTTGCCTGCGTCCTACGGCCCCGGGAACTTCTTTTTGGACCTCATTGATTCGCAGGTCGTGCCGGTGACGAAGCTCTCCGTGGTGGTTCAGGACGGTCCCGCGGGCTGGATCGCCAAGGTTGCGCATCAGATTCGCTCCGGTGAGGTGCCGCAGTTTCCGGGCAAGGCCGACGACGGCAACTGCTATTTTCTGCGGGTGGACGACGAAGAAGAGCTTCCGCCCACCGCCCCGCTCCCGGACGATGCCGGCACCTGGACCAACGATGGTCCGTACGCGGTGCTCCATCTTTGCGGCAAGTATTCGGACAAGGATGTTTCTCAGATGGTCTGGCATCGATTGGCTCAGCACCTCACGAACAAAGGTCTCCGTCTTGCCTTTACGGGTGGCGGCGGTGAGGTAGAAGGAAAACGGATTGCGGACGTCGCGCGTTTTCTACCCAAAGGCTCTTATCGAAAGTTCTCGGGCGTTCTTTCGTTCGGACAGACGGCGGAACTGCTTCGACGCGCGGCGCTTTATGTCGGCGTCGACACGTCGACGACCCACGTCGCGGCCGCAGTGGGAGTGCCCGTTCTTGCTCTCTTCGGACCTACTTCGGCCTGTCATTGGGGGCTGGCGCCCTCCGCGGGTTCGCGCAACTTCGCAAACCACGTGAGTCTGCAGCGCTCAAAGACCGTGACGTCCAGAAGAATCCCGACTACGCCGACTGTCGTCAATGCCGTCCCGGACACAAGACGCGTTGTCCGCGCTCGAGCGACACGAGTCTCGCGATGTGCCTCCAGACGATGCCGCCGGACATCGTGGTCGCGGAAGTCGACCGCATTTTGGCAGGCCGTGCCGACGCGTCGCTCCCCGTCAGCGCCCGGACTCCGGATCTTTCGACGATACCGGACTGAAAAGACCGTCGCGCGTCGTCCCGGAACGGTTTGAACTGTTCGATGCAGACGGTCTGATTGACGGGCCGTCAGACAAGAAAGCCCGCCTTTCCGTTCCTTGTGGCCGGGAAAGCAGGCTTTCGAACGATTCCCTCGGCAACGGCTCAAGCCGAGGAAAGCGGGAGAAGGACGGCGCAAAGAGCATCGCGTCGTCCTCCTCTGAACGGTTGGAATTATTTCGACTCGCGGAGCTTCTTGACGTCGATGTTCTTGAGTTCTTCGTCGGCGAAGATGGCGGTCATCGGAACGCCGTCCTTGCCGATGGTGCCGCGGTACATGCCGAGGGAGTTCATCGGGAAGGCGAAGTTGCCCTTGGCGTCGAGAATGATCATGCCGCCCGTGCCCTTGATGGCGCCGACCTCGGCGATGGCGGCGTCACCGGCCTTCTGAACGTCCTGGCCGAGGAGCTTGTAGTGGGCATGCACGTTGTAGGCGGCGGACGTACGGATGAACATTTCGCCCGAGCCCGTACAGGAAACGGCCACCGTTTCGTTGTTGGCGTAGGTGCCGGCCCCGATGATGGGCGAGTCGCCCACGCGGCCGAAGCGCTTGTTGGTCATGCCGCCCGTCGACGTGCCCGCGGCAATGTTGCCGTCCTTGTCGAGCGCCACGGCGCCGACCGTGCCGTACTTGTAGTCGTACATCATCGGGTCGATGAAGAGTTCGGCATTGGCGGTCTTGGGATGATCACCGTCGTGGTCGAGAATGATCTGTTCCTTTTCCTTGGCCTTCTGGAGCTGCTGATAGCGGAAGTCCGTGAAGAACCACTTCGGATCGACGGTTTCGGCGCCGTTCTTCGCACAGAACTCTTCGGCGCCCTTCGTCGCCATCATGACGTGCGGCGACTTGGTGCGGACGAGGTCCGCGCAGTTGATGGGGTGCTTCACGTTGGTTACGCCCGCAACGGCGCCGGCGGAGAGCGTCTTGCCGTCCATGATGGACGAGTCGAGTTCGTTCTTGCCTTCGCTCGTGAAGACCGCGCCGCGGCCGGCGTTGAAGTTGGGATTGAGTTCCATCTGATTGATGGCGGCCTTGACGGCGTCGACGGCCGTACCGCCCTGTTCGAGCACGGCATAGCCCGCCTGCAGAGCCTGTTGGAGGCCTTCGTGGTACTTCGCGGCACGTTCGGGCGTGAAGTCTTCACGCGCCATCGTGCCGGCGCCGCCGTGAATGACGAGACGAATGTCGGCGGCCTGCGCCGTAGCGGCCAGGGCCAAACCCAGACCGAGCGCCAAGAGAGAACGCTTCATGGTGGTACTCCTCATGAGTGGAGACGTCGTCGCACGCCGACCGCATGGGGCCCGGCGTCGGTCGGACGACGTCGGTGGACAGGTTCGAGGATTGTATCTTTACGGAATCGTTTTTCGCCACCCGCGATTTCCCGATCGGTGCAAATCCGTAATTTGCTTTGGAAAAGCACCTTTTCAGAGTTAAAACCTCTACGTTGCAAACCCGAATAAAGGACTCGAACGGGAATTCAATGGCGTGGATGCGAGGCTGCCTTTTCTTGGAAATCCGGCGGGAACGCACAACCCGATTTCGCATGATGCGGATGGGTCGTTCGAACGTTCCGCAGTCGATTCGAAACCCGATGAGGTCGAACGCCGCGTCGAAGGACCATTGCTGGTTGTTTTGCTGCACCTTGGCGCCGATGCTTCCGCCGTATCGTTTCAGAGCTGCATACCCTAGCTCATGGATACGGGCGGCTTTCGTTCCCGTACGGGAACGGAATGCTGACCCGGCCGGACGTGCTCCCAGCCTTGGACATTCTGTAAGAGTGCGTCAGAGTGCGGGCATTCGCCCAACAGACTTTAGAGAATAAGAAGGGTTTGTAAGAAATAAGGGTGGAAATCAGCTCTGATGTGAGGGTCAGATCGACTGAACCTTACAGGAGAGGAAAAGGAAGATTGGTTGGAACGCTCTTCACCAGCAGAACGTTCCAACCTGATTTTTACCAAATCATTGATTTAGGATCTCGCCGGTATCTTCATCCACGACCAACTCTGATTCTGCGAGCGCATCTTGGGCTTCTGTTTCCTGATGTTAGCGGACGCGTAAACGTGAACAGGTTTGGACACCCAAAAGTGTAAGCTCCCCATAACCTCTCAAGAGCTGAGAAAAATCAAGAGATCAGCAAAAAGGACGGCCGCGAGGCCGTCCCTTTTTTGGTTCGAGATTGGATGGACTTACCGAAACCGAACAACGTCTGTCGGCTTTGATTTCCGCTTGGGCGTACTCCCACGGCAGCCACTCGAAGAAATTGAAGTGACTCACCGCCTTCGGATGGAAGCCTTTATTCAGGCGGAACGTGCGTTTCTTCGTCTTTCGGTCCTCGTCTTCGTATTCAAAGGTCAACGACCAGTCGAGGCACTGTCGAGAACGCCAAGAAACGCCGTCGTCACCGCGCTCTCGTCCAAGATGTCGGTCCTCGCGGGCGGTCCCGGAATGGGGAAGACCTCGATCCTGAAGACGATCCTTTCGATCCTGGACGCAGAAGGCGTGAAGATTCGGCTCTGCGCGCCGTCGCGAAACGCCGCCGACCGTTTGGCGGAAGCCATGGGACGCGTCGCCATCGGCGTGCCGAGTCTCCTCGAATTCAACGGTGCGAACGGAACCTTCCGTAGAAATGCCGATCACCCCGTCGACTGCGACCTGATCTTGGTGTACGAAAGCAGCCTGTTGGACATTCTGTTTGCACACCGGCTGCTCGCGGCCCTGCCTTCTCACGCGGCCGTTCTCTTCGCGGGGGACGACGATTTGCCTGCGTCCTACGGCCCCGGGAACTTCTTTTTGGACCTCATTGATTCGCAGGTCGTGCCGGTGACGAAGCTCTCCGTGGTGGTTCAGGACGGTCCCGCGGGCTGGATCGCCAAGGTTGCGCATCAGATTCGCTCCGGTGAGGTGCCGCAGTTTCCGGGCAAGGCCGACGACGGCAACTGCTATTTTCTGCGGGTGGACGACGAAGAAGAGCTTCCCGAGGCTCTGAAGGATTTCCTCCTCAAACGTCTTCCCGATGCGTACCGAATCCATGGCAAACGAGACCTGCAGCTCCTCACGTTCACGAGTTGCGGCCAAACGGGCTCGCGGGCCCTCAACGAGTTGCTGCTTCGGTACGATCTCTCAGGTCTCACGGGCGGAATCGAATGCTTCGGACGCTTTGACAAGGGGGAGAAGGTGGTGCAGGTCGTTGAAAACCGCAGCCGAGGAGCCTACACGGGCGACATCGGGGTCGTCACGGAGATCGACCGCAAGGAGGGCGAACTCTACGTGCGCTTCGGCGAGCGGATCGTCTGCTACCCCTTTGAGGAGCTCGACGAACTGACGCAGGCGTACGCCGTGACGGTCGACAAGGCGCGGGGAAACGAATTTCCGGGCGTCGTCATTCCTCTCTCCATGGAGCAGTCAGTCATGCTGCGGCGCGACGTTCTCTATACGGCCGTGACGCGCGGGTAAAAACTCGTCGTGTTTGCGGGCGACCCCGAAGCTTTGGAGGCGGCGGTCAAGCGCGCCGACGGTCACAAGCGTCGAACGGGTCTCGTCGAGCGGCTTATGAGGAGCGATCCCCTGCCGGCCTGAAGACGCTTTCAGATCGTTCAGTTTTCGTCCGCCGCAAAGTAGTTCTTCATAATTGCTGATTTTTCGATTTTCAGTTTATCGCCCACCCGCATTCGAGGCGGCCACGGAACAGTAAAGCCTCGCAACGGAAGGGGCGAAGCGAGGCTTTTCTTTGTCCCGAGGGATGTTCTCAGGAGAGCCCCGTCAGGATCATCATCCAGACCGGGAGCGTTACGACGGAAGCGAGCGTCGTCCCCGCCACGGCGGTCGTGGCGAACTTCGTGTCGGCGTGATGGAACTTCGCGAGCACCGCGATCTGAGTGATGCAGGGCAAGGAAGCCTGGATCACGTAGACGCTCACGTAAAGCGGCGAGAGCCCGAAGGCCTGCGTGAGGCCGAGACACACGAGCGGGCAGATCACGAAGCGCCCGATAAAGACGAGCGTTAGGTCCTTGTTGAAGCGGATGTTGCGGATCCCGATCGTGTAGATCATGATCCCGATGAAAATCAGGGCGAGCGGCGTCGTGATGCCGCCCAAGTACTGTGCAGCCGAGAGGATGGCGCCCGGTACGCGCACGTCCGCCAGGATGAAGGCGATTGCGCAAAGAAAGCCTACGAGAGGCGGCGAGAAAACGCGCTTCACCGTTTCTTTGGACAGGAGCTTCGGGCGCTTCGCGTGCGTCGCCTCAACGCCGTCCATGGCCTCAAGGAAATTCCCCATCGTCCAGAAATAGGTCGTGTTCGCGAAGAAGTAGAGCAGCGTCGGCACGACCGCTTCGTCCCCGAAGAGAGCGATCGAAACCGGCAGCCCGATGAACATGTTGTTCGTGGCGGTGAAGGCCGACGCGAAGACGCCGTGGTGGATGCGCTCAATGCGGGCGACCTTGGCGATGAGAAGCGAAATCGCAAAGCAGGTCCACACCGAAACGAAAGGAACGACGAGCGGTCCCGTGAGGGCGAGGAGTTCGTCGTGCGTGAGGGACTTGGAGACGCTCGAAAAGAGATAGGCGGGGAGCGACAGGAAGGTGACGAGTTTGGCGATGAGACTCTGCGAGCGGCTGTCGTACCAACCGCGGGCGGCGGTGACGTAGCCCGCACCCGAAAGCAGAATCAGGATGAAAACACACTCGACCGAGTGCAGAAAAGCGTTCCACATGGCGTCACGGTCCCGAGAAGATACTTGTCTATTTTAGAGCCGCCGCGGTTTTGAAATGATTCGGTAGGATCTGCGGCGCCGCTCACGGGAAAATTCGATCGAAAGAAACGAACCATCCCAACGGCTCGGCAAACGAAGAGAAGTCCCGCTGAACCGGGGATCGACGGGACTTCGCAGGCATCTGGCGGCGTGCTGAGACGCCGCCTTGAGAACCCGTTCGGGAACCTTACTTGAGTGCTTCCTCCCCGGCGCGTTTGCCGAAGACCATCGCATCGGCAATGCCGTTGCCGCCTACACGATTGTCGCCGTGCACGCCGCCCGTCACTTCACCGGCGGCAAAGAGTCCGGGAATGACCTTGCCCTGAGCGTCGAGGACCTGGGTCTTCACGTTGATCTTGATGCCGCCCATCGTGTGGTGAACGGCGGGCACCAAGGGCGTCGCGTAGTAGGGACCTTCGACGAAGGGCGCATCGACCGCCATGCTCTTCTTGAAGCCGAATTTGTCTTCCTTCACCTTGCCCGTGACGACGTCGTTGTACCCGGCGATCGAGGTCTTGAGCTTCGCAACGTCCATACCGGTCGCCTTGGCAAGGTCTTCAAGCGTTTCGCCCTTCACGGCCTTTCCGAGAGCGAGCTGCTCCTTGATTGGAAGGATGCCGATCCGAACGTCTTCGTTCGGAATGCGAAGCTTGTTCATGATCACCCAGTACTTGCTTTCGGGCTCGGCGAAGATCGCCTTGCAGAGTTCGTCGCGGGGCGCGTCTTCATTGACGAAGCGTTCGCCCTCGACGTTGACGAAGAGACGATTTCGTCCCGAAGGCCAGGAACTCATGATGCCCGTGCCTGGCGTTCCGCCCGGATGAAGTTGGATGTAGTCGAGGTCGATGAGCTCAGCGCCGACGTCCTTGGCAAGTTTCAGACCGTCGCCCTGCGAGGCGTGAAGCGAATTGGTGGAGCCGATGGAGGCGTCAAGCACCATGTCCTTCCAAGGGCCGGTGTTGACTTCCTGACGCAGCTTCACGTTCGCGGCGAAGCCGCCCGTCGTGACGATTACGCCTTTCGTGGCCTTGAAGGTGACCTTCTTGCCATCGTGTTCTGCTTCGACGCCGACGACGCGGCCGCTCGAATCCTGAATGAGCTTCTTCGCGGTGGTGTCGGTGAAGATCTGCACCTGACCGGGGTAGGCGCGGATGAAGGTTTCCAGCCAGTCGGTATAGGCAAAGCCTCCGCCGGCGGCACTGTGGCCGCGGGGATAGAGACCGCCGACAATGGTGTTGACGATCGGGCGGAAGTGCACGCCCTTGACCTCGAGCCAGTGCATCACCTCGGGCGCCTTCTCGACAAGATAACGCGCGAGTTCGGGATTGTTCTTCTGATGACCGCCCGACATCGTGTCGTTGAAGTGACGGTCGATGCTGTCTTCGATGCCCTGGCGATTTTGCCGCTCCGGATCCACGGCGTTGTAGCCGCCGCCCGAAATCGCGGTGCTTCCGCCGAGGAAGCCGAGTTTCTCGACGATGATGACCTTGCCGCCCGCTTCAACGGCCGCGGCCGCTGCGGCGAGACCCGCACCGCCGCCGCCAACGATCACGACCTGCGTTTCATAGGCATCGTTCAGGACTTTGTGCGGGACGGGCTTTTGGAACTTGCTGAGATCCAGCCCCGCTCGCTTCATATCTTTCTTCACGGCGGTCACGAAGAGGCTACTCGTGATGGAGGCGCCCGTGACGGCGTCCACGTTCACGGTCTGATAGTCGAGAATCAGTTTCTTCAGCATCGCGATGGCGCGCTTGCCGGCGCCCGGGGATTCTCTGTCGTCCACGAGAATGTTCCGGATCTTGCCGTCCTTCACGATCACGTCGACCGTCATCGGGGCGTTGTGGGCCGCGACGGTTTCCGAAAAGACTTGATTGGGTGCCGCCTGCGCAGCGCCGGCGAGGCACAGGGCCGAAACGGCCAGTGCAACGGGAGTGAGGTGTTTCAGAATCATGGTCAACCTCCTTCTTTTGTCGGTTACTTTGAGAAGTCTAGTCTTACCGTTGTTTCAAGGGATTTCGGGGAAATCCTCATGCCGAAGATCGATGCGGAGTCACTGGATAGACAGGGCAACGGCGTCGCACCGTCTGAGAAATGCATGCACATGCCCCAAACAAAAAGCGCGCTCCGTCCGAAGCTTGGTGGATTGGACGAAGCGCGTTCCTATGAGGTAGGAGAAAAAAGCGCGTGAGGTTACTTTTCCCAGCCGAAGAATGCCGTCACGGTGTTCCAGGCGACTTCACGCAGGAACTTGGCCGTTTCGGGAGAGAGCGGCTTTTCACACTCGCCGAGATAGTTGATGTCGGCGGGCGTGCGGTGGAAAAGCGTCGAATAGAGAACCGCACCGTAGAGGTAGCTCCCCGCTGCGGACGGATGGCTCTTGTCGGGCATGTACATCTCAAGGTCCGGCTTCGCCTTGATCGCTTCCATGAAGGCGAGGCCCACGGGGACCGTCATCATCTTCGCGTCGTTGGCGATCCGGATCGTGTTGTCGGCGAGCTTCGTGATGTCTTCAGGCTTGTCCTTCTTGGGCCAGGTCATGATGAGAAGCGGCGTGCTGCCGGCTTCTCGAATCGTGTCGGCGTGCTGCTTGGCGTATTTTTCAAAGAAGGGGAGACGCTTCTTCGAAGTGGCGGCCGCGGAGTGGCCCTGCATCATGACGATGTCGAACATCGGATGTTCGAGCTTGCCGTCCTTCACGACGGCGTACGGATCCTGTTCGTGCGGCGACAGATAGAACTTCATGTCGTGGAAGGAGAGCGAACCCGAACTGATCGTCAAAAGACGCGTCTTCATGTTTTCCTTCGGGGTGCCCGCCTTCATCAAACCGCGTAGATACGTGTGCACGCCGCAGTTGTAGAAGGAATACGAGTTCCCGACCAGGAGAGCCACCTTGGGCGACTTCGCGAGCGGCGCCGTCACTTCCGGCTTCACGGTGTTTTCGAGCGCCGAGGCCGAACCCGCCAGAAAGAAGGCGGCGAAAAGACCAGCAGCGATTTGCTTCATTTTCATTGGATTCTCCTTTATCGCTTCACGGGTCGGTTCTTCAGATGAAGTTGCAGCCCGCGGAACGATTGCGACTTAGTCGACCGTCCGAAGGGAAACAATTTTCACGTTCGGACGATCGATCGAGAGAAAGGACATTAGAACTTGTGGCGCATGCCGATGATGAACGAACGAATGTTTTCGTTCGAACCATCGCTCGACGTCCCGGTCAGAGCACCGGCTTCGTCGTAGTTGTCGGAATCCGTCGTGTCCTTCTTATGCACATAGGCTGCGCCGGCATAAAGGTCGGTGCGCTTGGAGAGCGGATAGAGGTAGCCGATGCCGATCTGCCAGCCTTCCACGTCGTCGGAATTCTTGCTTGCGACCGCGGCGCCGGAATACAGATCGTAGTCGCGCTCGCCCTTCACATAACCGCCGGCCGTCTTCAACGTGCCGCCCAAGAGGTCGATGTTCGCGCCGAGTACCACGGCGTGCGTATCGTATCCCGTGGTGTTTTTCTCACGATCCTTTCCGGTGTTCACACCTTTGACGAAACTCGAAATCTTGCCCACTCGCGTTACGCCGTCGCCGTACTGGTAGCCGAGGAACATCTTGACCGGGCCGAAGTCGTAGGTGCCCCCGAGGTTGAAGGTGGAGTAGTCGTCTCCGAGGAAGGCGGAAGTGTCGGACGCATTCTTGGTAAACATGCGGTCCACGACGGCGACCACCATGAGGGGGCCGTTCTTGTAGGTCGCGCCGACGGCAGCGTAGCGGTCCTTGCGGCTACTGGAAACGGAGTCGTCGAGCGCAATCCCGTTCGAAGCTTCCGCGTAGAAGTTGAAGCCCGCGAGATTCGGCGATTCGTAGCGGATGACGTTGTCGAGACGAGTGGCGACGGCGCCGGAGAGAATCTGACTGCTTTGGGCTTCCTGCCAGGTGATGCCGAAAGGCGAGACCTTGCCGGCAAAAATGCCGCCGCTAACGCCGGCGACCAAGGCTCCCGTACGGCCCGCTTCAAAGGTGCCATACTTGGTTTCGAGACCGATGACCGAATTGCGGTTGAAGAGACGGTCCTCGTCACCCATCGCGCCGGTGTCGGCGTCAAAACCGTTTTCGAGGTTGACGTAGACCTTCAGGTCGGGCGAGATGTCTTCTTTGATACGAAGACCCACGCGGGAACCGGCGATCTGGCCGGGATTCATTTCGAAGGTGGTTTCACCGCCGTCGCGCGTAACTTTCAAGCCTTGGTCGATAAGACCGTAGACTTCGACGTCGGCGGCTTGGGAGGCTCCAGTCAATGCGAGAAGAGCTGCGGAGGCGAGCACAGAGAGTTTGAAGTTTTTCATTGTGTTTTCCTGCCGAGAGGTTGTTCGACGCGTCTACGATAGGAAAAATGATGTGAACTCCAAAATCCATGACCGCGCAAACTCAATTTGCGCGATAAGCAACGCTCATGTCGCCAGGTGCCGCGTACGACGACGGAAATTGCCTGCGCCGGCGGAGATAAGTCGGATGAGTTGCCGTCGATGCTCGATTCGGTCGAATCTTCTTAAATGGGGAGAATCCCCGAGTCGAAATAAGGTCAACGGTGTAGCCGCAGCCAGGCGAGGGCGAAGAGAGCCAGAAGCGCACCGCCGATGAAGGTTGCCTCCGGCCCGAACGCGTCCCAGAGAAGACCGGCGAGAAGTCCCGCGGCAACGGCGGAAAGGCCGCTGGCGAACCCGAAGATCCCGAAGGCGCTCGCCCGCTCGTTTTCGGGAGCGGTCGCGGCGACGAGCATGGAGAAGATGCCTTGCGTCGCACCCAAGTGGAGGCCCATGAGGACCACCCCGATCAAGACGCCCCATTGCGTCGGGAGAAGAGCGAAGGCCAGGTCGGCAAAGATGAGGATGCCGATCCCGATGGCGAGAAGCGTCTTCGGATCCGTCTTGTCCGCCCATTTGCCGAAGGGATAGGAAGCGGCGGAGAAGACAAGGTTCATGCCCATGATGAGAAGGGGAATGGCGGCGGCGCCGAAGCCCGCATCGGACGCTCGCAGCACGATGAAGGCGTTCGAGAATCGCGCCACCGCAAAGAGCGACCCGAGCACGACGAGCGACCGAAAGGCGGAGTCCGAAAGAACGTGGAATTTTGGGAGGGACCGCTTGGCGGTTTTCTCACGGTTTCCGTCGGCTGAAGCATTGCCTTCATCGACGCCGAAGAGAATGAGAAGGAGGCAAAGCACGCCCGGGATGAGCGCCACCCAGAAGATCGAGCGGTAGTCGTCCGTCCAGAAAAGGAGCAGGGCGGAAGCGAGGAGCGGTCCAACAAAGGCCCCCGCCGCATCAAGCGACTGACGCAGTCCGAAAGCGGCGCCCCGAACGGCTTCGGGTGTCACGTCCGCGACGAGCGCGTCCCTCGGCGCCCCGCGAAGGCCCTTGCCGATGCGGTCCGCCACGCGGGCGCCGAGAACGACGGGCATGGCGCCGGCGAGCGCAAAGAGAGGCTTTGAGAGAACGCCGAGGCCGTAGCCGAGGAAGACGAGGAGCTTTTTGTGCCCGAAGCGGTCGGCGATGACGCCCGACACGACTTTGGTTAGCAAAGCAACACCTTCCCCGAGCCCCTCGACGAGCCCGATCCACAGCGCTCCGGCACCTAGCGTCTGCGCCATGAAGAGCGGCAGCAGGGCGTGGATCATCTCGGACGACACGTCCATGAGAAGGCTCACGAACCCGAGCGCCCAGACGGTGCGGGGAATGGCGGAGGAGGAAGGTTTTGGCATGGGGATGGAATGCGCGAGAAAGCGTTCGTACGGAGACGAATGCATTGTCGCGCCGTCCCGAGAGCCGAGGTGTTCGGAGACGGCGAAGAAGACGCTTTGCCTGAGCGAGGGCAAAGGCCGTCACGAAGCGGTCACGTAAACGCCCCTTCGCCCCAGAAGACCGTGATCCGAACTCAGCCGAAGAGAGAGGAGATCTTCTGGAAGAAGCCTTTTTCTTCGTCGGGCGCGGTCTGGTAGGCGCCGGTGTCGTACCCCGTAGCCTGGATCGCCGAGCGAAGAAGGCGTTCCTCCACGGGTTGTTCGGCAATCACGGCGACTTCCTTCTGCTTGCGGGACGCGGTGATTTTCTTTGCAGAGATGCCGCGTTCTTCGAGCGCTTTCTGCACCGCTTCGCGCACGTGCTGCTCGCACATGCCGCACATCATTCCGTCGACTGCCAGGGTGGTTTTGTACATGGATTCGCTCCCTTTTCTTTACTGCGAATGATTCGCAATTGAAATTATAGGACGGTTCGATAGGGAGTGCCTCGTGCTCGAGGAGGAGGAACAGTGGTTCGATGACCGGTGGGGATCGTCTTCTCTCGAGGGAAAAGATGACGGACGTAGAATGTCTGCAACATCGTTGCAAAAGGAGCCGCATCATGTCCGAGAAAGAAACCGACCGTTCCGTCTTCGAGCGCTTCACGGGAAAAACGCCGAATCGACTTACGGATCAGCTGCGCGACATCGCGCCCGACGCCGAGAAGTGGATTAACGACTTCGTCTTCGGAACGGTGTACGCAAGGGACGGGCTCACGGACGAGGAGAAGGCCGTCGCCACGATCACGACGCTCGCCGCGCTCGGCGGATGCGAGCGCGAGTTGCGCTCCCACATCCAGACGGCCTTGAACGTGGGCGTCGCGCCCGAGCGGATCGTCGCGACCTTCCTGCACATGGCGCCCTACGCGGGATTCCCGCGCACGCTCAATGCGCTCTTCACGGCAAAAGAAGTATTCGAGCTTCGGGGCGTGACGGTCTCGGGAGTCGCAAAGGCGGAAGAGGGAGAAGAAACGAAATAAAGCCCCGATCGGGAATCTAAGAGGGAGTCCCGATCGAAGCTTCGTGTGAGCGAGATTCGGTTCAGCTTGCGGACGACGTAAAGCTCTTTTCCATCCGGATGTGGGGGATGCCGTCTTCGTCGAACGGTTCGCCCAGGGTCTTGAAACCGTACCGTTCGTAAAAGCCCGTTGCATAGCATTGGGCCTCGAGAACGATTCGCTTGAGGGGATAACGGCTCTCGAGCGCCTCAAGGGCGTCTTCAAAGATTCGGGCGCCGAGCCCCTTGCCGCGAACGGTCGAAAGCACGCGCCCGATCTGAAAGACCGAGTTGTCGTCCGCGATGGGGAAGGCGCGCAGATAGCAGAGGATCTTCCCGTCTTCTTCGCGCCACACGTGCAGAGCCTTGCGATCGACGCCGTCGACGTCCTGGTAGGGGCACTTTTGCTCGACCACGAAGACGGCCGCGCGGGCGGCGAGGATGCGGTAAAGCTCGTCGACAGTGAGCTCGGCGAATGTTTTGACGAAGCGCTGCATGGAAGTGAATCTGGAAAGTGCTAAATGTCACGGCATTATAGAGATCGACTTCACCAAAATCGTACTCTCGTCGGTACAATTCGAGAAACCCCTGCCGTTGCCTCGTATTCGCCCAGTCCCGACAGGGAAGATCATATAGACGGCAGACTCAGGAAATCTTGCGGTTTGATCAGCGCATTGGCTGAGGGTAGATGACTACGTTCAAAAAAATGCTCTCTAATGCAAGACCTTTCGCCAAGTGAGCGTCATCTCGATAGAATGCAAAGAGCTCTCCCTCGCGAGCCGACTACTTTTTGGGGTAGATCCTATGTTGAAAGAATTGCCCTTGGGCACCTCGATCTTTGAAACGCTTCGAGCTACGGATGAGCTTTACGTTGATAAGACGGATCTGATTTATCAGCTGGCTCGCAGGCGTTCCAAATGTTTTTTGGCTAGGCCCAGGCGTTTTGGAAAATCGTTGCTTATCTCAACGTTTGAATCTCTTTTTCAATACGGATTGCGGGATTTCCAGGGACTTGCGATAGAACCTCTTTGGAAGGACAAGCCCTATCCCGTGGCACGCTTGGATTTTTCCAGGCTCACGACGTTTCGTAGTTACGAAGAGTTTAAGGAGCGTTTCCAAAGTTTCTTGCAGAGTGCGTTTATTCCTCTCGGCTTTGTCTATCGTCGAGAACTAGACTCTTTGCAATTTCTCGAGCAACTTGGGTTGTGGATTGCATCCTTGCCGCCTAACTCTTTGGTCGTTCTTATTGACGAATACGATGCACCGCTCACCGCGCATTTAGAGGACCGGGAGAAGTTCGAGGCCGTACGTGATTGTCTGCAGCCTTTTTATGCACTTCTCAAAGAGTACGAAGGACGCCTGCGGTTTTTCTTCATGACGGGCATCACCAAGTTCAGCAACACAAGCGTTTTTTCCGCGTTCAACAATCTTCGGGATATTTCGCTTGATCCGGAATACGGCACCCTGCTGGGCTATACGGAAGAGGAAATGCGAGCGGTTTTCTTGCCCTATGTGGATAATGCGGCGGATGTTCTGGGAATGACGAGGGAAGAGGTGCTTTCCCGTCTCAAGGAACAGTATGATGGCTTTTCGTTTGACCGAGAAGCGAGACATCGAGTCTATTGTCCTTGGTCTGTGCTCAATTTCTTGTCGACGCCGAAGAACGGATTTCTCAACTATTGGTACGTTAGCGGTGGTCGGCCTACGGTTCTTACAAAATACCTGGTCAATCATGCGCTGGCAGAACCCATTTCATACTCGGAAGAGCGCAAAATTACCCTTTTCGATTTGACGTTGTCTCAACAGTACGACTACATGAGTATCGAAAATTTGCTCATGCAGGCGGGTTACTACACCATCCGTTCCGTCTTACAAGATGAGACCGTTGTGTTGGGTTATCCCAACCGCGAGGTAGCGATTTCTATGGCTCAGCTCTATGCTGAAGAGCTACTGCAAGGGAAAAACTTGCGTAATGTGTGTCCAACACCCGCTTTGAGCGTCCTGTCTTCAGGAGCGGCAGAGGAAGTCGTGTCCTACTTCACCGAAGTTCTTCGTGCCATCGATTATCAGCGCTATCCCGTCAAGGACGAGGCCACTTGCCGAGGATACCTGCAGGTTCTTCTCATCGGCGCCGCCATGCTTCCGAGTGTGGAAGTCCACAACGCATTCGGCCGCAGTGATTTGGAGGTAGAGGCGGGGGATCGCCTCTGGGTTTTCGAAATCAAATGCGCCTGTGAGTCGAAGGAAGTCGATGGCTTGCTCCGCGAAGCGGTTGAGCAAATGGGTTCCCGTCACTACGGATCGAAACGGTCCGGAAAAAAGGTGATCCGCATGGCGCTTGTTTTCGACGTTTCGGAAAGAGGATTTTCCGCTTGGAAATGCCTGTGAAGAACTCGGGGCGCTCGGTATAGTCCGGCGCCCCGAGCGCCATTCGAGCGCCACGGTCCTGAAGTAACTTCTCGAGAAGATAAAGAATCTCCGCAACAAGAAGAAACACAAGGCCTGCGGCCATTTTTCGGCGCCGCGGCTTATATAATCCCGTGCAACCATTTTCCTTTAACTCCAATCCCGGTCGCGACCCCTCAAAGCGATCGGATTACGAGGATTTTTTTGCAATGAACCAACAGATCGGAACGGTTTTCGAACTCAAGGGCGGTTTGGCTCTTTCGGACTTCCGCGCGGCCCGTGCGCTCGCGTCTTTGCGTAAGGTTTCTCCCCTTGTCGAAGCGGTCTCGGGCCGCTTCGTGCATTTTGTGCACGCCGAACGCGCTTTGACCGACGATGAACGCGCCCGCCTCGAAGCGCTCCTGACCTACGGCGATCCGGCCGTCACCGTGCGCGAAGACCTCGCCTTCATGGTGGTGCCGCGCCTCGGCACGATCTCCCCCTGGGCCTCGAAGGCTTCCGACATCGTGAAGAACTGCGGCATTCAGGGCGTCGCCCGCGTCGAACGCGGCACGATCTTCTCGATCTCGCTCTCCGCTCCGGTTTCGGACGAACTCGCTCAGAAGCTCGCTGCCGTTCTCCACGACCGCATGACGGAATCGGTCGTTCCCGTCGACTTTGACGCGTTGAAGCTCTTTGAAACGCTCGAAGGCCGTCCGATGGCGACGGTCGACATCGTCGGGGGCGGCCGCGCCGCGCTCGAAGAAGCCAACGTCTCGATGGGCCTTGCGCTTTCCGAAGACGAAATCGACTACCTCGTCGACGCCTTCACGAAGCTCAACCGGAATCCGACCGACGTCGAACTCATGATGTTCGCGCAGGCCAACTCCGAACACTGCCGCCACAAGATCTTCAACGCCCGCTGGACGATCGACGGGGAAGACCGCGAAGAAACGCTCTTCGGCATGATCCGCCGCACGCACCAGATGGCCCCGCAGGGCACCGTCACGGCCTACGCCGACAACGCGGCCATCTTCGAAGGGGCCGAAGCCGCGCGTCTCTATCCGCGTCCGGGCAAGGACAGCGTCTACGGCGACAAGTTCGAGCGCGAAGTTGAAATGACCCACACGGTCTTCAAGGTCGAAACCCACAACCATCCGACCGCGATTTCTCCCTTCCCGGGCGCCTCGACGGGCTCGGGCGGCGAAATCCGCGACGAAGGCGCCACGGGCCGCGGCGCCCGCCCGAAGGCGGGCCTGTGCGGCTTCACGACCTCGGCTCTGCATCTCGCCGACGCTCCTCAGTCCTGGGAAAACGACAGCGACACGGTGACGGGCGAAAAGACGGACGCCGTCTACGGCGCGCCCACGCGCATCGCGACGCCTCTTTCCATCATGACGGACGGCCCGCTCGGCGGCGCCGCCTTCAACAACGAATTCGGCCGCCCGAACATTCTCGGCTACTTCCGCGCCTTTGAAGCGAACGTCGGCGGCACCCGCTACGGCTACCACAAACCCATCATGCTCGCGGGCGGCATCGGCAACATCCGCGACGACCAGACGAAGAAGGAAGTCCCGCCCGCAGGCAGCCTCCTCATCGTCCTCGGCGGTCCGGGCATGCGCATCGGTCTCGGCGGCGGCGCCGCGAGCTCGATGGCGACGGGCGCCAACTCCGAAGCGCTCGACTTTGACTCGGTCCAGCGCGGCAACCCCGAAATGGAACGCCGCGCCCAGGAAGTGATCGACCGTTGCTGGGCGATGGGTACGGAAAACCCGATCCTCGCCATCCACGACGTGGGCGCGGGCGGTCTCTCGAACGCTATGCCCGAACTCGCCGACCTCTCGGGGAAGGGCGCCACCTTCGACATGACGAAGATCCCGGTTGAAGAGTCGGGCATGAGCCCCTTGGAAATCTGGTGCAACGAAAGCCAGGAGCGCTACGTCATCGCGCTTGACCCGGCGAAGCTCGAGGTCTTCAAGGCCTTCTGCGAACGCGAACGCTGCCCCTTCGCGGTGCTCGGCACGATCACCGAGGAAGCGCACCTCAAGCTCACGAACGCCCCCGAACCCGACTGCGTCGACATGCCGATGGAAGTCCTTCTCGGAAAGGCCCCGCGCATGCACCGCGACGTCAAGCACGTCGAAAAGAAGCTTGCTCCCTTCACGACGGAAGGCCTTGACTTCAAGAAGGCGGCGCTCGACGTTCTCCGTCATCCGACGGTCGCCTCGAAATCCTTCCTCATCACGATCGGCGACCGCACGGTGGGCGGTCTCGTCGCGCGCGACCAGATGGTCGGTCCCTGGCAGGTCCCGGTCGCCGACTGCGGCGTGACGACGCTCGACTATGAAGGTTTGAAGGGCGAAGCGATGTCGATGGGCGAACGCACGCCGGTCGCCGTCATCGATTCCGCCGCCGCTTCGCGTCTTGCGATCGGCGAAGCGATCACGAACATGGCCGCCGCGGACGCCAAGCTTCCCCGCATCAAGCTTTCCGCCAATTGGATGGCCGCTTGCGGCGCCGAAGGCGAAGACGCCCGTCTCTTTGACGCCGTCAAGGCCGCGTCCGATTTCTCTGTCGCGCTAGGCATCTCGATTCCGGTCGGCAAGGATTCGCTCTCGATGCGCACCAAGTGGGAAGCCGAGGGAGAACAGAAGTCCGTCACGTCCCCGGTGAGCCTCATCGTCTCCGCCGCCGCGCCCGTCGAAGACGTCTCGAAGACGCTCACCCCCGAACTCAAGCGCGATCCCGCTTCGGTCCTCGTGCTCATGGACCTCGGTGCGGGGAAGAACCGTCTCGGCGGCTCGATTCTCGCGCAGGTGACGCAGCGCTTCGGCGACACGGCGCCGGACTGCGAAAACGCGGCCGAACTCGCCCGTTTCTTCGTGACGGTGCGCCGTTTGACCGATTCGGGTGCGCTTCTCGCCTATCACGACCGTTCCGACGGCGGCCTCTTCGCGACGCTCGCAGAAATGATGTTCGCCAGCCGCCTCGGCGTGAGCCTCAATCTCTCGAGTCTCCTCGAGGCCGAAGGCGCCGACCTTTGGAACGTTCTCTTCAACGAAGAACTCGGCGCCGTCCTTCAGGTCCGCGCCGACCGCGTCGAAGAACTCGTCGCCGCGATGCGCGAAGAAGGCCTCTCGCACCTCTGTCACTTCATCGGCGAAGTGACGGAAGGGGAACTTCTCACGATTTCGAGCGACGACTGCCCGAACGCGTGCTTTACGCGCGAAGAACTGCAGACCGCCTGGACGGAGGTCTCGCATCAGATCGCCCGCGGCCGCGACAATCCGGCCTGCGCCGATCAGGAATTCGCCCGCATCGCCGACAAGACGGACACGGGTCTCTTTGCGAAGACGACCTTCGACGTGAATGAAAACGTGGCCGCTCCGATGATCAACACGGGCGTTCGCCCGAAGGTCGCGGTGCTGCGCGAAGAGGGCGTCAACAGCCAGAACGAAATGACGGCCGCCTTCCTGCGCGCGGGCTTTGACGCCTACGACGTGCACATGACGGACCTTCTTTCGGGCCGCATCGAACTCGCGGGCTTCAAGGGGCTCGCCTGCCCGGGCGGTTTCTCCTACGGCGACGTCCTCGGTGCGGGCGGCGGCTGGGCCAAGACGGTCCTTCACAACGACCGTCTGACGGAAGTCTTCCGCACGTTCTTCCACCGCGACGACACCTTCGGGATCGGCATCTGCAACGGCTGCCAGATGATGAGCCAGCTTCGCGATCTGATTCCGGGCGCCTCGCACTGGCCGATGCTCGTTCGCAACCTCTCCGAACAGTTTGAAGCCCGCGTGGTGAATCTCGAACTCCTCGAATCGCCCTCGATCTTCTTCGAAGGCATGGCGGGTTCGGTTCTTCCGATCGTGACTTCGCACGGGGAAGGGCGCGTGCAGTTCCTCTCGCCCGAAGACGCCGCGCTCGCCCGCACGGCCGCGCGCTACGTCGATCCGCAGGGCCGTCCGACGGAGATCTATCCCTTCAATCCGAACGGTTCGGCCGAGGGTCGCGCCTCGTTCACCACGGACGACGGCCGCTTCACGATCATCATGCCGCACCCCGAACGCAGCCACCGCGCCGTGCAGCTCTCGTGGCACCCGGCCGAATGGACGGACGTCTCGGGCTGGATGCGCATGTTCTGGAACGCCCGCAAGTGGGTGGGCTGATTCCGAGTGTGACTCGTGACTGAAAAGAGCGGAGCCTTTTTCACGGACGGAAAAGCGCTCCGCTTTTTCTTTGAGGAGATTTTCGATGCAGATTCCGAAGACGCGGGAAGAAACCGAAGCGCTTGAAGGCATGATCGCCCAACGGCGAGACTTTCACGCGCACCCCGAAGAAGGCTGGTGCGAATTCCGCACGACCGCCGCGATCGTTCGCGTCCTTGAGAACCTCGGCTTTGCGGTTCTCACGGGAGAGGACGTGATCGCCCCCGACGCCCGCATGGGCGTGGTTGAGGAACGCCTCGCGGCGGCGCGGCATAAGGCGCTCGAAGAAGGAGCCGATGCGACGATTCTCGACCGCATGGGCGATTTGACCGGATGCGTCGGCGTCTGGAAGACCGGACGCCCCGGCCCGGTTACGGCGTTGCGCTTTGACATCGATGCGCTTCGCGGCGTCACCGAATCCTCTTCGCCCGAGCACCGGCCCGCGGCACTCGGCTTTGCCTCTCCCGTCCCGAACGTCTGTCACGCCTGCGGGCACGATGCCCACACGGCAGTGGGCTTGGGCGTCGCCCGTTGGATTGCGTCGCACGGGGACGAGCTGACCGGCACGATCAAGCTTCTCTTTCAGCCCGCGGAAGAGGGCGTGCGCGGGGCCGCGGCAATGGCGAAAAGCGGCGTCGTCGACGACTGCGGATGGCTTTTCGGTTCGCACGTGGGCTGCGAATTCGGTCCCGACGAAATCGGGATTCTGACGGAAGGCTATCTCGCCACGACCAAGATGGACGTCTTCTTCGAAGGAACGCCCGCCCACGCCGGGTCGGACCCCGAGAAGGGGCGCTCGGCGCTTCTTGCCGCCTGCGCGGCCGTGATGAGCATTCAGGGTTTGCCGCGTCACTCGGGCGGCGACTCGCGCGTTTCGATCGGACGCATTGAAGCCGGGGAGGGCCGGAACGTGGTTGCGGCGCACGGGAGGCTTGAACTCGAAGTTCGCGGTGCCACGAAGGAAGTGAACGACTTTCTCGCCGACGAAGTCCACCGCATCGTGCACGGCATAGCCGAGGTATACGGCGTTAAGGGAAAGGTCGTGAAGACGGGCGAATCCTGCCGATACGTCTGCGACCCGGAGGCCGTTGCGATTCTCGAAGACGTGGCCAAAGCTTTGCCCGACAATACCAAGGCGACGGTTTTCACGACGGAGCGCGGGAGCGAAGACTGCGCGGTCCTGGCCGAGCGCGTGCGAAGCCTCGGCGGCAAGGCCGGGTTCTTCTGTTTCGGAACGCGCCACAAAGGGCATCATCGCCCGGACTTCGACGTGGAGGACGAAGACGCGATGCTTCTCGCCTGGCGGGTCTTCACGGGGGTGCTCGCACGTCTTCATCACGTCTGAGGGAGCGGCCTCTCTCGGAAAAGCGGTCGGGGCGCCTGGGGGCGCCCCGATTTTCGACGGGAAATCGTCAGGGCTTCTCCGGCCACCACTTGGCTTCGTGTCCCGAGAGGTCGGACAAGGCGAGCCGTTCGCCGATTCGGGGGAGAACGAGCCGCACGTCGTTTTTGAGGGCCTCGTCGTACGCCGCATTGAGCGGATCGATCCAGCGGTGCACCGAGAGGTCGTATTTCGCGTTGTGGCAGGGCATCGTGTAGTCGGCCCTGAGCGTGCGGGCCGCCCGGCCCCAGTCGTCGGGCATCAGGTGAATGTCCGCCCAGTCGACGTTGTACTGACCGTCTTCGAGCGCGGCGAACTGAATGTTCGGAAAGCGTTCGGCCACGTCCGCAAAGTGCGGACCGATCCCGCCGTCGCCCGAAAAGTACCCGCGCCAGCCCTTTACGTCGAGCATGAAACCGCCCCAGAGCGTTTGATTCCGCTTGAGGCTGCGGCCCGAGAAATGAAGTGACGGCGTGAAAGTAATGTCGACGCCCGGCAGCGGCTGTACGGACTCCCACCACTCCAATTCCGTGACGAGGGCGGCGGGCCATCCCCAGCGCTCAAAATGCGCTCCGACGCCCAAGGCCGTCACGACGCGCCCGACGCGACCCTTCAACGCGTTGATGACGCGCAGATCGAGGTGGTCGTAATGGTCGTGCGTGATGAGAAGCAGATCGACCGCAGGCAAAGACGCGGGCGAGAACCAGTCGGCCCCGGCAAAGGGCTTCACGACGCCCGGCACGGGGGCGGCGAAGGTGAGGGCGGGGTCGATCAGGATCGAAACGCCTTCGACCTTCAGGTAGTACCCGGAGTGGCCGAGCCAGACGAGTTCGTTCTCTCCCAAGTCCGCAAGACGCGTCTCGACGTGCGGCACGACGCCCGAGGGCTGTCGCCCGTCGTTCGAACGGAAGAGAAAGTCGACCATGTTCCTTGCGAAGGATTTCTCCGTGGGGCGGGGTTTCAGGGGATAGAGGTTCCGAAACTCTCCGTCCTGCCAGTAGGGGCTCGCGAGAATGCGCTCGAGCCTGCGGCCGCTCGGTGTTCCGCCGAAGTCTTCGCGCGCGAGAACGCCGCCCGTTCCCGCAAGGAGCGTGCCGCCGAAGAGAAGGGAAATCGTTTTGCGTCGCGTAAGGGCCATGGTTCGAAGAACGGATGGATTGAGTACATCCTAATCCTACGAAACTTGGCCGGCTCAATGAAAAACGTTCGTATCGAATTCTTGCCCGAAACCTTCGGCCGTTACCGTCTGCAAAGGATTGACGGTGAAGAGAATCGATACTCGAAACGTATGGAAGTCGATGAGGAATCGGCATTGGCGCCGCAGTGTCCGTTGAGCCTACCATGACTTCATCGGACTCGAAGGAGTCGATTATTTGCAAAGGGAGAAAATGATGTCGAAGAAGAAAGCGCTGATTGGAGCTGCGTTGGCGGGCGTAATGGGCGTCGTGGGCGCCGCGGAGATTGAATTCGTGGTGGGCGGCAAGGTCTATCCCGGCACCTTGAACGACTCGGGTGCGGCGCAGGCACTGCTCGAGCGGCTGCCGCTGGAAGTGACTTTTGATGATTTCGGGTCAAACGAGCGCATCGCCTACGTGAAGCCTGAGCTCTCCCTATCCGGAAAGGCCGATCACGGAGCGCCCAAGCCCGGGACGTTCGCGGTTTACGAGCCTTGGGGAAATCTCTGCGTTTTTCGCGTGCCTTTCCGTGCGTCGAACGATCTCTTCATCCTGGGAGAGGTAGCGCCCGAGACGCTCGAAGCGATCGTGAAGAGTGGGTCGGAGACCGTCACGATTCAGGTGTCGGAGCGCTGAAGCAACAACCTTTGACGGAAGTTGGACGGGGACTCGAGTGAAGGCATTCGGGGCTTGACAAGTTAGGAGTCGGCCGGAAATGTAGTGTTGATCAATGGCGGTTTTTGGGGTGTTCCAACGCATCAACCTCGACGTGAAGGTGGAGCACTATGCGGTGGATACGATTTGGGTGGAACCAGAGGTGAATTCTCGGTTGGCGGTACCTACCGCGTCTATGAGTAGACGTCCGCCGACGAATCGCTCATGACGTCGACAAGATCGCCCGTCCACAACCCCGGGCAGGTGGGCGCATGACGGCGTTAAGGATTCCGACACTCGTGCGTCGTTCTCGACCGTTCTGCTCTCTAGAAGCTTGATCGTGCTTTTGGGGGGTGATTGTGTGTGTTGGACTCGGAGCACGCAAATTTTGCGGCGTTGCGTTGGAATCAACGTCAATCTTGCGAGTGCTCAAAGAGAGAAGCCCGGGACCTTTGAGATAGGGGGCCCCGCACAACCGGAGCTCAAAGGAGATTTTTAGAGGTCATTGATATCCCTTGCTAACCAACGGATTTTAAAGGGAAAACTCCGCGTAAGAGCAGGACCTTCAAAAGACCCCGGGGCATGGTTTATTCGATGCAGAGTCGTGCGGATGTCGAGGTCGAACCGCACGACTACAGCGGCGACAATGAGTCGGATCAGTGGAACATCCAACGCAGGCCGGCGTTGAAGTTCCACGTGTTGTCGAGGTCGTTGCCGAAGACGTACTCCGCATCAACGAAGAAATAGGTCTTGTCGGTGATCGGCGACTGCACGCCGAGGCCCACGTCGAACCAATTTCCCTTGTTGTCGATCGAAACGTCGGCGGCCCTGTTCCCCGTGGTGACGTCGGTCACACGGATTCCCTGGTGTCCGTGCCATTCCTTCAGCCAGTCGGCCTTCGCATAGAAGAGACCACTCTGCTTTTCACCGAAGTTGCGGCCGATGCGAAAGCCAAGTCGTGTGATCGTGGAGTTGATCTTGTCATGATCAACGTGTGTTCCCTGGTTCGTGCTGTAGGAAGCTTCCGTTACCATCACGTGCTGGATCTGAGCCTGCGGTTCAAGGAACCAGAGTGAATTTTCCTTCGTGAGCTTGCGGCCGAATTCAAACGACGCACCAAGCACGTGGTTGTCGTAGTCGCCGTCCACATAGACGCCCGTGTCCGAGGTGATGCGGAAGGAGTTCGACAAAACGCCCCACTTGCCGATGAGGTCGTAGTACCAGCCGTCGTCGCCGAGCCACGTCATGTATGCGGTGACGCCGAAGCGATCGGTTGCGCCCGTGCCTTCGACGTCACGGTAGGTCGTATTGCCGTCCATGTAGTCGAGCGCGGCGCCGAAGAGGCGCTTCCCGTCGTCTTCCTTCTTGGTGTGGTCGTATCCGAACTGGTAGGCGTAGTTGCGCGAGCGGAAGTCGCCGACTCCGGCATCAGTGCCGATGCGGTCGTTGCGTACGCGCACCCAGAAGCCGTCGGTACCGCCGTCGGCGTGACGGGCGTCACCGAGGCGCTTGTTCAGACGATCGATTTCCACCGCGTTCCAGTAGGCAGCACGTGCCGTGGCAAGAATGGTTTCACCGCCGTCGGACGTCGAGTCGCCGCTCTTGTCGCGAACGAGGTACCAGTTCTGAGACTCCTCGTTGCTTCCGTAGTAGTCTTCGACGTACTCCTCGCCCGGCTTGGTTTCTGAAAATTCTTCGCCGTCGTAGTCGTTTTCAGTCTTATCGTCGACACGCGTTTCGTTCTCAATACGGAATCCGACATCAAAGAATCCCTGATCGCGAACCAGTGTCCTTGACATGCGGTTGCCGAGCGTTGCGGTGCCAACCTCCAGATCCTCTTCAGAAACGAAAGAAAGCGAGGCTTCGGAAGCGTTCACGGTCGCAAAGCGGATGCGATCGTTGTGTTGCATTTCTTCAAGGCCTTCGAGGCTGGCGATCCTGATAATTTGTTGCTCGGCTCCTTGTGCCACATTATTGACGTAGAGCATGTCGCTCAATAGGTGATCGGCATCGTTGAGCTTTACTTCAAACACGTGTTGACCTTCGAGGTGCTGAATATGCAACGCATGCGAAGAAAGATCTTCTCCGGAGCTCTCGGAAACGGAATTGGTGAGAACAATGGTGCCGCCGTTCCCCGTGAGATTCGTGAGCCAACTCTGTCCCGTAACGTTCCACGTCGAACCTTCACCCATCTTGAGCGTAACCTTTCCACCTTGGTAAATCGTCGAACTGAAGGCAGGATTGAAGAACGTTGCGTGGTCGTTTCCGTTTGTCGTCGTCCCCGCATCGACATAGTCATCGGTTCGTCCGGTGATTGTGCCGCCTTTGCCGAGATCGACCGTAAGCGTACCTCCGTTGCCGGCGAGGAGGTTTCCGTTAACGTTGAGTCCAGAATCGCTATTCTTGGCCGTGACGGACACTACGCCAGCATAGGCGGAGAGAATATCCCCTGAGATGGAGCTGTATTCACCGGCGTCGTTTTCGTACTGAATTTCAACTTTCGAAAGTTGGGCATCGTTTGTAGGATAATTTTCACCGAAATCCGTCTCATCGAGACCGACGGCCGTACCTGCGGCAATCGCTACGTCGGCGCTGTTCGGACTCTTGTCGTAGCTGTCGGTGCTGATCAGAGTCCAACCGTCAAGAGAAATGTCTGCGCCATCATAGGCCCAGACGGTGCGTTCGAGTTGGTTAGGATTCTCATGATCCGCGTAGGACAAGATCTGGTTGCGGCCGGTTAGTTTGATGTCGGCATCGCTGCCTTCCGCATAAAGAGCGGAGATTATGCTCTTTCCATCAAATTTCTCGTCAACATTAAGATCCCCCGCACCGTCGATGGTGGCGGACGAAGCAACAACGTTTTGTTTAGCACTAAGGGAAATTAGTGTGCTGTCTGTACTGTTTGATCCAATTGCAGATACAGAACCTAAAATAATATTTTGGAAACCGGCATTAAGTACGACAGAAGATGCTTTGGTTCCGTAAATGGCGATGCCGGAACCGAATTTGTCGCTAGGCTCTTCGGGGTCAGAATGATTGGAGGTATTGGAGTTTGCAATAATCGAGATGTTATTTACAGCATCAATCTGAATGTCTGTTGTGCTGTTGTAGGCATAAATTCCATAAGCATTGCCGGTAAGAGAGGTTGCCGTAAAAGAAACGTAGCTCTTTGAATCAATATCGGTCAATTCTCCCTGAGAACGTAGCGCATAGGATGTCCCATTTGTGCCGGTCGTTTGCGCAGTTATTTCTATAGCATCACCGTGTATGGCGGTCTCTTCGCCATAGATTCCTTGATAAATTGCAGTGGCTTGTTTGTGCTTTGATTCGGCAGAGATTTTAATTAAACTAATATCCTGGTTGCTTTGAACAACATTATTTTCGTTGCCTATAAGAGAAACCTTGCCATAGTTATTGAGAATGCCGTATGCAAAGTATGTGTCATCACCAATGGAAGAAAGAATGATATCTCCAACTCCTTCTGTTTTTAATGAAGTCGAAATTGTCTGCCCTTCTAAATATGTGACATTATTTTGTATGGCAGATACGGTATAGGCTGAAGAATCATTTTTATAGTTTGAATCTTCCCCAGAGACTGATAAGACAATGTTCCCATTGACCGAGGTGATTTCAGCCTTACTCTCACCAGTTTTATTCCCTGTAGTGTAAATTCCATCAACGGCGCCGTAACCACCGGTTTGAGAGGCTGACAGAATAATGTTCTTTTCGGCACGAAGGATCGTACTAGTGCTTGTTTGCAAATCGCCTCGGGTATGTATCATGCTCACGGAACCAAAGTTTGCGGAACCGCTTTGTGCGTCAACTGAAAGGGAAATCCCCCCATTGTTGGCTATAACATCAAGCTGACCTCCCTCTTCGACTAGGGTTCCGAATAGGATGCTACCACCGCCACTGTAGGTGGCTGTCAATTCAACGTCGGAGCCGGCAGATAATTTTGTGTCGGAATTATTGTGAACATGAAAAATAGCGCGATTACTGGGGTTATTTGCGTCTGATGAGGAGAATTTTAAGGAGATGGAGTTAGTTGCGTCGAAAGTTATCGATCCAGCATCGCCATTGGAAACGAATAAATAGAGATGTGATGTGGCTGATTGATATTGAGAGTTTAAGTTTATATTTTTGCCTAAGAATGAAAATTCATTCTCTGCGAAAAATAGACCGGTAAAGCGACCGTGACCAGAACCAGATGATGGCGTATAATAGGTTAATTCAGTTTTGTCGAAAGAAAAGTCTTGATCGATGGAGCCAAATTCAGTCGCAAAAGCAACAGATGAGTTGAAATTCATCAGAACGATGGACAAAGCCATCACAGAAGGGCGAATCTTGACTCGGTTATGCGTTAGTCGCTGAATTATGGGAGATGAATAGAAGTTGTCGCGGGGAACGCGAACGTGTAAGAGGGGGGGGGGGGAGGGTAAACATGTATGTAATACTTCTTAGTAAGGTTGGAAAAGCAGGAGAAACTCTTCTGCTAAAAGTACCCATTGTTTGTGGGCACCATGCCGTCTTCACGGAGAGACTTTGTCAATGAACCTTCCTCCTTTACGACAGGAGACAGGAGGGTTCATTAGACAGCAGATATGTTATACGGAACACCCGATATCTGCAGGGAAGTTTGGAGGCAGAAAGAGAAGAAAATCACTGAAGGTCAGAAAGGGCTCGACGGCGATGGAAATTCCAAACTTCCATACCCGATCACTCAAAAGGACATTATCTCGATAACAGTACTGATACAGAGGCAAGGGGATCGTCTATGAGGTACAGGATGCCCCAGAGGCATTATTGGCGAATGCCATGCATGGAGCAAGCGGTCATGTTCACAGCGTCACTCACCCGCTTTAAGTCGACGGCTTCTTCGGCGATGGGGTTGGCTCATGCGCGTGGGCTTTAAATCGGTCTAAAAGAGGTCCCCTATGTCCTCAAATGCTCACGAGCTTTCATAAACAATCGCCGCCCCTCTGCGCAGGAAGGGCGGCGATCTTAATTAAAGTCAAACAATCACACAGACACAGAGCCGTGAGAGATCGTTATGCTTTTGATCAATAGTTTTCCTTGCGGACTTCGAAGTAAGCCTGGGAGTAGCCGCAGACAGGGCAGACTTCCGGCGCCTTGCGGCCGACGACGAGGTGACCGCAGATGCGGCATTCCCACATGCATTCGCCGGCCTTTTCAAAGACCTGCTGCATTTCGACGTTCTTCAGAAGCTTGAGGTAGCGGGCTTCGTGGGCGCGTTCGATGTCGCCGACCAGGCGGAACTTCGCGGCGATTTCCGTAAAGCCTTCGGCTTCGGCTTCTTCCGCAAAGGTCTTGTACATGTCGGTCCATTCGTAGTTTTCGCCTTCGGCGGCGGCCTTGAGGTTGGCGGCCGTACCCTGGATACCGCCCAGAGCGTCGAACCAGAGGCGGGCGTGTTCCTGTTCGTTGCGGGCCGTCGTCAGGAAGATTTCGGCGAGCTGTTCGTAGCCTTCGCGGCGGGCCACTTCGGCGAAGTACGTGTACTTGTTGCGGGCCTGGCTTTCACCGGCGAAGGCGGCCTTGAGGTTGGCTTCGGTCTTCGTGCCGGCGAGCTTGTTGCCGCAGGCGGCGGGAGCGGCCTTCACTTCTTCAAAGAAGGAAGCGTCCTTGTGGCAGAGCGGGCAGATGTAGTCGGCGGGAAGTTCGTCGCCTTCATAGATGTAGCCGCAAACTTTGCAACGATACGACATTTTAGAGTCTCCTAATTCGCCAGAGGCGTTGTGGTAGTGAGTGTGAAGCATCTCGTGAGCGGTTTCGGAGAGGGGTTCTCCGAAGAACTCTTCGTAGAGACGCAGGATTTCGGGATTTTCGTGCGAGCGGCGAAGCGTGAGTTCACCGTCGCGCTTGTAAAGGGACGCGATGCGGGCCGAGCGCGCGGCGTTCTGCGCGGCGTCGCCCATGTGCTTGGGCTGACCGCCCCCGCCGATGCAGCCGCCCGGACAGGTCATGACTTCGACGAAGTGGTAGGGCAGGCCGCCTTCCTTCTTCATCCGTTCGAGAAGTTCGCCCGCGCGGGCCGTGCCGTAGAGGACGGCGACGCGCACGTCGATGTCGCCCATGCGCACGGTCGCCTCCTTCATGTCGCCTTCAAGGCCGCGCACCGGGGTGAAGGAGAGGAGTTCCGCGGGGGCTTCTTCGCCCGTCACGTAGCGGTAGGCCGTGCGAAGCGCGGCTTCCATGACGCCGCCCGTGTTGCCGAAGATGCGCCCGCGCCCGAGGCTTCGCCGAGCGGATGGTCAAAGTCGGCGGGTTCGAGCGCCGCGAAGTCGATCGCTCGGGCTTTCGCCCAGGCGGCGAGTTCACGCGTCGTGACGACGGCGTCGGTGTCGCGCATGTCGGGCGAGCCGATGCGGCGTCCCGCGGCGTTCATTTCCGGACGGCGGATTTCATACTTCTTCGCCGTGCAGGGCGTGACCGCGACGTGGAAGATCTTCTTGGGATCCAAGCCTTTCTTTTCCGCGAAGTAGGACTTCACGACGGGGCCCTGCATTCCGATCGGGCTCTTCGCCGACGAGATGTGGGGAAGGACTTCGGGGTGGAAGAGTTCGGCGTAACGCACCCAGGCGGGGCAGCAGCTCGTGAACTGCGGCAGGGGAGCCGTTTTCTTCACGATGCGCTCGACCAATTCGCTCGCTTCTTCGACGATCGTGAGGTCGGCGGCGAAGTTCGTGTCGAGCACGTAGTCGGCGCCGAGCGCGCGCAGAAGGGCCACCATGCGGCCTTCGACGAAAGTGCCGTCCGTGAGTCCGAAGGCTTCGCCGAGTCCCACGCGCACGGAGGGGGAGGTCGAGAAAACGACCGTGACTTCCGGATCGGCAAGGGCGGCTTCCACGGCCGCGACTTCGCTCTTTTCGACGATCGAGTCTACGGGACAAACGTTCGCGCACTGACCGCAGTTGATGCAGATCGCGCGGTCGCCGGTCTTCGCGAGGTCGTAGCGCCCCTCCACGCCGATGTAGTCGCGGCAGACGGTCTTGCAGAGGCCGCAGAGAACGCACTTTTCTTCAATGCGCTCGATCGCGAAATTGTCGGTGTCGATCGGTACGCGCCGATCCGCGTGCAGATGTTTCGTCAACGTCGGGTCTCCTCTAATCGTTGCGGGTATTCGCGTTGCCCACATTGTAGAGAGTATTGCCGCAAAAGAAAGGCGGATTTTTCCCGCAAAGCCCTCTCGGAAAAGCTTTGCAAAGAATTCGTGATGAGAATGCCTCTCAGAAATATGGGCAAGGAAAGAAACCTCTTCGGCCATGCGCAAGAAAGAATCAAGGTCGACGGGCTTTGTTTCCGAATCTCTTTATGTTGAGAGCGATTCGCAAAATCGAACGCCTGCCGAAAAAGGAAGACTATCGAGCCGATCGAAACCCTTGGGGCCGAGGGGTGGGTAAACAAAATGCCGACGCCCCGGGGAGGGATGTCGGCATTCTGCGGCATGCAAGCAGATTCAGAGCGACGTCGTGTGCGGAGCCGCCTCGTTTTCGAGCGCGCGGACTTCGTTTTTCAGACGTTCAAGCTCTTGGCGGGCCTTTTCGGCCTTCACGTTCGATTCGAGCGTGCGGCTTTCCGATGCGGCGCGGCGCTCGAGAAGATCGAGTTCCTTGAGTTCGAGCTCGATTTCCTTCATGCGGGCGTTGTAGGCGTCGATCTTCTTTTGCTTTTCGGCCCTGGCTTTCGAAGCCTTGGCGTTGGCGTTCGCGCGGGCGCGGTCGGCCTTGGCCTTGGCGGCGGCCTCGTCGGCCGTCTGCTTCTCGAGCTTTTCCTGATAGGCGGTTTCGGTCTGACGGACGACCTCGATGTTCTGCATCGACTGATAGGCCGCGGCGTCCATCTGGGCGCGGGTGGGTTCGGTCGACTGGCAGCCCGCGAGCAACGCGGCGCCCGCGAGGACGACGCCGCCCGTCTTAAGAATGTTCTTCACCATTGCGGTTTTCCTCGATCTTCAAAATCAGCGGTTGCAGCCGTAGGGGTTGTTGGGCTGGATGCGGGTTTCGCCGCTGCGGCCCGAGGCCATGATGGCCGTGCCCGTACGGAATTCGCACATTTCGCCCACCTGGGTCGACTGCATCATGCGGCCGTCGGGGAGTCGATAGACGAGCTGCACGCCGTTGACGTATTCCTGACGGTCGGAAAGAGCGCTGCCGGCGATGCCGCCCACGGCGCCGCCGGCGAGGCCGCCCAAAACGCGCGAGGACGTGGAGTGATTGCCGTGATTGCCGATCGCGGCGCCGGCGATGGCGCCGAGGATGGCCCCGACCGCCTGCGAATCGCGGCGGTTGTCGGAATTGTCGACCACGACCTGAGCGGGCTGAATCGCGATGATCTCGACCGTCCGTACTTCCTGGGCGCGGTTGACGGCGCTCGGATTGTAGACGTCGGCGCGGTACTGATGACCGCCGTTGGCGGCGCATCCGGTGACGAGTACGGCGCTCATGAAAAGGGTCAGGGGAAGAATTTTGTTGCGCATGGTTGTTTTCCGTCTTCTCTTGGGACTGGATTTGTCAATGGAGAGAATGCACTCCCCGATCTTGTACAAAGACGATAGCACGGTTTTCCCCTGCGGGGAACGCCGTCGCGGCATCGTGACGTAAAGCGGTGTTTCGATATTTGTCCGCCGACACGATTCTTTGCAGATGCCGCCGCTCCCTCCCGTTTCGCCGGGCTTTTCAAGCTTCATCCGCGCGCCGGCCGAAGCGTTTTCAAAACATGCGTTTCGCCAAGATGCCCCCTCTCGCAGGTCCCACAAAACGCGGTCAAGTCGGTAGAATGTTCCCGTTTCGCGCTCCGTTCGGGGCGCCGTCAGAAGAACAACACCGGAACTCAAAATGCTCGAAAACGCCGTTCAGTACCCCGATCTCGACGAGATCGTTCAGAAGAGCGAACGCAAGACCGTCTACAAGAAACTGGTCCGACGCACGAAGCTCGACCGCCGCACGCAGATCCTGCAGGTGGTCCTGGAAATGCTCCAGGAGGACGACTACAAGCAGGTGTCGATGTCGCGCATCGCGGAGAAGGTCGGCATCAGCGAGGCGGCGATCTACCGCAACTACCGCAACAAGTCGGCGATCTTTTCGTCCGTGGTGGACTTCGTCGAGACGACGCTTCTCGACCTCTTCGGCAAGATCCGCGACGACAAGACGACGTCGCCCCTCGTGCACGTGCAGCAGATGGTGAACGTGCTCCTCGAGTTCGTCGACGCCAATCCCGGTCTCTGCCGAATTCTTCTCTGTCAGGACCAGCTGATGGAGGACCTGAAGTTGCGCCGCCGCATGCTCGAACTCCTCAAGACGCTCGAGACCCGGATTCGCCTCGAATACCGCGCGGCGATGGAGTCGGGGCTTCTTCCGATGCACTTCAACGAGGACGCCCGCGCCCAGATGGTGATGTGCTTCATCGAAGGGCGGTGGTTCCGCACGATGATCTCGGGCTTCAAGGACAAGGCGGGCGGGCTCGGCCCCTCCTACACGGCGCCGTTCTTCGCCTACACGCAGGTGTGACGCCCGAAGGGAAGAGCGAGGAAAACGGTCGCGGCTTCGGTTCGCGGCCGTTTTTTGTCGGCGGCGCTCCGATCCGTCGGCGAGACGACCGATTGAGATTGGAAGAGGGCGCACGCAAGGGAGCGACCTTTGGGGTTCCGGGTCGTTCCGGCCGTGCGGCTTTCCATCCTTATCCGCAAAAGGTATTCTGTAGCGGCCGACGCCGCGGCGCCGGATCGGCGCGCAACGACGCCGCACATCCGGTTGGGCATCCGCACGTTTCCGATCCGCTCGGACACGAATGCCCGGAGGGCGAAGCTGCCCGAACCACCTATTGACACCTGACGTTTGGGGAGGATCAAGATGACTGGAAAGGAAAAGGCGCTTTTTCTCGCGTATCCGATCCTTTGGACATTTTCCGTCGTCTCCTTCTGGTGCTTCGGAAGCGCCTCCGACGCGCTCGGCTTTACGCTTTTGCACCTCTATCTTCTTCATCCCGCCGCGATCGTCGGCGTCTCGGCCGCGGCGGCTTGGAAAGCTCTGTCCCTCAGGTCGCTTCGGTTTCTCCCAATCGCGTTGGCGACGGGCTACATGCTCTGCGACTTTCTCACCTTTCGTCTCGCCAACATGACCGCCTTTTCGTACGGGACGCCGCCCGAATGGATCATGCTTCCGGTCGGTCTGGCGCTCTCGCTTGCGGGACTCCTTCTCGGGCGAATCCTTCGCCGTTTTGTCTCTGGAAAAGACTGAGAGCCAATCGACCGCAAGAGCGTGGATGAGCGCTTCGTATCCCGCTGAACCGGTCGATTTCCTTTTTTAATCGTTCTTGATGAGACAAATTCTCAGCTTAAGGCATGCTTAAGAGATAAGAAGAACCTCATTGAGAGAAGATTGCGGATACACGTTGTTACAAAATTACGTAGCCCCTTGGTCAGGATCATGCAGTCTGAAGACTTTCTTAAAGTTCCCGAAAGAATCGCGTAAGGATCTCGTTTTCCTTGCAGTACAGCAAATCATCCTTTAAGGATGCGAAAAGATTGTCTTCAAATCCTAAGGTTGGCTTAAGGAAGGGATTAGGGGGTTTTATGGGGGAGGTTTACCCTCAACCAAAACGTAAAATTTTCGGAAATTCGCTTGAGAACCCTTCGCGAATCCTGTAAAGTTCATCTCAACGGAAGACGCGATGTTCCACCAAAAGAGATGAGGGGTCGTCTCGGAGCATCGAGCTGCAGTTCCAAAGCTTGGTCTGGTGCTGCGGTACCTGTTCTTCGAAACTTACGGGGCTCGTTCTTAACAGGGGACGAGCCCTTTTTTCCGTCTGTGTGCCGACGACGGCTTCGGAACATGCCGGTCGCGACGTTCCTTCATCCTTGGTAAACAACCCTCGACTAAAGTCGAAGGCTTTGCAACTATTGCCGAGACAACGTC
>ONZZ01000362.1_pt1 | contig 40389 bp, 36 predicted proteins | sample 1671101 | NCBI WGS metagenome assembly ONZZ01 (sample SAMN06348122, study PRJEB24527) | human gut metagenome | biome: human gut; feature: ankylosing spondylitis patient; material: feces | host: Homo sapiens | place: China | collected 2015-10
CCTCAGCCACGATCAGCAGCTTCATGCCGTTCTGCATCACCTGCTCCAGCAGGGGAACCAGATCCTGAATGACGCTGATCTTCTTATCGGTGATCAGGATAGCAGCGTTGTCCAGATCGGCCACCATCTTGTCGGTATCGGTGACCATATAGGGAGTCAGATAGCCGCGGTCAAACTGCATACCTTCCACGATCTCGTTGTAGGTCTCTGCGGTGGTCTTGTTCTCCTCGATGGTGATAACGCCGTCAGAGGTGACCTTCTCCATAGCCTCGGCAATCAGACGGCCGATCTCGGGGTCGCCGGCAGAGATGGTGCCGACGCGGGCGATATCGTTGCTGTCCTTCACCTTCTGGCTGTGTGCCTTGATGGTCTCCACAGCGGTGGTAACGGCCTTGCTCATGCCGCGGCGGATATCCATGGGATTTGCGCCGGCGGTAACGTTCTTCATGCCCTCGTTGACCATGGCCTGTGCCAGCACGGTAGCAGTGGTGGTGCCATCGCCTGCGGCATCGTTGGTCTTGGTTGCGACTTCACGCACCAACTGTGCGCCCATGTTCTCGAACTCATCCTTCAGCTCGATCTCTTTTGCAATGGTCACGCCATCGTTGGTGATGACCGGTGCGCCGAACTTTTTGCCCAGCACCACGTTGCGGCCCTTGGGGCCGAGGGTAATCTTAACGGTGTTAGCCAGGGTATCAATACCGGCACACAGTGCCTTGCGGGCGTCCTCGCCCTGCTTGATCTGCTTTGCCATAATACATCGCTCCTTTATAATACAAGCTCAATTGAAAAGGGAAAATTCAGTTTCAGTCTTCCACAACAGCCAGAATATCACTCTGACGCACGATGGTGCACTCTTCGCCGTCCACCTTGACCTCAGTGCCAGAGTACTTGCTGGTGAGGACCTTGTCGCCGACCTTGACGGTCATCTTGACTTCCTTGCCGTCCACGACACCGCCGGGGCCAACTGCGATGACCTGTGCGACCTGCGGCTTCTCTTTTGCGCTGCCGGTCAGGATCAGGCCGCCCTTGGTGGTCTCCTCAACTTCAACAGTCTTGATGACAACACGGTCTGCAAGAGGAATGATTTTCATAATTCTTGCCCTCCAATTATATTGAATTTATTTGAAACTTTGTTGTGTCCTGCGGGGGCTTCGTGTGTGCTCCGCAGCGGTTTAGCACTCCTTTTCTCTGAGTGCTAATTGTATTGTACTCATCTTGCTCTGAAAAATCAAGGGGTTTTGCAATTTTTCTTTGTTAAGAATTTATGACGCCCAAAAATCGCACCCTACTACGCAAAAAAGCGGTGTGTCCTTGACAGGACGCGCCGTCTTTTTTATACTTATAGCGCATTACAAAAACACAGCTGACGCGCTTTGCGGCAGAACGGAGGATACTTTGACAGACAAAAAGCTGATCTCATCTTTGCAGGGGCTGCGGGCAGTCGCATTTCTGAGCGTAGTCCTCTCCCATTGCGGGGCACCATGGCTGGGGCCGTGGGCGATCACGGTATTCGTGGCGCTGTCCGGTTTTCTGATGACCTGCAACTATTACGACCGCCCGCGCACAGCACCGGGACTGCGGTCCGCCATAGCCTTTTCTCTGCAAAAAATACGCAAGCTGTACCCGCTGCACCTTATAATGATGGCTGCCGCGTTGTTATTTGTGCTGAAGTGGCTTCTGGCGCAGCCCTCTGCCTGCGGGGTGCTCTCCTGTGCGGCGCAGCTTGTGGTGAGCATTTTCCTGCTGCAAACATGGATCCCCTCCAGCCGTTTCTGGTTCTGCCTGAACGGAGTGGCGTGGTATCTTTCGGTACAGGCTTTTCTGTATGCCATCTTTCCCCCGCTTCTCGCCGTACTGAAAAAGGCCGATGTCCGCAGGCTGCGTTGCATTGCCGTCGTGATCTTCTGCGTGCAGTGTCTTTTCTCCCTTGCGGTCTGGAAAGCCGGGCTCAGCGGAAAGGCCGCATTTTACCTGACCTATCTGTGCCCGCTGTTCCGGGCGGGAGATTTTACCATCAGCTGCTGCATGGGCTGCCTTTACCACAGCCGCAAACAGGAGAGCGGCCTGCCGGGCGGTGCTTTCTCCCTGCTGGAGCTTGCCGCTGTGCTGCTTGCGGGCGGCTGCCTTTTCATCGCCGCCACGCAGATGGGGGTTCTGGGCGCGGTGGCCTTCCGGTACAATGTGCTGTTTACCCCCTCTGCAGTGCTGCTGGTCTGGCTGCTTGCCGTGGGCAAGGGAATCATTTCCCGGCTGCTTTCCGCAAAGCCGTTTTTGTGGATGGCCGGGCTGTCCCCTTACGGTTTTCTGATCCATCAGGTTCTGATCCGGTATATGGAGTGGGCAGCAGACAAGTTCAGCCTTACGGTGCATCCTGTGGTCTGGACCCTGACCGTATATCTGCTCACGCTCTGCCTGAGCAGCTTTTACAAGGCTCTGGAGCGCCGGGTGCGGCAGCGCCATACCCAAACCGGCGCATAACAGTAAAACACAAGGCCGCTGCACGGAACAATGTGCAGCGGCCTTGTTTGGGTCTGATGGTTTATTTTTTACTTCACAGCCGCTTTTTTGGCGGTAAAGCGCTGGTAGGCGGGCTGCGGCAGCAGTACGCGGCCGGCCAGCGGCTGCACCTCCACGCGCACCTGCTCGCAGGGGGCACATTCGCCGTCCGCTGTGGCAATGATGGGCCCGCGTCCATCGGCGGCGCGCAGGGTCACAGCCTTGGCCCGGCGGTAGATGAAATAGGGCTTTGCCGCTTCCACCAGCTGCCCGTTCTGGAAATGGCGGCCGTTCTTGTACATGCTCAGCAGCTTTGCGATGGTCAAGCGCCCCACCTTGCGCACGATGAACACATCCAGCCAGCCATCATCCGGCTGCGCCTCCGGCCCGGCGCAGAAACCGCCGCCGTAGGTGCGGCCGTTGCAGATGGCACACATCAGACAGTCCACCGCAAAGGTCTCACCGTCGATGGTGTACTCCACCCGGCGGCCGATGTGCCCGCACAGCTGCTCCACAATGGACAGCAGATAGGACACCTCCCCGCCGCACAGCGGGATGCGCCGGAATTTGGGGATGCCGTAGGCCACCTGCGCGTCCAGCCCGGCAGCACAGATGGTGGCCGACAAGCCGAGGTTGGTCTGCATCAGATCGATGGGCACCGCCCCGCCCGCCAGCTGGGCATCCAGGTCCAGAAACTCCTCCCGTGTGCCAAAGGTGCGTAGGAAGTCATTGCCGCTGCCATAGGGCAGGCAGCCCACGGCGGTGCCTGCAAAGCCATAGGCCCCGGTGAGGGCCTCGTTGAAGGTGCCGTCGCCGCCCGCCGTGAAAATGCGCAGCGGCTCCCCTGCCTGCTGTGCCCCGGCTGCGGCAGCGCGGGCCAGCTCCCGCGCATGTCCGGCGTGGGTGGTGATGCGGATGGTATATTCCTCCGGGGCAAGGCCTGCCCGGGCAGCTGCAGCGTTGATCTGCTGCGGCAGCTGCTGGGTGCAGTCGGTCTTGCCAGCGGTGGGGTTCAAAAGAAACAAAGTGTGCATGCGGTGCCTCCTGCGATTCTGTTGCTTCTATGATAACAGAAATTCTGCAGGATGCAAGGCATTTTGGTCATTCCCTGCCCGGTATCAAAGGGTCGCCGTCTCGTCCTGCCGGAGAACGATGGTGCCCTCTGCCGTACAGTCCGCAGTCCAGTGCTGCCCGGTGCAGGCAGTCCCGGCAGCGATCTGATCGGCCAACGCCTGTTCCACCGCTCGGTCCACCTGTCGGCGCAATTCCCGCGCTCCATAGGCCGAGCGGGCACGGGCTGCCAGCACGGCCCCCACCTGCGGGGTGTGCCGGAGCTGATAGCCGCTGCGCGCCGCCCGGACTTCCAGCCTGCAGAGCATTTTTTCCGCGATGGCAGACATGCTCTCGTCGCTGAGCGGACGGAACACGATGAGCTCATCCAACCGCCCCACCAGCTCCGGACGGAACCACTTTTTGGCTTCCTCCACGGCCTGCGCCGCCTGCTTTTCAAACACGGCCTCCGACCCGGCCGCAAAGCCCAGCGGCGCGGACTGCCCGGCCAGAAAGCGCGCTCCCAAGTTGGAGGTGATGAGCACGATGGTGTTGCGGAAGTCCGCCTTGCGGCCCATGGCGTCGGTGAGCTGACCATCCTCCAGGATCTGCAGCAGAATGTTCTGGATGTCCGGGTGTGCCTTTTCGATCTCGTCAAACAATACCACACTGTAGGGGCGGCGGCGCACGGCCTCGGTGAGCTGGCCGCCTTCGTCATGACCCAGATAGCCCGGAGGTGCCCCCAGCAGGCGGGCAGTGGTGTGCTGTTCCTGATACTCCGACATATCGAACTTGAGCAGGGCCTTCTCGCTGCCAAACCAGCTCACGGCAAGTGCACGGGCCAGTGCTGTCTTGCCTACCCCGGTGGGGCCGAGGAAGAGCATGGCCCCGATGGGCCGACCCGGCTCTCCCAGCCCGGTGCGGCTGCGCCGGATGGCCCCCGCCACCGCTGCTGCAGCCCGCTGCTGGCCCACGATTTCTTCATTGAGACGGGCTTCCAGTTTTTCAAGCCGCTCCCGCTCCTGTTCACTCACCTGTTCGGCAGGCACCCCGCTGGCTTGTGCTACCACCCGGGCAATGTCTTCCTGGGTGAGCACCGGCTGGGGCTTCTGCTCCTGCTCGGCCCGGATGCGGGCCGCCGCACAGGCTTCGTCCACCAGATCAATGGCCTTGTCCGGCAGGCAGCGCCCCGGCAGATACCGTACCGACAGCTCCACCGCCGCCTGCAGGGTCTGCGGCGGCAGGGTGACATGGTGGTAGCGCTCATAGCGCGGGGCCAGCCCGTTGAGGATGTCCACCGCCTGTGCAGGAGTAGGCTCCTCCACCTGCACCCGGCCAAAGCGGCGCTCCAGCGCGGCATCCTTCTGGATGTGTGTGCGAAATTCCTGATTGGTGGTGGCACCGATGAGCTGGATCTCGCCGCGGGCCAGCACCGGCTTGAGGATGCTGGCCGCATCAATGGCACCCTCCGCCGCACCAGCCCCCACGATGGTGTGGAATTCGTCCACAAAGAGGATGGCGGTGCCGTCCCGCACCAGCTCCTCCAGCAGGTTCTTGAAGCGCTCTTCAAAATCGCCCCGGTACTTGGTGCCCGCTACCAGGCTGGCCATATCCAGCGCCAGCAGCCGCCTGCCCTGCAAGGCACGGGGCACCTGCCCCTTTGCGATGCGCTGGGCCAGTCCCTCGGCCAACGCAGTCTTGCCCACACCCGGCTCCCCCACCAGACAGGGGTTGTTCTTCTGGCGGCGGCACAGGATCTCCACCATGCGGTCCAGCTCGGCATCCCGGCAGAACACCGGGTCCAGTTCTCCGTCCAGCGCGCGGCGGGTCAGGTCGCGGCAATATTTATCGCTGGCACGGCCCGCCCGCGGCATGCTGGCCGACACCCGCGGCTGAGCGGGAAAGACAAACTGCCCGGACAACTGGCGGCACTCCCGCACGGCCTCAGTGAGGGGCACTCCCATGGAAGCCAGCAGCAGCCCCGCCGTGCAGCCATCATCCTCCAGCATGGCACAGAGCAGGTGTTCCGGCTCCGCCCGTGAGACATGGGCGTTCTGCGCCCCGATGAGGGCGTAATCCATGGTGCGGCGCAGGTCCGGTGCCATGGCGTGCCGATCCAGATGCTGCGCCGGGCCGCGACGGTTCTCGGCCAGCTGACGGCGCACAGCCTGCTCTGAGATATGTCGGCTGTTCAGGAATCGCGCCGCAGCCCCCTGCTCCTGCTGCAGCATGGCAAGCAGCAGATGCCCGGTGTCTGCCTGACTGCAGCCAAAACTGCCGGCCAGCTCTACTGCTTGCTGCAGCAGCTGCTCCGCCTCCCGCGAGAACCCTCTGTATCCGCCAAAGCCCAGTTTTTCCCAAATGCTCATCTGCGTGCTCCTTGCTGTTCTGTCAAATCATATCGCAGTAGCAGTATAGCCCAGATGCACCGGAAAAAATCAGTAGTTTGTGTCGGGCCTGCCGGGTGCGGCGCGCAAAAAAGGAGGACGGCTCCGAAGAACCGCCCTCCAACAATTCAGGCTATTGTACTATTCGCAAAGGGATATACGGATCACTCCGCAGCCTTGGCTGCTTCGATCTGCTTGATCAGCTCAGGCACGACCTTGAACAGGTCGCCCACGATGCCGTAATCGGCCACGCCGAAGATGGGTGCGCTCTCGTTCTTGTTGACGGCGATGATGCACTCAGAATCCTGCATGCCGGCGGTGTGCTGAATGGCACCGGAAATGCCCAGAGCCACATAGATCTTGGGGTGCACGGTCTTGCCGGTCTGGCCAACCTGGTGGTCAGCGCTCATCCAGCCTGCGTCGGTCACGGCACGGGAAGCGCCCACGACGCCGCCGCCCAGAGCGGCAGCCAGCTGCTCAGCCAGCTCGATGCCCTTGTTGACATCCTTGCTGATGCCACGGCCCACAGAGACGATGACGTCAGCACCGATCAGATCGACCAGCTTCTCAGCGGCCTTCTCGACGCTCAGGACCTCAGTCTTGACGTCCTCAGCGGTGAGGCTGAAGGCGGGCTTCACGATCTGGCAGGCATCGGCCTTGGCCTGATCGAAGGGAGCCTTCTTCATGACGCCGGGACGGACGGTAGACATCTGAGGACGGAAACGGGGGCAGATGATGGTAGCCATCAGATGGCCGCCAAAAGCAGGACGGGTCATCTTCAGGTTGCGGTCCTCGTAATCGAACTTCTGCTTGGACAGGTCGATGGTGGAGCTCTCCTTCAGGAACTCGACATACTTTGCAGTGTCGATGTCCAGATGGGTAGCATCAGCGGTCAGACCGGTGTGCAGACGAGCTGCGCAGCGGGGGCCAAGGTCGCGGCCGATGTTGGTAGCACCGATCAGCAGGACCTCAGGCTTGTACTCGTTGACCATGTCGCAGACGACCTTGGCGTATGCGTCAGTGGTGTAATCCTTCAGCAGCGGGCTGTCGCAGACCATGACCTTATCGGCACCATAGCCGCCCAGCTCTTTTGCAATGCCTTCGACGTTGTCGCCCAGCAGCAGACCGGTGACTTCGCAGCCCAGCTCATCAGCCAGCTTGCGGGCCTCGCTGACCAGCTCAAAATCAGTGGACATCAGTGCGCCCTGGCGCTGCTCGCAGAAGACCCAGACGCCCTTGTATTCGTTAAAATCAGCCATTGTAATCCTATGCTCCTTTCATCAGATCAGGTGCTTCTTGGCCAGGATACCAGCCAGCTGTGCGGCAGTATCGTCGCCCTTGAGCATGGTGCCTGCGCCCTTCTGCGGAGGAGTGAAGGACTTAAAGACGTTCGTCGGAGAACCCTTCAGACCAATGGTATCGACCTCGATCAGCGGATCGTCCTTCAGTGCGTTGTAATCGAACACTTCCATCGGCTTGTCGTAGCAGGTGAAGATGCCGTTCACGCTCATGTAACGGGGCTGGTTCAGCTCCTTGATGCAGGTCAGCAGGCAGGGAGTCTGCACCTTGACCATCATGTAGCCGTCCTCCAGCATACGCTTCACGGTCAGGGTGTTGCCATCCTTCTGGATGTCAGCCACATAGGTGACCTGAGGCAGGTGCAGCTTCTCAGCAATCTGAGGACCGACCTGAGCGGTATCACCATCAATTGCCTGACGGCCGCAGAACACAACGTCCTCGGGGCCGACACCGATCTTGTTGACGGCAGCAGCCAGGATCTGGCTGGTTGCGAAGGTATCGGAACCGCCGAACTCACGGCCGGAGACCAGAACAGCCTTATCTGCACCGCGGGCCAGCAGCTCACGCAGCATGCCTTCTGCCGGCGGGGGACCCATGGTAACAACAACGACTTCGCAGCCGGTAGCGTCCTTGAGCTTCAGAGCAGCCTCCAGAGCGTTCAGGTCATCAGGGTTGGTGATGGTAGCCATCGAAGCACGGTCCAGAGTGCCATCGGGCTTGACGGACACCTTGCCGGAGGTATCAGGAACCTGCTTTACACAAACAATTGCTTTCATTGTAACTCTTGCCTCCCTTACTTCAGCAGCGCGCCGGAAATGACCATCATCTGCACTTCGCTGGTGCCCTCGTAGATCTCAGTGATCTTGGCATCACGCATCATGCGCTCGATGGGATAGTCACGGGTGTAGCCGTAACCGCCGAACAGCTGCAGGCAGCGGCGGGTCACATCGCTTGCGGTGCGGGCTGCGATCAGCTTTGCCTGAGCAGCCTCAACGCTGTAACGGACCTTCTTGCCATCCATTGCTTCCTGCTTCTTCAGAGCAGCAGCGTAGACCAGATACTTTGCAGCCTCAACGCGTGCCTTCATCTCAGCCAGCTCGAACTGGGTGTTCTGGAATGCGGAAATGCTGCGGCCGAACTGCTTGCGCTCCTTGACGTAAGCAACGGTCTCTTCCAGAGCGCCCTCGGCGATGCCCAGAGCCTGAGAAGCAATGCCGATACGGCCACCGTCCAGAGTAGCCATAGCCAGCTGGAAGCCGCGGCCACGCACACCCAGCATACGGTCAGCAGGGATGCGGCAGTCCTCAAAGATCAGCTCGCAGGTGGAAGAACCGCGGATGCCCATCTTGTCCTCAGCCTTACCGACGGAGAAGCCCGGGTCGGTGCGCTCCACGATAAAGGCGGAGCACTGCTTGGTGGGACGGCCCTTCTTGTCGGGCACGATATCGGTGACAGCAATAACGATAAAGACGTTTGCGTAGCCGGCGTTGGTGATGAAGATCTTGGAACCGTTCAGGATCCAATCACCGGTCTCGGGGTCCTGCTTTGCAAAGGTCTGCTGACCCTGTGCATCGGTGCCGGCACCCGGCTCAGTCAGGCCGAAAGCACCCAGCCACTCACCGCTGCACAGCTTGGGCAGATACTTTGCCTTCTGCTCGGGAGTACCATTTTCATAAATAGGAGCAGCACACAGGCTGGTGTGAGCAGAGACGATGACACCGGTGGTGCCGCAGACCTTGCTCAGCTCTTCCACTGCCATGACGTAGGACAGCACATCGCCGCCTGCACCGCCGACCTCAGTCGGGAAATAAATGCCCATCATGCCGAGCTTGCCCATCTTTTCGACGGTCTCTTTGGGGAAGTACTCTTCCGCATCAACCTTCTTTGCCAGGGGCTTGACTTCGTTCTCAGCAAACTCGCGGTACATTTTCTGTACCATCTGCTGCTGCTTGGACAGAGTAAAATCCATCGCTATATCCTCCTAACGGGTCTTTTTCATTTACCGGAATTGCCCGGTGCAAACAAATTCCTCCCGGCCGTGTTTCCATAGTCGGGAGAAACGTTTATCAGAATTTACAGCTGGTCAACAGGGGTCTTGGTGCGGTCTGCGTTGTAAACGTAGAAGCCCTTGCCGCTCTTGCAGCCCAGGTTGCCGCCGCGGACCATCTTACGGATCAGCGGGCAGGCACGGTACTTGCTGTCGCCGGTCTCCTTGTACAGCACATCCATGATGGCCAGGCAGATATCCAGGCCGATGAAGTCGCCCAGCTCCAGGGGACCCATGGGGTGGTTGGCACCCAGCTTCATAGCGGTGTCGATGCCGGCGATATCGGAAACGCCTTCCATCTTGATGAAAGCAGCTTCGTTGATCATGGGGATCAGGATGCGGTTGACGACGAAGCCTGCAGCCTCATTGACCTGAACCGGCTGCTTGCCGATGGCAACAGAGATCTCCTTGATCTTCTCAACGGTCTCAGCGGGAGTGTTGCAGCCTGCGATGACCTCGATCAGCTTCATGCGGTCTGCGGGGTTAAAGAAGTGCATGCCGACCAGCGGACGGCTAACGCCCTTGCCGATCTCGGTAATGGACAGAGAAGAAGTGTTGGAAGCGAAGATGCACTCGGGCTTGCAGATCTTATCCAGTTCGCCGAAGGTGGTCTGCTTGACCTTCATATCCTCAAAAGCAGCCTCAACGACCAGATCGCAGTCAGCGCACAGGTCTTCCTTCAGGCCCGGGGTGATGGCAGCAACGATAGCGTCTGCCTTTTCCTGCGTCATCTTTCCCTTAGCAACCAGCTTCTCGTAGCCCTTCTTGATCTTTGCCAGACCATTCTCGGCCCACTCCTGCTTGATGTCGCACAGAGCAACGGTGTTGCCCTCAACCTGTGCAAATGCCTTTGCGATGCCCTGGCCCATGGTGCCAGCGCCGATAACACCGATCTTCATAGGTAACCTCTCCTTTAATATCAAAAATTATGTAGTAATGGATTAGTTGTTGGTGAACACTGCCTTGGGCTTCGGCTTCTCACGGCTCAGGAAGCAGGCCATGCCTTCCTTCTGGTCGTGGGTCTCGAAGCAGCTGCCGAACAGCTTTTCCTCGACCTCAACAGCCTTCTCGATGGGCAGGCTGATGCCGCCGTTGATTGCCTTCTTGCAGTTGCGTACAGCGATGGGTGCATTCTTTGCGATCTTGCCGGCCAGCTTCAGCACGTTCTCCATCAGTTCAGCCTGAGGATACACAGCGTTCACCAGACCAATGCGCAGAGCCTCGTCCGCCTTGATGTTCAGTGCAGAGTAGACCAGCTGCTTTGCCATACCCATGCCGACCAGACGTGCCAGACGCTGGGTGCCGCCGAAGCCCGGGGTGATGCCCAGACCCACTTCCGGCTGGCCGAACACAGCGTTGTCAGAGCAGATGCGGATGTCGCAGCTCATAGCCAGCTCGTTGCCGCCGCCCAGTGCAAAGCCGTTCACGGCTGCAATAACGGGGATGGGGAAGCTCTCGATCATCAGGAACACATCATTGCCCAGCTTGCCGAAGGCCTCACCCTCTGCCTTGGTCATGGTGCTCATGGAACCGATATCTGCACCTGCCACGAAGCTCTTGTCGCCTTCGCCGGTCAGAACGATGCAGCGGACATTCTCCTGATCCACAGCCTCAAAAGCTGCCTTCAGGTCTGCCAGAACTTCGGGGTTCAGGGCATTCAGTGCCTTGGGGCGGTCGATGGTAATGATCTCAACTGCGCCCTGCACCTCGGTTTTTACAAATGCCATTGTGAAAACCTCCTATTCAAATCTTATCAATTATCACAAACAGCCCCCGGACGGAGGAAAGGCTCTCCGGTTCCCTTCCCCGTCCGGGTCTGTCATTCAGTCAGGATTCCAAGAGGTGGAACTTAGTCCATCTCAACGATGGTAGCGCAGCCCATGCCGCCGCCGATGCACAGGGTAGCCAGACCCTTGTGAGCACCGCGATGCTTCATAGCATACAGCAGGGTGACCAGGATACGAGCGCCGGAAGCGCCGACCGGGTGGCCCAGAGCAATTGCGCCGCCGTTGACGTTCACCTTGCTCATATCAAAGTTCAGAGCCTGGCTGACAGCCACAGACTGAGCAGCAAATGCCTCGTTGGCCTCGATCAGATCCATGTCAGCAACGCTCATGCCGGTCTTAGCCATGACCTTCTTGGTAGCAGCGATGGGGCCCAGACCCATGACTTCCGGCTCAACGCCAGCCAAAGCACCTGCGACCCAGGTAGCCAGAGGCTTCACGCCCAGCTCCTTAGCCTTCTCCTCGCTCATGATGACCAGAGCAGCAGCGCCGTCATTGATGGCGGAAGAGTTGCCGGCGGTCACGATGCCGTCCTTGGTGAAAGCGGGCTTCAGCTTTGCCAGCACTTCAGGAGCGCTCAGACGGGGGCCTTCATCAGTATCGAACACGGTGTCGCCCTTCTTGCCCTTGATCACAACGGGAACGATCTCGTCCTTGAAAGCGCCGTCCTTGATGGCCTTGTCAGCCTTCAGCTGGCTGTTGTATGAGAACTCGTCCAGCATCTCACGGGTGATGGGGCTGTAGCCGTACTTCTTCTGATAGGTCTCGTTGGTGCAGACGTTCTCAGCGGTCATGCCCATGTGCTTGTTGAAGCCGCAGGCATCCCACAGAGCATCGTTGACCATGGTATCCACGATCTCGCTCTTGCCCATAGGAGCGCCCATGCGGTAGCCGTAACGAGCCTTCTGCAGTGCGAAGGGAGCCATGTCCATGTTCTCCATGCCGCCTGCGACCACGATATCAGCATCGCCAGCCTCGATCATCTGAGCAGCCATATTGACGCAGTTCAGACCGGAGCCGCACACCACGTTGACAGTGACAGCCGGGGTCTCGATGGGCAGGCCAGCCTTCAGAGCAGCCTGACGAGCGACGTTCTGGCCCAGACCGGCCTGAATGACGCAGCCCATGTAGACATGATCGACCTGCTCGGGAGCGACGTTTGCACGGTTCAGAGCTTCCTTGATGACGATGGAGCCCAGCTCAACTGCGGGAACGTTTGCCAGAGTGCCGCCGAACTTGCCAATAGCGGTACGGCATGCAGATGCGATAACGATCTTTTTCATGTGAATAGCCTCCTGAATTGTGTATGTGTGTTACTTATCGGTTACCCATTTATCAAAACGCCCTGCGGCATTTTTGCGGTATCAGATTTTTCCCTCTCCCGGAGCTGTGCGTATTTTTCGCTGACGGCTTTTTCCACATTGGGTGTGACGAACTTGCTGATGTCACTGCCGTAGTACGCCGCTTCCTTTACGATGGTGGAGGAAAGATAACTCCATTTGATGCTGGTGGCAAGGAACATGGTCTCGATGCCGGGCATCAGTGCGTGGTTGGTCTGCGCAAGCTGGATCTCGTTTTCAAAGTCCGTTACTGCCCGCAGCCCGCGCACCATTACGGATGCGTGACGCTTTTTTGCGAACTCCACGGTCAGGCCGTCGAAACTTTCCACGGTCACGTTGGGGATGTTCTTGCAGCATTCCTGTAGCATAGCCACCCGCTCTTCCACTGTGAACAGCGGATGCTTGGCGCTGTTGATCAGCACCGCCACAATGAGGTGGTCGTTGATCTTTGCTGCGCGTTTGATGATATCAAGGTGTCCCTTGGTGACCGGATCGAACGACCCGGGATAAACTGCTGTTGCCATCGGTCAGTGTCCTCCTTGTGCGCTGTAATTACTAAGCGCGATGTGGTTCTGCCATGATAGCACTTTCCAGCCTTGGGTGCAACCTGAAACTGCTGCGGTGCGTTTTATCGTTAAATTTTAAACGAATCATCCCGCACTGCTCCGCAGTTGCTTCCCACGCTATTAGTAAAGCACATTGTCAAAATTTTATCAAGTCTTTTTCTCAACTTTTTTGTTTTTTGCGTACCAAACAATCCCCACATAAAGCTAAGAAAACTGTTCATTCTGCTATACTGGCTGTTTTTTAGCCAAAACTATTGATTCTACACTTTGTTAATGTTATAACTAAGTTGAGCTGTTCTGCGCAGAGCGGAGCACACACTGCTGCCTTGTTTATAAGGTTACCATACAGATGTGGCAAAACGGTGTGCATTCCGCAAAACAGGCGTAAAACGGCTGCATAATTTGTCCGCACAGAATTGTTTACAATTCTTTTATGTATTTTAAGAGAGGATGGTTTATAATGGATTGCAAGGAACTGTACGCACAGAAGCTTATGACTGCTGCGCAGGCTGCCGCTCTGGTCAAAAGCGGCGACTGGGTGGATTACGGCTGGGCTGTGAACACCCCTGTGGCCGTGGACGCCGAGCTGGCAAAACGCCTGCCGGAGTTGGAAGGAGTCAACTTCCGGGGCGGCATCCTGATGTGGGTGCCGGAGATCTTCCAGATCGACGACCCCGCTGCCCACATGACCTGGAACAGCTGGCACATGGGCGGCATTGAGCGCAAGGCCATTGCGCAGGGCTTCTCCTTCTACTCCCCCATCCGCTACTCTGAGCTGCCCCGCTACTACCGCGAGAGCAATGACCCCGTGGATGTGGCAGTATTTCAGGTGACCCCCATGGACGAGCATGGCTACTTCAACTTCGGTCCCAGCGCTTCGCATCTGGGTGCTGTGTGCGAAAAGGCCAAGAAGATCATCGTGGAGGTCAACACCAATATGCCGCGCTGCCTTGGCGGCATGGAGAACTGCGTACACGTTTCTCAGGTAAGCGGCATCGTGGAGGGCGCAAATCCCCCCATCGGCCAGATGGCAGCTGCCGGTGCCGCTACCGAGGTGGACCTGAAGGTAGCCAACCTCATTGTGCCGCAGATCCCCAACGGTGCCTGCCTGCAGCTGGGCATCGGCGGTATGCCCAACGCCATCGGCGGCCTGATCGCCCAGAGCGATCTGAAGGACCTGGGCGTCCATACTGAGATGTATGTGGATGCCTTTGTGGACATTGCCAAGGCCGGCAAGATCACCGGTGCCCGCAAGCAGCTGGACAAGGGCCGTCAGGTCTACGCCTTTGGTGCCGGCACCCAGAAGATGTACGATTACCTGAACGATAACCCGGAGTGTATGTCTGCCCCGGTGGACTACACTAACGACATCCGCAGCATTTCCGCACTGGACAACTTTATTTCCATCAACAATGCCGTGGATATCGACCTGTTTGGTCAGGTGAATGCCGAAAGCGCCGGTGTGAAGCACATTTCCGGCGCAGGCGGTCAGCTGGACTTCGTGCTGGGCGCATACCTTTCCAAGGGCGGCAAGAGCTTTATCTGCCTGTCCTCCACCTTCTTTAATAAAAAGACCGGCCAGCTGGAAAGCCGCATCCGTCCCACGCTGGAGAATGGCAGCATCGTTACCGACACCCGCGCCAACGTGCACTATCTGTGCACCGAGTATGGCTGCGTGAACCTGAAGGGCTTGACCTCTTGGGAAAAGGCCGAGGCTCTGATCAGCGTGGCACACCCGGACTTCCGTGAGGAGCTGATCCGCGAGGCTGAAAAGCTGCACATCTGGCGCAGAAGCAACAAAATTTAATAAGCGCTGTGGGTATTCCCGCTGCCCGCAGCAGGAATGGAGTTTGTCATGATGGACAAAAAGCCGCACATCAAACCGTATCTCTATGGGATGCTCGCAGGGTTTGGTGCCATTGCACTGAGCATCATCTTCTTTTTCCTTATTTACCGCTTTGACGGCTTTGGCTCGGCCATCTCTACCCTGACCGGCATCCTGATGCCCTTTATCTACGGTGCCGTCATTGCCTACCTGCTCAAGCCGGTGTGCAACAGCATCGAGAGCTTTCTGCGCCGGTTCATCCCGGAAAAGATGAACGGTCTGATCAACGCGCTGTCCGTGGCGCTTACCATCCTGTTCGGGCTTTTGCTGGTGTATGCACTGGTCATGATGATCGTGCCGCAGCTGATCACCAGCGTGACCACCCTGTACTACACCGCGCAGGCCAACATTACAAAGTTCATGAACTGGGCAAACCATCTGGAGTTTATTGAAAAGAACGAACAGATCACGGAGCTGCTCAATTCGGCTTACGCTGCCCTGAATACCAATCTGGACACATGGAACACATGGCTCAAGAACACCCTGCTGCCCTCCATGCAGAATATCGTAAGTGGTGCAGCCATTGGTGTGCTGAACGTGGTGACGGTGGCCAAAAACCTGATCATCGGCATCATCGTGGCGGTGTATATGCTGGCCAGCCGCAAGCGGTTCGTCCAGCAGGGCAAGCTGGTGCTGCACAGCATCGTCCGCCCCCGCTGGGCGCAGCTGATCACTGAGGAAGTGAAGTACGCAGACAAAATGTTCGGCGGTTTCATCAACGGCAAGATCATGGACTCTGCCATCATCGGCGTGCTGTGTTATATCGGCTGCCTGATTTTCAAGTTCCCCAGTGCGCTGCTGGTATCGGTGATCATTGGTGTGACCAACGTGATTCCCTTCTTCGGCCCCTTCATCGGTGCCATCCCCGCCACGCTGCTCATCCTCATCCAGAGCCCCATCAAGGCGCTGTGGTTCGTGCTGTTCGTGCTGGTTTTGCAGCAGCTGGACGGCAACATCATCGGACCTAAAATTCTGGGCAACACCACCGGCCTTTCCAGCTTCTGGGTACTGTTCGCCATTCTGCTGTTTGGCGGCCTGTGGGGCTTTGTGGGCATGATCGTGGGTGTGCCGCTGTTCGCCGTTATCTACGACGTCATCAAAAAGCTGGTCATTCACGGCTTGCAGCGCCATCAAGAGCTGACCCTGCTGAACAGCTATCACGACCAGTTCGGCGACCCCGCAGACGATGCAGCAGCACAGCCCGCTGCACCGCAACCTGCTGAGAACCAGTAAACCTTCCCTGCCCCGCATCAGAGCCCTTCCGATGCGGGGTATTTTTTAGTCATGCCGTATCATAAGAACGTATATAAAGGAGAACGATTTAATGGGTATTAAAATGATGTTATTGGGTATCGCTGTTATTCTGGCTGGGATTGCCTTATCTATAAGTAATATTTTTGCTTTTGTTGGTGGAGCCGCAGGTCTTTTAATCACAATTGCCGGTATGCTTGTACGGGGCAAAAACACAACCGAGAAATAATTCACGAAGGTTTGACAAATGACTTACACAATCGCGATCATTTCTACTTTAGCGGCATGGTTCGTTGGACTATTTGCAGACGTAAACATCGATTTTGGAGACCCACAAGGGTTTTTAGCTCTCAGAGTGCTGTTTCCTGTTTTAGCTATGGGAATTTGTATTCTAAAGGCAATTAAAGAAAGCGATAAGAAATAAATAGCCACCAACATGCACAGCAAGACCCCCGCCTTATGTTCCGGGAAGGGACACAGGGCGGGGGTCTTTTTATTGTTTTAAATCAGGTTTCAGCTCAGTCCAGCGGCTGAGAGGGCTTCCAGTCCTTATAGTTTTCGTACCGGCTCTCGCGGACCTTGTGGTGGGACCACACTTCGTCAGCGGTGGGCTGCCAGTTGGCGGCGTAGCTCTTGCACTTCTCACACAGGTGCTCGACGCTTTCCGGGGACTGCAGGTCGGTGCTGTGGGCACCGGTCTCGTGCACCATCTTTTCCAGCAGCTCGGGGTTTTCCAGCATCGGGCAGGGACGCAGATGGTTCTTGTTGAAGGGCTGACCGTTGTGGTAAGCCATGAACAGCGGGCTGTGCAGAATTTCCAGAATAGACTGGTCGTGGATATTGGCGTTGGAGTAGTGGATGAACACACAGGGCTCGGCGTCACCGGCAGAGTTGATATGGAAGTAGTTGCGGCCACCGGCGATGCAGCCGCCCACGAACTCGCCATCGTTCTGGAAGTCCATGGGGTAGAACGGGATATCGCACGCAGAAGAGCGCAGATAGCGGATACGGTCGATCATATACTTGCGCTGTTCCGGGGTGGGCATCAGCTCCGGGGCGGCCTCATTGCCCACCGGCATATAGTGGAAGTAGAAGCCGAAGTGTGCCCCCTTCTCGCACAGGAGCCGCATGAACGCATCGTTGGTGACGGCCTCGATGTTCTGGCGGGTGTAGCAGATGGAGGTGCCGAAGATAATGCCGTACTTCTTGAGCAGATCCATGGCGTGCATCACAGCGGCATAGTGGCCTTCGCCGCGGCGGGCATCGTTGGTCTCCGGGGTACCCTCGATGGACAGCATAAAGGCGATATTGCCCAGACGCTGCACTTCTTCACAGAAGGGCTCGTCGATGAGGGTGGAGTTGGTGTAGATGGCAAACTGCACATCGTTGTGCTTTTCTGCCAGCTTGAGCACGTCCTTCTTGCGCACCAGCGGCTCGCCGCCGGTCAGCATATACAAGTACACGCCCAGCTCCTTGCCCTGCGTGACGATCTTGTCCATATCCTCAAAGCTGAGGTTGTTCTTGTGGCCGTACTCGCCTGCCCAGCAGCCCACGCAGTGCATATTGCAGGCAGAGGTGGGGTCGAACAAAATCAGCCAGGGGATGTTGCACTGGTACTTGACGCGGTTCTCACGGATCATCTTAGTGCCGCGGAAGAAGGCTTCGTACCCCAGATTCAGCGCGGTGGTACGCGCCACATGGGGGTCGGTCTGGTCCAGCACGCAGTTGATGAGTTTCGTCCACTTGCTATTGGGGTCGGTCAGCACCTTTTTGGCGTTCTCGTAGGTCTCGTCGCTGAAGCCGCTGCCGTAGAACTGCTTTGCAGCATCTACCAGCTGGCACATTGTTTTTTCACGGTCTTGCTCGGCGCGGGAAAGCGCCACGTCCACTATTTTACCAAGCGCAGCACGCTGCATCTTGTGAGTCAGATTATCAAGAGATGTATTCATAACTTTTTCCTCCCGAAATGATTCCTTTGGAAATCCTTATTTTGCTTGACCACATCCTACCACTTTGCGTGTTTTTGTGCCATAAACAGAAAATACGCCGTGATGGAAAACCCATCACGGCGTATCCTTTGATAAAATTTTATTGAAGCCGCACAGCCACAAAGCACATCATTCCTCTATTTTCAAGCTGCCGCTGCTCAGGCGGCACAGCGCCCGGCGGAAATCCCCGTGGATCATGGTGCTCACGCGCTCCACCATCTTCTTGGGGTCGCCTCTCATATCCCGGCGGGTCCATTCCAGCGTCATACCCACCAGTGCATACTTGTAAAAATCGACAACAAACTGCTTATCTGCGTCCTGCACGGTGATATCGTGGCATTCACGGTCCGCAAAATCCTTCAGGATGGGGTCCAGCAGCCTATAAAGGTACTGCTCCACCTGTTCCCTGCCCACCGAGCGGTAAACGTTGAGCACAAGGGTCTTGTTATCCTGCAGTTGGCGCAGAACGTCCAGATAGGCTTCGCTCCATGTACCAAAACCCCGGCGGCCTTCCATTGCCTTGGCGGCATCCTCCGCCAAAAGCTGGTCGGCCATGGCCTCCAGATCCTGCTGCTCCAGCTGCTGATTCAACTTCTCACTCATGCTTGCTTTCCTCCGTAACCCTTTTTTTCTTTATACTTCTCCTGAGCCGCCAGAAGGGGATCGCCCTGTGCGTTCCGCTTCTGCGCCTCCTCCCGGATGATGCGTATATAATCCGCCAGCGCCCGCTGGGCCGAGGCCGTGGCCTCCGGCTTCTGCAATACGCCGGTGAGATGACTCATTTCCTCGCCGGACAGCTCTCCGCTGAGTCCGGCCACACTGAGGGGCCGTCCCTCCTGCCGCAGCTGCCACAGGCGGTCAAACACCCGGCCCAGCAGCGGCGAGGAAAACTCCTCCTGCCGCAGGGGCGCCTCCTCCGGAAAGACGCTCTCGTCCTTCAGCAGCAGGCGCAGCACCCCTTCCTCCGCCATGGCGCTCCGCACGTTCGTGTAGCGGATACCTCGCTCCTGGGGCTGTACCGACACGGCGGGATTCAGCTCCCGGCGCCGGAGGGCCTTGCGCTCCTTGCCCAGCTTTCGCCGCAGGGCACGCTCCACCTCCAGACGCATGGCCTCAGGCGTCAGGCCCGCCGCCTGAGCGGCACGGGTGGTGTATACCTCCCGCTCCACGGCGTTCTCCAGCTTGGCCAGCTCCTCGCTGACCTCCTGCGCATAGGCGATGCGCTGGGTGTCATCCGTCAGGTCGTACCTCCCGGCGATCTGATCCAGTCGGAACTCCACGCCATTTTCGCTGCCGGTCAAAAGCCGTTCAAAGGCCGCCGGCCCTTGAAGCTTGATGAAGTCGTCGGCATCCTGCTTGATGTACTCCCCGTCCACCAGCCGCCGGGGCAGCTGCAGGACCTTCACGGAAAACTCGGAGTTGTTCAGCAGCTCCAGCGCCCGGCGGGTGGCCTGCTGTCCGGCGTTGTCGTTGTCGTAGCACAGCACCAGTTCCTTGGTGTAGCGACTGAGGAGCCGCAGCTGCTCCTGGGTCAGCGCCGTACCCATGGAGGCCACGGCGTTATCAAAGCCCGCCTGATGCAGCGTCACCACGTCCAGATTGCCCTCACAGAGGATGATATTGGACCGCTTGGACTTCTTAGCCAGATTCATGCCGTACAGAATACGGCGCTTGCTGTATGTAAGTGTTTCCGGGGTGTTCATATACTTGGGCTCGGACTTGTCCAGCACACGGCTGCCGAAGCCCACCACGTCGCCCCGCACATCGATCACCGGCAACATCAGCCGGTTACGGAACTTATCATACAGTCGCCCGTTCTTCCCGTTCACCGCCAGACCGGCGGAGATCAGCTCCTGCTTGGTGTAGCCCTTGTGGGTCATGGCCGTCAGCAGAGCATCCCAGCTGTCCGGGGCCGCCCCCATACCGAACCGCACGGCAATGCCACGGCGGATGCGGCGCTTGTCCAGATACGCCTGCACCGCCGCCCCCTCCTGGGACTGGAGCACACTGTAATAGTACCGGGCGGCATCCCGGTTCAGCGCCAGCATCCGGCTGCGGAGCTTTTCCGTTCCGTCGCTGCTCTCCTCCGGTACCGGGAGGTTGGCCCGCTTGGCCAGAAATCGGATGGCATCCGGATAGGTCAGTCCCTCCATCTCCATGACGAAGTTCACGACGCCGCCGCCCTTCTTGCAGCCGAAGCAGTGGTAAAACTGCTTGTCCGGCAGCACATGGAAGGAGGGAGTCTTTTCGTTGTGGAAGGGACAGCAGCCCCAGTAGCTGCCGCCCTTGGGCGTCAGCGAGACGTAGCTGCCCACGATATCCACGATATCACTGCGGGCCAGCAGCTCGTCCAGAAAATTCTGGGGAAACGGCATCCGGCTCCCTCCTCTCCGCTGAATTTTCCCCCGGCACGGTGCGCCGGAGGGTCGTGCGTTCTCCGGCCCAGGCCGTCGGAAAAACGACTTCTAATTTCTTATACCCATTCGGGTGGTGATTTCCTCTTTTTCTGCGGAAATTTTTGAAAAAATCTCACTACGCAGCAGCACGGCGGAGGCGGACGCCGCAGCGCCCGCCTCCGTTTCTGTTCAAAATCACTTACTCGTACCACACGTTCATATCCACGCTGGCGGCCCGTCCATCCCATGTGGTGATGCCCGGCACCCGGCCGTTGTCGGTGTACTGCCACATATCATGGCTGCGGGGATAGCCGGTGGAATCGGCATAGCTGGCCATCCAGATGTAGTTATCCCCCTCCAGCTGGCCTATGTGCATCCGATCCAGCAGATAGTAATAGCTGGCATAGATGCCTGCCTTGTACCCGGCACCTCGCACCGTATCGCAGAACGCTCTGGCCACGCTGGTGCGCTGCGTCACGGACAAGTTGTTGGCCCGTCCGCCGGAGCCGTCATCCGGATCCCAAACATCCTCCAGATCGATAAAGATGGGCATATCCACCTGATAGCCCTGCACGTACTGCACGCACATACTGGCCTCCTCAATGGCCTCCTTCTCATTGACGGCCTGACTGAAGAAGTAAACACCCACCTGCAAGCCTGCCGCACGGGCGCCCTCGATGTTCTTGCGGAAGGAGCTATCCAGTACCAGACGTCCGGTGCCGTAGCCCCGGAAGCCCAGCCGCAGGATCACATAGGACACACCGGAGGCCCTCACCTTCTGCCAGTCCACATTGGCCTGCCACTCGGACACATCGATGCCGATGCGGCCCATCAGCGCCCCGCCGGGGGTGAACCGATAGGCGGTGCCGTCGATGACCTGCGTGCCGGTGACACGCTCACCGGCGGCGTTATAATAGTACTTCACACCGTCCTCCGTCTGCCAGCCCCGCTTCACCGGTGTGGGCTCCGGCGTCGGCTCCGGGTCCGGATCGGGGGTGGGCTTCGGGTCTGGGGTGGGTTCCGGCTCCGGGGTGGGTTCCGGCTCCGGGTCCGGGGTGTCGATGGAGGGCGGCAGCTCCTCGCTGGAGCCGCTGCCGGCATCGTCCGGCTTCTTGTCGCCGTACTGTCCGTCCTCGGTGCGGGAGTCCACCTCGTCGGAGGAGACCACCTGATCCGACACGTCGATGACCTCTCGCTTCATGGGCTCCACCGTCACCACGGTGTCCTCCGGCATCAGAAAGCCCGCCAGCGTCCGCAGGTGGGCCGTATAGTCCCCCTCCGGCATGGCCTCCGTGGTGATGACGCCGTCCAGATCCCAGTCCTTACAGACCGTTTTCTGCCCGTCGCCGTCTATCAGCTCCACCACGAACAGCGCTCCCCGCACCGGCTCCTCCGTGTCCGCTGCCAGGACCCGCAGCACCAGCTGCTCCTCCTGAGTCTGGCTCTCCAGATGCACCGGCACCAGCGCCGTGTCCGTACCGAAGCTCACCGGCTTGGCCTGTCCCCGGCTCTCCGCCGCAGCCACATACTGCGGAGCCTCCGCCAGTTGCCACAGGCCCAGCGCCGTGGCGGCCACCAGCACCGCCATCACGCCGCACAATATCCGTACATACTTTCCCATGGGTGCTCCTCCCTATCTGACCACCGCATATCCACCGGGACACCGACAAAATGCCGACCATGCCCCATTTTTCTCATGATAATATCATCATATCCCATTTATTGCATTATGTCAACGGGGAAGTTCACCGCCTGTGGAAAAAATCAGCGCCGGAAGGGTACATGGTGTTCCCGTCCGGCGCACAATTTCGTTGTCAAAGCTCCACCACCAGCGGCACATGGCCGGTGTGGGGCAGGAATTTCTCCAGCACATCCTCTGTCCGCAGCCGCAGGGAGCTGGTATTGCGGCAGGGATGGCAGCCGAACCACCGGCTTTCCGCCACCGCCCGATCCAGCACCAGCGTCACCCGATGCTCCGTGTCGTTCAGCAGTCCCAGCACCGACGCCGAGCCCGGCTGCACACCCAGCAGCTGCTCCAGATCCTCCGCCGTGGCAAAGCTCAACCGGGAGGAGCCGATCTGCTTGGACAGGTCCTTAGTCACAAAGGGCTTGTCCCCCGGCATGGCCAGCAGGTAAAAAGCCGACCGGTTCCGGGGCGTCAGCAGCAGATTCTTGCAGATGTCCGCCCCCAGCGCCTGAGAGATGACGGCGCAGTCCGCCATGTCCTCCGCCGGATCGTGATCCACCCGGTCAAAGGGGATGCCCAGCGCCGTCAGCGCCGCATAGGTGCGGTCCTCCACCGGCGTCCGGCTCTCCGCCGGGGCGCCGTGATACACAGGCGATACGTTCATGCTCTCACGCCCTTTCCAGCAGCTTTTCCCCGGCCCGGAAAATGTCTCCGGCCCCCACCGTCAGGATCAGATCGCCGGGCTGGGCCAAAGAGGCCAGCGTATCCGTCACCTTCTCCAGACTGGAGCAGTAGATGGCGCCGGGGATCTCCCGTGCCAGATCCTGCGAGGAGATGCCGATGTCGTTCTGCTCCCGTGCGGCGTAAATTTCCGCCAGCACCGTCACATCCGGCAGCTTCAGCTCCTCCACGAACTGGGAAAACAGCGCCTTGGTGCGAGAGTAGGTGTGGGGCTGGAAGGCACAGATGACCCGCTGATAGCCCATGGTGCGGGCGGTGGTCAGCAGAGCATGGAGCTCACCGGGATGGTGGGCGTAGTCATCGTAGACCTCCGCCCCGTGATATGTCCCCTTGTGCTCCATGCGGCGGCCTGCGCCGTGGAAGGTCTCCAGCCCACGGGATACCGCCTCGCCGGGCAGACCCAGCACATACGCGGCCGACGCCGCTGCCAGCGTGTTGAGGATGTTGTGCTTACCGGGGATCTTCAGCTCCACATGGGCATAGACCTCCCCGTGGATCACCACATCGAACACCGGGCAGCCGTCGAAGAAGGACACGTTGTCCGCCACGCAGTCCGCCGTCCGATCCTGCACGGCGAAGGTGAACACCGGGTGCCGCAGTCCCTTCACAGAGTCCCGTGCGCCGGCGTCGTCGGCATTGGAGATGATGTAGCCCCGCTGGGGTACCAGATCGGCAAAGGCATGGAAGGAGTGCTCGATATCCGCCAGATCCTTGAAAAAGTCCAGATGGTCCTCCTCCACGTTAAGGATCACCGCCACCGTGGGGAAGAAGTTCAGGAAGGAGTTGCAGTACTCGCAGGACTCCAGAATGATGGTGTCCCCCTGCCCCACCCGATAGCCGGAGTGCAGCATCGGCAGCGTACCGCCGATCATCACCGTGGGGTCGGCCCCGGCCTACATGAAGATGTGGGTTGCCATGGAGGTGGTGGTGGTCTTGCCGTGGGTACCGGAGAAGCACACGGCATTTGCGTATTTCTGCATGATGGCGCCCCAGGCCTGCGCCCGCTCATATACGGGGATGCCCCGTGCGATGGCCCCGGAGATCTCCGGATTCTCGTCGTGGATGGCGGCGGTGCGGATCACCAGATCGCAGTCCTTTAGATTCTCCGCCGAGTGGCCGATGGCCACGTCGATGCCCAGTGAGCGCAGGTGCCGTACGGTATCGCTCTCGGACATATCCGAGCCCTGCACCGTCAGTCCCATGCCCCGCAGCACCTCCGCCAGCGGACACATGGACACGCCGCCGATGCCCGCCAGATGGACCCGGACACCGGGCTTGAGATACGTATGGATATCCACAGTGGGATGGATCATATTCAGATTCCTCCTTCATTTCCCGCCGAAAACCTGCTTTTCGGCAAGCGCTTGCGGAGCTGTATGCTGCGCCCCGTCATTATAATACGCCGCTGCGGCGGATGCAAGCCCCTTACTCCCTCCGGCGCAGCAGGCTCTTCCAGTCCAGCTCCATCACCAGCAGGCTCACCATCATCAGCGCCGCCCCGATGTAGCCCCGCAGCTGCAAAACCTCATGGGCAAAGAAATACGCCACGATGGCAGAGAACACCGGCTCCAGCGTGAAGATCAGCCCCACATGGCTGGCGGAGGTGTACTGCTGCTGCACCGTCTGGATGACGAAGCCCACGCCGGAGCAGAACACCCCCAGAAACAGGGCCGCTCCCCACACGGCAGGGGTCTGTGGCAGGCAGGGCTTCTCCAGCAGGAAGGCCAGTCCCAGCATCACGAAGCCCACCACCCCCAGCTGCAAAATGCCCAGCTGCAGGGCGTTGACCTGCGGATCGTGGACCGCCCGGTCCGTCAGCACCAGATCCCCGGCGTAGGCTACGGCGCATAGCAGGCAGATGATATCTCCCAGCGCCGGGCGCAGCGCCCCGTTGAGGGTCATGAGCCCCATGCCCACGGTACACAGCACCAGCGCCACCGCCAGCCGCCGATCCGGCCGCTTCCGCAGAAACAGCCACTCCAGCAGCGGCGTCACCACCACCGGCAGAGCGCAGATAAAGCCTGCGTTGGAGAGAGAGGTATACAGCACACCATAGGTGCAGCCGATGTACGTCAGCACCAGGCACAGCCCGATGGGGATGCTGGCAAGCAGCGTCCGCCGGGAGATGCCCCGCAGCTTCCGGAAGAAGATGGCCCCCAGCACGAAAAACGCCGTCAAAAAACGAAAGGCGTTCAGGGTCAGCGGCGGCAGCTCCGTCAGGCACAGGTCCAGCAGGTAGTAGGACACTCCCCAGAATCCGGTGGCCAGTACCAGCAACAGATCCGCTTTACGCTGCCTGCTCATATCTCATCCCTCCCGTACAGCATATCGCTTACGGGACATTATATCACACCTTTTCCCCAGTGAAAAGCACTATTTCCATAGCCGCAGCCACCCGCTGTCATGGAGCTGCTTGACAAACAGCAGCGCCATGGGACACAGCACCATCCCAGCCACGCCGAAGGCGCAGAAGCCCACATACATGGCCGCCAGCGCCGCCAGCGGCGGCAGGTCCACCTGCGCCGCCATGATCTTAGGCTCCAGCACGCTCCGCACCAGCGAGATGACGCCGTACAGGGCCAGCAGCCCCAGCCCCTTGGGGACGTTCCCTGTCAGCAGGCACAGCGCCCCCCACGGCACCAGCACCGTCCCCGTGCCGAACACCGGCAGGGCGTCGATGACGGCGATCAGTGCCGCCAGCAACAGGGCATATCCCTGCCGCAGCAGGAGAAATCCCGTCAGCAGTTCACAGAAGGTGACCCCCAGCAGGATGCACTGGGCCTTGCACCACTTTCCCAAGGTGGCCAGCAGGTCCGCCTTGACGCCCCTGGCCTGCCGCAGCCTGTCCTCCGGCAGCTGCCGCCGGAGGAACGCCCGGATACGGGGATAGCTTCCGGCGGTGAACAGCACCGCCAGCAGCGTGGTAGCGCAGAACAGCACCGCCTGCGGCAGCGCCGCCGCTGCCGCCGTCACCGCCCGCAGGCACCGCTGGCCCATGCTCTCCAGCAGCTCCGCCAGCTGAGCCGACAGCCCATCCAGCAGAGCCTCCAGCCAGCTCCGCAGTCCCTCCGGGCAGGCAGCGCACAGCTGCTGCGCCCTGCCCCGTACCAGCTCCGTCCACCGGGGCAGAGCCTCCAGATACCCCGGCAGCCGACCCGACAGCTCACAGACCTGCCGCAGCAGCACCATGGCCAGCAGCACCAGTCCCGCCGCCACCGTTCCCAGCACCACCAAGCTCAGCACCGTGGCCGTAAAGCCTCGCCGCAGGGGCAGCCTTCTCCGGCACAGTACCACCGCCGGCTCCAGCAGCGCCGCCAGCGCCAGTGCAATGAGGAACGGCAGCAGCCACACCAGCACATACCGCACCATCAGCCATATAAGCGCCAGCCAGACCGCCCCATAGGCGCATCGGATGAGAAACGTCAGCTTCGGATCCCGCAAAACCGTCCCCTCTTTCTTATAAAAACAGTTGTATTTTCTCCAAATACATGGTATGATGCAGAGGAGAGAAATCCCGCCCGTCCCCGGACCGGCAAAAGGAGTGTAAGATCATGGCAAATGAAAAGTTTTACATCGTAGCGGCGGACGCCCTGCCGGAGGTATTCCTGCGGGTGGCGGAGGCCCGGCGGATGCTTCAGGTAGGCGAGGCCGACACCGTGGGCGAGGCCGCCTGCAAGGCCGGCATCAGCCGCAGCGCCTTCTATAAATATAAGGATGCGGTGCAGCCCTTCCAGAACATGAAGGCCGGGCGCATCATCACCTTCTATACTCTCTTGAAGGATACGCCGGGTGTACTGTCCAACATACTGTCTATTTTTGCCAATTCCGGGGCAAATATACTGACCATCAACCAGACCATTCCCACCAACGGCTGCGCCGGTGTCACCGTCACCGCCGAGACCAGCGAGATGCACGAGTCGCTGGAGGAGATGATGACCGAGATCACCGCCGCCGAGGGCGTGCTGAAGTTTGAAATTCTGGCCGCCTGACCCCTTCCATATCAAAGAACCGTCCCCTGTGCTGTCTTTGCACAGGGGACGGTTTTTTGCAGCGGATGGATCACTGCCGCTGCTTCGTCTCTCTACCGTAGGCCCGACGGCTTTTCATCAGCAGAGCGGCTAGAGGTAGGGACGGTACCCCTGCTCCGCACCCTCCGCAGACCCGGCAGCTATGCGGCTCATTGAAAAAACTCCTTCGCAGCTAAATGCGACTTGATGGCTCGATATAGCACAGCTTTCGGGAAATTTCAACAGCCCCGCCGCCACAAAAGAGGGAGAGGCAGCGCCTCTCCCTCTCAAGCCCCGCCCCATGCAGACCGCAGGAGGCGGACACTCTGTTTTCCTTATCCTATGCGCCCCTCATGCCCGCTTCTTCTTGCGCTGCAGCTGCAGCCGGTCAGCGATCATGGCGATGAACTCCGAATTGGTTGGCTTGCCCTTGGCGGAATTCACCGTGTATCCAAAGTACTTCTGCAGGGTTTCCAGGTCGCCCCGATCCCATGCTACCTCAATGGCGTGGCGAATGGCCCGCTCCACCCGGCTGGGAGTGGTGGAAAAGCGCCGTGCCACCTCCGGGTACAGTACCTTGGTGACGGCGTTGATGACGTCCATGTCGTCCACCGCCAGCAAAATGGCCTCCCGCAGATACTGATAGCCCTTGATATGGGCCGGTACGCCGATCTCATGAATGATGGCCGTTACCATCCCCTCTAAAGCCGGGGAGTGGTAGGGCTCCTCTTGTTCCGGATGTACCGCCTGCCGCATCAGCTCCAGCAGAGACTCCTCGTTGACGGGCTTGGGCAAGAAGAAATACACGCCCAGTTCCACCGCCCGGCTCACGGCCTGCTGGCTGCAAAATGCGGATATGACGATCACCTTCCTTTCTCCCGGCTCCTCTGCCAGCTGGCGCAGGATGCCGAAGCCATCCAGCCCCGGCAGTACCACGTCCATCAGGATCAGTTCCGGTTTTGTGCGGCGCACCAGCTCCATGACCATCGGCCCGTCGCCGGTGGACGCCGCCACCTCAAATTCGCCGGTTTCCTCCAGCAGCTGCCTCAGCAAAATGCGAAACTCCTCATTCGCATCCGCCAGCAGCACTCTCGTCCTTTTTTCCATCGCATCCAATCCTTTTCCACAGTTTGCTCCGCCGCCCCCAAATGTTCTCCAGCCATTCCCATTTGTCGTGCAGCTTGTGTATAATTTATCATATTTATCTGATAGTTTCAAGATTATTGTGTCGAAAAATCCTCTTAAAAACGCATCTCATATCAAAAACCCGTTAAAGCCGATGAAAAATACAACAAAAATATCGCCCGTCGTGCTTTCAATGCCGGGCGATATTGTAACTCACGCTTTATTCAATTTTCGACGGTCTGTCAGATATCTCCCCTTACAGGAACCGATCCAGCTCCGCCTCCACGTTCTTCCGGTGCTTCACCTGCGGCGCACGGTGCAGCTGCCCGTGGGACATGACCAGCTCTACATGGCGCAGCGCCCGCAGGTCGGCCAGTGGGTCCGCCGCCGTAACGATGAGGTCCGCCGCCTTTCCCGGCTCCAGCGTGCCGGTCTCCTGACCGATACCCGCCAGCTGGGCGCTGCGGCCGGTGGCGGTGTACAGAGCGAAGGCGTTGGACACCCCCACATACTTGTGGAAGTAGCACAGCTCCCGCCAGAAGTCGTACTGGGTGATCCACGGGCAGCCCACGTCGTTGCCCAGCACCACCGGGATATCCTGCTCCAGCGCCGCCTTGGCGCAGTCGATGATGCCCTCGAACACCACGTTGCCGTTGTACCGCTCCACCTCCGAAGCGTTGGAGACGGACCGGTCAAACAGCGCATAGGGCAGGGCCGGGGAGATGGTGGTACACAAAAACGCCCCCCGCTCCCGGAACAGCCTCAGGATATCCGCATCGGGCTGGGCGCCGTGCTCAATGGAGTCCACGCCGTTTTCCAGCGCCACCCGCACGCCCTCCGGCGACTCCACATGGGCCGCCACGGTGTAGCCCATCTCATGAGCCTTTTCACATACCGCCTTGACCATCTCCGGCGGCATCTTCAGCTCGCCCGGCACGCCCTTCTCCTTGGCGTCCAGCACGCCGCCGGTGATCATCAGCTTCACCAGATCCACGCCCTGCTGCCGCCCCTTCTCCAACTGGGCCAGTGCCTCGTCGATGGTGTGGGCCGCCACTGCCACAGACCCGGCCATGTGGCCGCCGGGGACGGAGATGCCCTCGTTGGCCGCCAGAATACGGGGACCCACCCTCCGTCCGGCCCGAATATCGTCCCGCAGCCGGGTGTCGAAGTCCGCCAGACCGCCCACCGTGCGGATGGTGGTGACGCCGGAGAACAGTTCGTCCTTGGCAAAGCCCGCCACCATGCCGTAGGCCACCTTCCGGGTCAGTCCCGTGGAGAGGATGGTCTTTACCAGCTTTTCGTTGTCCCGCTGCTTCTTCTGGGGCTTGCCGCTGCCCGCCAGATGGACGTGCATATTGATGAGCCCCGGCATCAGATAGCCGCCCTTCAGGTCCACCACCTCATAGCCCGTCAGATCCGTCCCCTCCGGTACGATGTCCGTAATGCGGTCGCCGTCGGTCCGCAGCACCAGTCCCTCACGGGGCTGCATCTCCCGTGTACCGTCCAGCAGCTTGCCACCACAAAATGCGTATTTCATCGCTCTCCCCGTCCTTTTCTCTTTCTATCGAGTGTTTTCTGTCCGCTACGCCTTAGCTTCTATGGATCCTTTACGGTACAATATAAGCCCCACCGCCCCGCCTGTCAATCGTTTTGCAGAGAAAATCCCGGTAAACCCGGCGCAGGAGGCCCGGAGCCGATGCTCCAGGCCTCCTGTCTCACAGGGCGCTTATCCCGCCGTGGTCAGCATATTCTCCAGAAAGATACCGTATCCCTCCGCCGGGTTTGCCACCAGCACATGAGTCACGGCTCCCACCAACCGTCCGTCCTGTAAAATGGGGCTGCCGCTCATCCCCTGCACGATGCCTCCAGTGGTCTCCAGCAGCTCCGGGTCCGTCACCCGCAGCAGCAGATCCCGGCCGTCCCGGCTCCGGGGGTTCACCCGCAGGATCTCCACCTCATAGGCACGGGTATCGCTGCCGGAAATGGTGCATAATATAGACGCCTCCCCGGCGTGTACCTCCTCCGGCTCTGCCACCGATACCGCCTCGCCGGAGATAAAACCCGCATCCTCCACCGTGCCAAAGATGCCCTCGTTGCTGTTGACCGTCACCGTGCCTACATCCCGCTGCACGGTAAAGTCTCCCTTCAGCTCGCCGGGGTCGCCCCGCTGCCCCTTCTTCACCGCCTTCACCATAGTCTCCATAATAGAGCCGCTGGCCAGCGGCATCAGCTCCGCCGTGTCCACATCCGTGATACCGTGGCCCAGAGCGCCGTAACTACCGGTGGCGGGGTCATAGTAGGTCAGCGTGCCGACACCCGCCATGCTGTCCCGGATCCACGCACCCAACCGGATGCCGCCGTCCTCGCAAACCACTGGACTGGCCGTCACCTCCAGCGTTTTCCCGTCCCGCTGCACCGTCAGCTCCGCCGCCGTTTCGCCGTTTTCCGCCAGCATGGCCTGTAAATGCTCTGTGGAGCGGATCTTCTCACCATTGAAGGTCAACAGGATATCTCCTTCTTTCAGGCCGCACTCCTTGGCCGGGGAGCGAGTCTCCTCCGTTCCCTGCACCGGCGACACGGATACCACCAGTACACCGTCGGCAAAGAGCTTGATGCCCACGGCCTTGCCCACGGGGATCAACTGCCGCTCCTCATCGGCCCACGTCCGCTGCCATCCCAGCGACAGGGCCAGCACCATCGCCAGCAGTACGGCAGCGCCCCGCCGCACGCCTTGCCTTGCTTGCGTTTCATGCATCGGATCACCTCTTATTTTTTGTTTTCGTCGCCGGCGACACCATTACTTTGCGCCGCAGCCGCCGGTTTCATCGGCGTTAAATTCCGCCAGACATGGCAATCGTCCCGCACGACTGTCACGCCGCCGCTTTTGCGCCGCAGGAAAAATTTTCCGCAGTGAAGCGCCAGCTTTTAGGACACCTCCCCCCGTTTTTCTCCGTTGCAGCCCCGCCCGCTCCTATGTTATAGTAGAGGGGAAAGGACGTGAAGCCATGAAAGGAACCACCCGCCTGCTGGCCCTGTGCGGCGTACTGACCGCCTTGGGCGTGGTGCTGCTGTGTCTGGGGGGCATCGTCCCCTTTGCCCTGTATATCTGCCCCATTCTGGCCTCCATCGCCCTGCTGCCGGTGCGCTCCCGCCCACGGTACGCATGGTGCTGCTATGGGGCCATCGCCCTGCTGGGTCTGCTGCTGTGCCCGGATAAGGAGGTATCGCTGCTGTTCTGCTTCACCGGCTACTACCCCCTGCTGAAGCCCCGGCTGGACGCCCTCCGCAGCCGCCTTCTCACCCTGACGCTGAAGCTGCTGTGGGCCGCCGTCTCCATGGCGGCGCTGTACGCCTTGATCCTCTATGTATTCTGCCTGCCCGCCGTGGTGGAAGAATTTGCAGCCACCGGCCGCTGGTTACTGGCCGCCACCATCGCCATGGGCGTCGCCCTGTTCTTCGTCTATGATGTGCTGCTGGGCCGTCTTATGGCCCGCTGGCCCGCCAAGGTCTGAGGGGCAGCGCCGTCTCTTGTAACCTTTTCGCCCGCCGCCGGGCCTCTTTTTCACAGAATATGGGAGTCAACGGTCGTTTCCGCCGTAGGCTCCCCTTTGCTTTTCCCGACACTTTCCCATCTATATGTCCCATTTCCGTCACAGTGCCTTGTGCATCCTGCCCAAAATTTCCGGGCGTTTTTTACCATTCTGAAAATTTTGTTATCAATTTGTAATTTTTGTGTAGCTTTTTTGATAGAGTTGTGGTATGATATCTCTCGTAGTTTTCCAAAACCAACGCAGAAAGGATGGCAAAAGCATATGTCCAGAAAATTTGCCTGTCTCTATCTGGCCGTTGCGCTGCTGGTGTCCAGCATCTGGATCGCCAGCGCCGATGAACGTGATACCGTACAACAGGAGGTGCAGTACAGCGCCGCTGTGGAGGCGCTGGATGCCGCCGGGCTCACCAGCCGCTCCAGCAATGTCCTGCCCAGCGGCGAGGGTCTGGCTCTGGCGCTGGAGTTGGGCCTGCCGGAGGAGGAGACCATCTCCCTCTCCCAGCTGCCCACCGAGGCCCTCAAGACCAGTCAGGCCCAGGAGGACGCCGCCCGCCGCAAGCAGGCGGACACCGCCGCAGCCGCCGCTGACGCCGCCGCCAAGGAGGCCGCCCGTCAGAGCCTGCTAAGCGAGTACGACGGCGTGCAGCTCACCGAGGCCGTTCGGCTTCGCAGTGCTGCCGATAACGACACCGCCACCTCCCTCACCATCGACAGCGGCAAGGTGGCCCGCCTCAACGACTATCAGGACGGCTGGTACCAGGTCACCTTCGGCCAGTCCACCGGCTACATCCCCGCCGAGTATGCCCAGCCGGTCCACTATGCCGACTATGAGGGTACCTCCGCCACCAACACCGTGCGGGAGGAGCTCATCGCCTACGCCTACACCTATTTGGGAACGCCCTATGTCTACGGCGGCTCCAGCTACTCCGGTACCGACTGCTCCGGCTTCACCATGGCTGTGTTCGCCAAGTTCGGCTACTCCCTGTCCCACGGGGCCAGCGACCAGTATTACACCGCCACATCTGTCTCCTCCGAGGAGCGGCAGGCCGGTGATCTGGTGTTTTTCGATACCTTCGGCGGCATCAGCCACGTGGGCATCTATTTGGGCGGCGGTCAGTTCATCCACGCCAGCTCCTCCGGCGGTGTGAAGGTCAACTCCCTTTACGAAAGCTACTACGCTGCCTGCTATCTGGGGGCCGGACGCATCCTCCCCTGAAGCGTCACATAGAGACATCCTAAGAGAGCCGCCTGCGGGCGGCTCTCTTACTTTTTCTTTCGCCTCCGTATATTCGTATTTTTATTCATTTTCGCTGCATTTCCTTTGTGCAATTCGCTTCTTTCTTCCGCAATATTCAGTCCAGAAGCGAGCAGTTTGCATGATTCTCTCGTTTTTGTTGTAATTTTATTCATTTTGCACTTGACTTTTATTCATCTCCGTTGTATCATAACCACATCCTCCGGAACGCCCGGAGCCTTCCATCCACAAGGCCGCCTGCACAGGCGGCACAACAAATACAAAGTGAGGTATGAGAAATGAAAAAAGTATTGGCCCTTCTGATGGCCGCCGCCATGATCCTGTCTCTGGCCGCCTGCGGCAGCAAGAACCCCGACAGCAACGACGATAGCAACGACAAGAAAACCGCTCTGATCCTGGGGACCAGTGCCGACTACGCCCCCTTCGAATTCATGTATCCCGATGACAAGGGTGAACTGACCTACGCCGGCATCGACGTGTCCGTGGCTCAGTACATTGCCGACGACATGGGTCTTTCCCTTCAGGTGGAGAACATGGCCTTCGAGTACCTGCTGACCTCTCTGGGCAAGGGCGACTTCGACATGGTGCTGGCCGCCATGGAGGCCACCCCCGACCGTCTGGAGAACGCCGACTTTTCCGACCCCTACTATAACGATATTCCCCCGGCCATTCTGGTGAAGGCTGACAAGGCCGACCAGTTCAAGACGCTGGCCGATTTCGCCGGCAAGTCCGTGGGCGCACAGGCTGCCACCACCAAGCTGGATATCATCGCCGACTCCATGCCCGGTGCCAACGCCGTGTCTCTCCAGTCCGTGCTGGATCTGATCAATGACCTGACCTACGACAAGGTGGACGCCATCGTGGTGGACGGCGGCGTGGCGCAGCAATATGCCGAATCCAACCCCGATCTGGTCATCGCCGGTGCCTCCAGCGAGCTGGGTGAGGCCTCCGCCTACTGCGTGGCCGTGGCCAAGGGCGATCCCAAGGGTCTGCTGCCCGGCATCAACGCCGCTATCGCCAAGCTCAACAGCGAGAACAAGATGCAGAGCTTCATCGATGCCGCCAACGAGCTGGCCGCCAAGGCCGTGGACCCCAACTGATCCGAAACTGCATCCGCCCCGCTGCGCCCAGTGCCCCGCACTGGGCGCAGCGCCGGGTATTCTTCCATCTGAAAGGAGATGACGCCCATGTGGTGGAGCGACCTGTTCACCAACATGAACCCTACCGATTTCTTCAACTTTTCCTTCCTGCCCAAATACGGCACCGCTTTCGTCCGTGGCATCGAGTACACCCTGTTGCTGGCCGTGGTGTCCGTGCTGCTGGCCATTCTCCCGGCATTGGGGCTGGCCCTTATGCGCCTGAGCCGGAAAAAGCCGGTGCGCTGGCTCTCCGGCGCCTACATCGCCGTATTCCGCTCCACCCCCATGCTGGTGCAGCTGTCCATCATCTACTACGGCCTGTTCTACGCCATCTCCCTGCCCCGGCTGACCCTCTTCGGCTTCGTGGATATCAGCCGCTTCATCCCCGGCGTGGTGGCGCTGGCCCTGAACAGCTCCGCCTACGTGGCGGAAATTTTCCGTGCCGGTATTCTGGCCGTGGATAAGGGGCAGGCGGAGGCCGCCCGTTCTCTGGGCCTCTCCCAATGGCAGAGTATGCGTCTGGTGGTGCTGCCGCAGGCGGTGAAGAACGTCCTGCCTGCGCTGGCCAACGAGATGGTCACCATGGTGAAGGAGTCCTCCATCTGCTCCGTGCTGGGCATGGCGGAGATGATGTTCGCCGCCAAGACCATCGCCGGCTCCACCGGCATCTCGCTGGCCCCCTACACGCTGGCGGCACTGGTATATTTCTGTATCAACTATCCGGCCTCCAAGGGCATCGAGGCCATCGAAAGGAGGATGCGTCGTGGCGACAAGCAATAATGCACTCATCTCCGTCCGGCAGCTGACCAAGGAGTTCCGCCGCGGCGTGGTGGCTCTGGATCACTGTGATCTGGAAGTCTACCGGGGCGAGGTGGTGGCCATCATCGGCCCCTCCGGCTCCGGCAAATCCACCCTCCTGCGTTCCCTGAACCTACTGGAGCAGCCTACCTCCGGCGCCATCTACTTCGACGGTGCGGATCTGGCGGACAAATCCGTGAACATCGACCTTCACCGTCAGAAAATGGGTATGGTGTTCCAGCACTTCAATCTCTTTCCCCATAAGACCGTGCTGCAAAACATCACCATGGCCCCGGTGGCCCTGAAAAAGAAAACGCCGCAGGAGGCCCGGCAGCAGGCCATGACCCTCTTGGAGCGCATCGGTCTGGCGGATAAGGCCGATGAATACCCCAATATGCTCTCCGGCGGACAGAAGCAGCGCATCGCCATCGTCCGTTCCTTGGCCATGGAGCCGGAGGTGCTGCTGTTCGACGAACCCACCTCTGCGCTGGACCCGGAGATGGTGGGTGAGGTGCTGGACCTCATGCGCTCGCTGGCCGCCGACGGCATGACCATGGTGGTGGTGACCCACGAGATGGGCTTCGCCCGTGAGGTGGCCAGCCGGGTGGTGTTCATGGCCGACGGCCGAATTTTGGAGGAGGGCGCCCCCGCCGACCTCTTTGACCATCCCCAGGATCCCCGCCTGAAGGATTTTCTCAGCAAGGTGCTGTGACGTGCAAATGCCCGCTGCTCTGGTTTACCAGAGCAGCGGGCGTTTGTCTGGTTCGCCCCCTTTTGCGGAAATTCACTTGTATTCCATTGCCTTTTTATATCCGACAGGCAGCTTTCTTTTTTGTCTCCCACGGGTAACCTTCTGCCGGTAGTGGCTATTACGATTTATGTCTCCGACAGCCCACTTTTCCCAGTAGCCGGAAAAGTGGGCAAAAGAGCCGCCAGAAACCAATGGTTTCTGGACTTCCTTTACACGCAAGAGCCTCGTTTGTTATCAGTCGTAAAGGGAATCGACTTAGCAACAGACCCGCTGCCGCTCCCGCTCTGGCGAAGAGGCGTGTGGGTCTACCGCCGAGAGCGGATTCCACGGTAGGACAGCAGACTCCCTCAATTTTTCAATGCAGCGGCAGCGATAGTAGAAATACGTCAATTCCCTGCTTCGGCAAGTTTTAGGATGAAACTCTTGTACACCAAAAGAGGAAGTCTTGAAACCTTAGGTTTCAAGTGGCGTTCTTTCGTGCCTTTCTTTCGCTATTGAAAGAAAGGCACCCGTCGGAGACACAAAAGAAGAACGCCACCCGCCAAAGGCAGAACGCCCCCCAAACACACCAGAAGGCCCGTTTCCCTCACAGGAAACGGGCCTTGCAGCAGCTTCTATTCAACTCTTGGTATGGATCTCCTCCCGGCACTTGGGACAGGTAATGACGATGCGTCCCTTCCCACGGGGAACCCGGCATACCGTCCGGCACTTGGGGCAGGCAATGTACTTGTGCTCCCGATCCCGCATCCGGGTCCGGGTCAGGCCGAAGGCATTTTTTACCGGCCAGCACACCTTGCTCATGAACCACGCATTCTCCGCCCGGCGCTTGGCCAGATTCCGGGAGAACATCCGCCACAGCGCCCACAGCACCATGGCCGTAGACAGGGTGGACAGGATCAGATACGGCACCTGATACCCCTTGATGAACAGACACACCACGTCGATGACAATGGCCGTCCAGATGGTGGCCAGTCCCAGCCGATCTCCGCCGTTGCGGCCGTACATGAACCGGGCCATAGCGTTGCCGACCCGTTGGAAGAAACTCATACGCTTGCCTCTTTCCTCTGAAGAGATAACGTCCTCAGAAATTGACGATGCTATTTTAGCCGAAAAGTGAGGAAAGGTAAAGCCCTCTTGTGCAGAATTTACAGATTGGTCATGATTGCCCCGCCTTTCTTCCGCATTTCTCCGGGACAATCCGTTTTCTGCGTTGCAATCAATGACGGAAATTGATATAATGATAGAATATGAGCTATGCACAACGGGGGCCGGCAGAACGCTCCGCCGACCCCCTATCTGAAAAGCGGCAACCGGACGCTGTGGGTGCGGCTGCGGCGGGGGCGTCCCTCCCGCCCGGCCCTGCGCCGCTTATGGTATCCTATGCCGCAGCGGAGCCAGCGGTTCCGCAGAAAGGACAGTCATCATGATCAAGATCGCCCCCTCCATCCTCTCCGCCGACTTCGCCCATCTGGGCCGTGACATCCAGCGCATCTCCGACGCCGACTATGTCCACGTGGACGTCATGGACGGCCTGTTCGTCCCCAATATCTCCATCGGCATCCCGGTGGTAAAGTGCATCCGCCCGGTGACGGATCTGCCGCTGGACGTCCACCTGATGATCGACCGTCCCGTGCGGTATGTGGAGCAGTTCTGCGATGCAGGCGGTGACCTCATCACCTGCCATGTGGAGGCGGACACGGAGGAGAATATTCACTCCGCTATCGTCAAAATTCACGCCAAGGGCAAGAAGGCCGGTGTGGTGGTAAAGCCCAAGACCCCCGCCTCCGCCGTGCTGCCCTTCATCAACGAGGTGGAGCTGATCCTGGTCATGACCGTGGAGCCGGGCTTCGGTGGCCAGAAGTTCATGGCCGACATGATGCCCAAGGTGCAGGAGATCCGCCGCTACATCGACGCCATGAATCCCGCCTGCGAGCTGGAGGTAGACGGCGGCGTGGACCCCGTCACCTGCAAGCTCTGCACCGCCAGTGGCGCCAACGTGCTGGTGGCCGGCTCCTCCGTCTATAAGGCAGAGGACATCCCCGCCCGCATCCGGGAGCTTCGTGGCTGATCCTCTGCATTTACGCAATATCTTCACTGAAAAGGACATTATATTATGGAATATTTCCCTGCGCCCCTTGAAAAACTGGTGGAGCAGTTCGCCCGTCTGCCGGGCATCGGCTCCAAGTCCGCCCAGCGTCTGGCCTTCCATGTGCTGAATCTGCCCATGGAGCAGGCGCAGGAATTTGCCAACGCCATCGTGGAGGCCAAGCAGAAGGTGACCCTCTGTCCCATCTGCCGCAACCTCACCGCCGGCGGTCCCTGCCCCATCTGTGCCAACCCCAAGCGGGACGAAAGTCTGCTGTGCGTGGTGGCGGATCCACGGGATGTCATCGCCATGGAGCGGGCCAGAGAGTTCCATGGCCGCTACCACGTCCTCCATGGCGTTCTGTCCCCCATGAACCATGTGGGTCCCGACGACCTCCAGATCAAGCCGCTGGTAGATCGGGTGGCGCAGGGCGGCATCCGGGAGGTCATCATGGCCACCAACCCCGACACCGAGGGCGAGACCACGGCCCTGTATCTGGCCCGGCTGCTGAAGCCCTTCGGCGTGAAGGTCACCCGTCTGGCCTACGGCATCCCTGTGGGCGGACATCTGGAGTTTGCCGACGACGCCACTCTCACCCGTGCGCTGGAAGGGCGGCAGGAGCTATGAAACGACTGCTCTGCCTTCTGCTGGCCCTATGCATGGTGCTGTCCCTCACCGCCTGCGGCGGAGAGCAGCCGGAGTCCGTCCAGCTTTTCGCCATGGACACGGTGATGGACCTCACCGCCTACGGTGAAAACGCAGCAGCCGCCCTGACGGATGCCAGCCGGGAGATCAACCGTCTGGAGCGACTCCTGTCCCGCACCATCGACACCAGCGAGATTTCTCAGATCAACGCCGGCGGCGCCGTCACCGTCTCCGAGGAAACAGCCTCCCTGCTGGCTCAGGCCCAGACCTATACCGCCGCCACCGACGGCGCCTTCGATATCACCATCGCCCCGCTGGTCTCCCTATGGGGCATCACCACCGACAGCCCCCGCATCCCCACCCAACAGGAGATCGATGTGTTGCTGCCACTGGTGGGGCCGGAGCATCTGCACCTGTCAGGGGACACCGCCACACTGGACGACGGCTGCGCCATCGATCTGGGCGGCATCGCCAAGGGCTACGCCTCCGACCGGGTGGCTGCCATTTTCGCCCGGCACGGCATTACCTCCGGCACCATCAGCCTCGGCGGCAATGTCTACGTCTGCGGCTCCAAGCCCAACGGGCAGCCGTGGGTGGTGGCCATTCAGGACCCCCGCTCCGACGGCTACGCCGTCACCGTGGCCCTGACGGACTCCTTCGCCGTCACCTCCGGCGGCTATCAGCGCTACTACACCGCCCCGGACGGCACGGTCTACCAGCATATTCTGGACCCCAAGACCGGCTATCCCGTGGAGAGTGACCTGCTGTCCGTCTCCATCCTCTGTGACAACGGCACCATGGCCGACGCCTATTCCACCGCTCTCTATGTGATGGGCAGCGCCGGGGCGCAGGCCTTCTGGCGTACCCACGGCGGCTTCGAGATGATCCTGATCACCACCGCCGGACAGGTGCTGTACACCCCCGGTCTTTCCGAAAAAATCACTCCCACGGAGGGCAGCGGCTATGAATACGTATCCATTCTCCCCTAAGCTCCGCCCCACCCTCTGGGACGGTGCAGTGGCAGCGCTGGTGGCCACTCTGGCCATCGTGACGGCTCTGTGCTTCTACGGCCGCCGCACCGGCGCCCCCCAGACCGTCACCATCACCCACCGGGGCGCTCTGGTTCAGACCATCCGCCTCACCGGCCTGACGGAGACAAAAACCGTCGCCATCGACGGCGACTACCATCTGGAGATTCAGGTGGACAGCGGCGGCGTCTGCGTTGTCCACAGCGACTGTCCGGGGCAGGACTGCGTTCACACCGGCCGCATCACCCGCTCCGGCCAGAGCATCGTCTGCCTGCCGGAGCAGGTGGTCATCCAACTCACCGGCGGCACATCGGACGCCGATGTGGTGTTGGGATAGGGGGCGGCGCATGAAACATATCTCCACCCGACAGCTGGCTCTGTGCGCCGTGTTGACGGCGCTGGCACTGGGGCTCAGCACGCTGGAAAACCTCTTTCCCGTGACGCTGCTGATCCCCCTGCCCGGCGTGAAGCTGGGCCTTGCCAACATCGTCACCGTGTTCGCCCTGTATCAGCTGGGCGCTCTCCCGGCGCTGGCCATTCTCACGGCCCGGTGCCTGCTGGGCGGTCTCTTCGCCGGGAACGCCTCCGCCATGCTCTTCTCCCTGCTGGGGGGCCTCACCGCCATGCTGGTGATGATCCTCCTGCGCCGCTTGAGATGCCTGTCCATCTACGGTGTCTCCATCGGCGGCGCTGCCGGCCATAACCTGGGCCAGATGGCGGCTGCCCTCATCACGCTGGGCAACACCGCCGTACTGGGCTACCTTCCCTTCCTGCTGGGCATCTCCCTGCTGACGGGGACCCTTACGGGCTTCGTCTCCTCTCTGCTGTTCCGGGCCATGGCCCATATCAAACTCTCGACAAAGGAGTAATCGACAATGGATAAAAAAGACGAGATCATCCTCCAGCAGCTGGAGGTCATCCGCACCATGACGGAGCGCAACCTCCGCAGCATGGGCGACGATTTTTGGGGCACTCCCTTCGAGGGTGTCCTGTCCCCCAAGTCCCCCTCCGCCCCGCCCTCCGGCGGGAAGCCTGTAGGCAGCGCCGACGGCAAAATGCCCGCCCAGCCGTCCGATGGCAAGACC
>ONZZ01000464.1_pt1 | contig 34452 bp, 47 predicted proteins | sample 1671101 | NCBI WGS metagenome assembly ONZZ01 (sample SAMN06348122, study PRJEB24527) | human gut metagenome | biome: human gut; feature: ankylosing spondylitis patient; material: feces | host: Homo sapiens | place: China | collected 2015-10
CGGCCGCTGCGGGATCGACGGCCGCAGCCGCGTCGACGATGGTGCTCACGGCCTCGCTCGTCGCGATGTCCGCGAGCGCGGCTGCGTCCGGCAAGGCGGTCTCGACCGTCGGGGCGCAGGCGAGGCAGATGGCATCGCAGGTCAAGTCGTCGGCGAACGGCGCGCAGTCGGCGATCAGATCCATGGCGTCGTCCATGCGGTCCACGGTGTCGAACATGCACCTGAAGATACCTCGCATCGAGGTCGAGTCGCTTCCACACTTCAGGATGAACGGCAAGTTCGATCCGAAGGCGGGGACGGTGCCGACCGTTTCAGTTGAGTGGTACGGCTCGGGCGGCTTCTTCGACCGAGCGTCGTTGATCGGCGTCGGCGAGGCCGGCCCAGAGGTCAACATCCCTCTCGCGGGCCGCAAGATGAAGCCCTACGCCAAGGCGGTGGCCGACAACCTCGACGCGCCCGCAACGGGCGGGGACGCCGACGAGGTGATCGCGTGGCTCGCATCTAACCTGCCGCGCATCATCGCGACCTGCACGCCCGTGACCGGAAAGAAGGACTACGGCCGCATGGCGCGCAGCGCGGTGGCCTACAGATAGGAGCGCGAATGGCGTACAAGCGTAACAAGCTCCGCTACGTCGGCGGGGGAGGCTCCGTCGACATGAGCTGCGCCGAGGCAAACGCGGGCGCCGCCCTCGGCGTGAGGGGCAGGGCGTGGGACTACGATCTCGGGGCGCACGACGCCTCGGGCCTCGCACGCCTCGCACGAGAGGCCGAGCTGGAGGTGGTGTTCAAGAGCCGCGAGGCCGCCGACCGCCTCGCGACGATCGCCGACGGCGACGTGCAGGCGAGAAAGGCGGGATCCCTCGAGATCGACGGGTGGTCGCAGCGCGCCTACATCCTCAAGTCTGAGCCTTCCGAGGTTTCGCGCGGCCACGTGAGGGCGACCCTCACCGTCGCCCTCCTCGACGGCGTCTGGAGGACGGCCGAGACGACGAGCTTCTCGCCGGCGAGCAGCGTGGGCGAGACCGAGCTCGACCTGCCCCACGACCTGCCCCACGACCTGGCGGGGCCTCCCGCGCTTTCGGAGATCGAGGGGGACGACGCCTTCACGGCGCCGGTCTCCATAACGGTCTACGGGCCCGCGACGTCCCCCTACGTCGTCATCGGAAACAACCGCTACAAAGTCGCCGTCGACGTGCCCGCCGGCGGATACCTCAAAGTGGACGCGATCGCCAAGACGATCACCGTGACGGACGCGCAAGGCGCCGTCACCGACTGCTTCGGCGACGCGGAGCGGGGGAGCGGCCTCGGCGGCGGCTCCTACATCTTCGAGCCGATCCCGGCGGGGACGTCGCACGTCTCGTGGGACAACTCGTTCGGTTTCGACCTGACCGTGCACAGGGAAAGGGGTGAGCGCCCGTGGAGTTCGTGATCGCGGACAAGGACGGCCGCAACCTGCGTCAGATCGTCGAGTGCGAGGCCGACCTCGCTTACGGAGACGACGAGAACGACTTCGAGCTGACCTGCGACCCGTCGATCGCCCCGAAGGAGGGCGACATCGTCTACTGTGACGGGACCGAGTACGGCGGCGTGGTCGACGAGGTGGAGAGCGACACCGCGACCCGCCTCGTCACCGCTCGCGGCCGCACGTTCCACGGCATCCTCGCCGGCAAGCGCCTCGTCCCCGACTCGGGTAAGAAGGCCGTGACCGTATCGGGGACGGCGAAGGCCGTCATGCAGTCGCTCATAACTCGCTTCAAGCTGTCGCCGATGTTCGTGGCCGTGGACGGCGCGGGCGGCAACGTCTCCTACACCTTCGAGCGCTTCGGCGACGCGTACAGCGGCATAAGGGCGATGGCCAAGGCTCACTCCCTGCGCCTGTCGCTTGTGTATTCGGACGGCCGCGTCGAGGCGTCCCTTGTGCCCGTCAGGAGCCTCGGCGACAAGGTCGACAGCGACCTCATGGACTTCACCGTATCCCGGATCGCGCGACGAACCAACCACCTCGTTTGCGGCGGCACGGGGGAGCAGGAGAACCGCAAGGTGGTCCACTTCTACGCCGACGCGGACGGCAAGGTGTCCAAGACGCAGAGCCTTTTCGGCGTCGACGAGATCGCGGCATTCTACGACTACTCTAACGCCGACGAGGCTGAGCTCGACGAGGAGGGGCGCAAGGAGCTGGAGGGCATGCAGACGTCCGGCTCCGTCTCCATCTCCGCCCACGACGACATCGAGGCCGAGGTCGGCGACTACGTGACCGCGACGGACAACGTGACGGGCACCAAGGTGACGAGCGAGATATCGAAGAAGATACTCAAGGTGTCGAGGGGCGTCCCGACGTACGAGTACGAGGTCGGCAGCGAATCCCTTGGAACCTCCAACAGCACCATCAGCGGCACCGCCGAATCGAGCGGCGGGGGACACTCATACTACGCGGGCGAGGGCTTGACCCTCAACAACTACACCTTCGCGGCCGACGTGACCGAATCGGACCTCAACGCGGTCAGCGCGACGGCAACCAACGCCGCCACTCAAGCATCCAACGCATCGGCGGCGGCGGGCGCGGCGCAGCAAGCGGCTGAAAAGGCACAGGAAACCGCCGACGGCAAGGCGGACAGGTCGCACACGCACGTCAAAGCCGACATAACCGACTTCCCCGCATCGCTCCCCGCGTCGGACGTCTCTGCGTGGGCCAAGGCCGCGACCAAGCCGACGTACACCGCAAGCGAGGTTGGCGCGGCTACTAAGTCCCATACGCACGCGCCTGTCGATCTCACGGCGGTGGTACCCGTCTCCAAGGGCGGAACAGGCGCGAGCTCGGCGAAGGCTGCGCGTTACAACCTGTTCGCGGATGCGGGCTTCGAAGCGCCTATAATCTCCGACAATCACCCGATCGTCATGAGCTACCTGACCCCGTCGACCGCCAACGGATCGGTTTACAACCTGCGCGCGGGGAGGTTTTGGGACTACATCAAGTCCAAGGCATCAACCGTCTTCGCGGAGATCAACCACACGCACAGCTACGCAGGATCGTCAACGGCGGGCGGCGCTGCGAACAGCGCGAAGAAATGGGACACACCGCGCAAGATAACGCTCACGGGCGCGGTCAACGGCTCCGCCACCCTGGACGGCTCGCAGGACGTGACGATCACCGTCGAGGGCGACCAGGCGGCGGCTGGCTTCTTGGCGGCGCATCCAGTGGGGAGCGTCATCGAGACGGTTGCGGGGGTCAACCCCAACGACGTAGGCGGGACCTGGGTTCAGCTACCGAGCGTGGGGCTGATCGCATGGAAGAGAACGGAATAGGAGACGAACCATGCCGAAGAAAACGAACATCACCAACTACATCTGCGACAGGTGCGGCAAGTCCGCCTACCTGGTCAGCGACGATCCCGCCGTGTCGGATTGGCGCGACGTCGAGCGCGTCACGTCGGACGGCGTGACCACCAGCCGACTGCTCTGCAAGGACTGCCACAGCGAGTACCGCAAGCTCACGGCGACGCAGGACGCGGCATTCAACAGCTTCATGATCAAGGAGGGCTAAATGGCGATCGAACTCATGGACGGGGCAACAGGCTCCAAGCACATCAGCTCCGAGGATTGGACGGTGTTCAACGAGGCCACCTACGGCGCCTCAGAGGCCGTCTTCGATTGGGGCAACAAGTTCAAGCTCACCATGTCCACCGCCAACGCTGGCACCCTCGCAACGGGCGCGGGACTCGTGGACGGCAAGCGCGTCTGGATCAAGTCGCCCGAGTCGATCACGGTCACCTCCGGCTCGCAGGGGATGAAGCGCAACGACATCGTGGGAATCCAGTACGAGACGTACACCAGCAACAGCGCCACCCTCGAGCGCCCCGTGGTCAAGGTCATCAAGGGCACCCCCGACGCCACCACGGCGGCCGACCCCTCGATCCCCGACAAGTTCCTGGCGCTCTGGCGCGTACCTTTGGACGGCATCAGCGTGGGAACGCCCGTCGCCCTGTTCGACGTGATGGAGAGCATCAAGGGCTTCCGGGATTCCGTATCCCATCAGCAAGTGGAGTGCGATCATTCCGACGGGTGGTTTTGGTGCAAATACCCAGACGGCACCTGCGTCATGGACGGCAAGCTCACCGTGCGCGCCACGGGCGGAACCGCGTGGGGCAACGTCTGGTACGACAGCTCGATACGCGGCGGGGAGGGGTTGCCCTTCGCGCTCAAATCGCTAACGGTGGGCACCGTCAACGTGGTCGGTGGCAACGGCTCGTTCTGGGCCACGCAGGCGACGAGCGGCACGCCCACCACCGCCCCGACGTGGTATGCGGTGAGGGCGACCAAGGGCACCAGCGCAGTCAACCTGCAAGCCGCGTACCACATCGTTGGAACCTGGAAATAGCATTCCGTATCCCTCGAACTCGCGACGGGCATCAAAGCCGTCAAGCGTTCGGGCGTGGTGAGCGTCTTCTTCTCCCTCGCCGTAAAAAAGGGCGAGGGGTGGACGAAGCGGGCGACTCTGCCAAGCGGGTTTCGTCCTCCCACGTCGGCGATCTCAAAAGCGCATTTGACCGATCAGCCAGGGGCGTTCGTGCAGATCGACCCAACGGGCAACGTATACACCTCGTCTCTCGCGGCGGCTGGCACGCTGTATGCCACAGTGACTTTCGTAGTCGAGTGATTCCGTATCCCAAGAAGCTGCTTCTAAGGGCTGGATCGTCAAGCGCAGGCCAGACGGATACGCCGAGTGCGTCCGTCAGGTGACGTTCTCGGGGTCCATCGCGACCGCCTACGGCTCGCTGTACCGATCGGACAACTACATGGCATCGACCGCATACCCTGTTGAGTTCCGCGACCTGCCCATGGTCACCACAGGATGCTACTCGGGCACGACCATTATGAGCGCGGCGGACGGCGGGACCAAGACGGCCGCTCCGAACGTGTACGCCGTCTACCCGTCGAGGTTCACGAAAGAAAACGACATCGTGATATGCGTCAAGGTGGAGGGCTACACGGCCTAAGCCTTGACCAGGGCGGACACCGTTATCGTGCCTGTGCGCCTTGCGCCCAGGTTATGTACTCCGACGGTGACGGCGCTGCCGCTAGCTTGCCAAAAGCTGACGTCCATCATGGTTATCTGGCTCGGTCTGATGCCCGTCACCGCGATCACCTCTTTGCCGAAATCGACGGAGAAGAGGCCGACGGAATCGGCTTCGATGGAGACGCTTGATGAGGTTTTGGAGGTGGGGGATACGGAAACCTATGAACTCATAATCGCCGATTGAAACAAGGATTGGACACTCTTGCAAACGCTGTCTCTTTGGACGATGTAATGCTCATAAGCAGTCATGATTGATGTATGGCCGAGCATCATCGCTACGGCTTCGATAGTTGCGCCTCCCTCGATGCTGATCGTCGCCCACGAATGCCGACGGTTGTACATCGGGACGAACGGCAAGCTCTCTTTTCGACAATGGCGCTTTATTGCTCTCGATGCCCTTTGCGGTGTTGCGTCGCCGATTAAGCGGCTTTTCGGTTTACCTCGATCGCGCCAAATCGTCTTCATCCGATCGAGAGCGAATTTCGGTAGATACAAGACTCGATCGCTTTTTGATGTCTTAGGAGCGTATGTATATGTCAATGACCCGACTTGCTGCAACGTCTCGCAAATGCGCACCGCGCCCGTTCTCATGTCGATGCGATCCCAGCGAAGCGCGTAAGCTTCTCCTGGGCGGAGCCCAAGACACGACGAGAGGATGATCGTCGGCTCTAGTTCATGTCCCCAAAATCCACGAAGGGTGGTTTTGACCTCATTTGCTGTGAGAGTCTTCGGACGATATATCCGCGATCGCGGCAACTCAACACCTTGTGTCGGATCCCATATTCGCAGCTGATATTTCCTGATCGTCCACCTCATGACCTGTCGAAGAGTTTTAAACGCTTTGCGCGCCGCGCCCGGTTTTTCGAATCCGTCTACCCATTCTTGGATTTCCTCATGCGTGATTTCCTCTATTTCTCGGTGTCCGAATTTTGGTACAACATGGCACCGAAGTGCGCTTAGGTATCCATCGACGGTGTTCGCTCGGCGACGCTTCCTTTTCTCCGGCAAATACTCTGCGTAAGCGACATGTTTCAGGTTCATTTTTGTCCTTTATTGGTTTTCTTCGCTCAAAAATCCCAGACCGTTTAATCCGTTTTTCTCGGTGTTTCGGTTTGGGATTTTTTGCTTTTCTGTCCGTCTTTTTTTTGAGAGGGGGTGAGAGATGTCATCTGATTTTTGCTCCGACCACTCAGCGCATCAACGCGCAATCGACGTACACGACCACCGTCTCAATTCGCATGGCAGACAGCTCGATGATTTCAGCGTGATCCTGCAACGGTTGACGGATATCGAGGATCAAAACGCCAAACGCATCGATCAGGCGCAGCAGCGTCTAGACAACCATTCGCGCAGGATCGACGCGCTTGAAGATCAACCGGCGAACGACGCGAAGCGCGTCAAAGACGCTGCGTTGGCTGCGATTGGCGGGGCTGTAGGAGCGGCTATCGTCGGCGGAATCGCGATATCGGTAGCCCAATCAATTTAGAGAGGATTGTAAAAATGGCAGATAATAACGCCGGCAAGCCGCCCGAGTGGCTTATTCCCAACAAAGTTTACGACGTACTTAAATGGATTGGCTTGATCGTTCTTCCTGCGCTTGGTACGTTTACGATTTATCTCGGCCAGGCGTGGGATATCCAGCTTGCCGTGCCGATCGCCGGCACGATCACCGCTATCGGCACGCTGATCGGCGCATGCATCGGGGTCACCTCCTACATTTCCAAGCGTGGCGATGCCGATGATTGATAGAGCAAAAGTCTCGACAGCAGCCGTCGCAATCATCGCATCCGCTGTGCTTGCAATGACGCTTTTTACTCCAGGATCAGCCTGGGCGTATACGCAAAAAGAGCAGATCGTCAACAGTGGTCACGGCTCTGCAAATCCAAGCTATCTGGTAATCCACGAAACCGCCAATCCAGGCGCATCGGCGGCAAACCACGTAAAGCTCTACAGCCGTGGATACGATTACGCTGTCCAATACGTCATGGAGCTTGATGGCTCTGTTGTCTATCACACGATGCGAGACAACCGAAAAGCGTGGGCCGTTGGCAGCGGCAACTCAAAATGTGTCAACATCGAGCTTGCGCACGCAACGAGCAAATCGGACTTCGATAAACAGTGGGCGGAAGCCGTCAAATGGGCTGGTGACTATCTCAATAAGCGGGGATGGTCTATCAGTAGTCTTATCAGCCATAACGAGGCGCGGCTGATGTGGGGTGGCACGGATCACACCGATCCCGTCAGCTACTTCAATAAATACGGCAAAAGCTGGTCACAGTTTGAGCAGGCTGTAAGCGTCTACATGTCCACGGGCAAGGTCCAGGGCGGCTACTCGTCGGGATCGACGAGCAAGCCTGCCTCCAAGCCTTCCAGCGGCACCAGCAAGGAATCATTTGCAGGCACGTACACCGTCATGGTTAACGACCTGCAGATCAGGTCGGCGCCCGACACGTCGGCATCCAGCGTTGGATCCTACAAGAAGGGCTCAAAGGTCAAGCTCGACGGCTGGTACAAGATCAACGACGGTTATGTTTGGGGCAAGTACACCGCTTATAGCGGGAAAACGCGTTACGTAGCCGTTGGTAAACCAACGGGCGGCGTGAGCGCGCGCGACTATCTGATTAAGGGCGGCAAGGCAACAGCATCCAATTCAGGCGGCACCGTCAAAAACGGAGCTGGTACGTATCGGTTCGCGACCGACGTCAACATTAGGTCTGGCATGGGATCCAAGTATTCTGACGTAGGCGATTACCGAAAGGGTCAAACCGTGAAGATCTCAAAGGTAACCGTCAAAGATGGCTATCGATGGGGCCAGTACACTGCTTACAGCGGCAAAACTCGCTACGTCGCGCTCGGTACTCGGTACGGTAAGGCGTACGCAATCAAGATCGCTTAGTTTTTCGGGGGTGGTGCGAAAGCCCTGCCCCCGTTTTTTTTATTTCATCGACAGCGATCAATTACGAAAGCATCCGTATTACAGTAGATGTTGCAACATTATATATAAGCTACGTAAGTGAGAAATCTGTCAACTCTCGATTAGTAAAGCGAGAGTTGACAACCACTATATGTTGTGTATTCATTTCGCAATATATAAATGATACAATTCATGTAGTTCATCCACCGTGTGTGCGAAGGAACCCTCTGGAAGCGCCTAACACGCGCTTCCGGCATTTTTACCGCCCTTTTTCGCCGCTTCCCTTTCAATAGATCGAATGCTCCATTCTTCAGTTATTCGATACGCCGTGATCAGTAGGTAATACCTGTTTCTTTTCTCCATAACCAAAAGGTACTGCTCTTCTTTAAGATAAAGCTTGACTCTTTCTTTAGGCTTCCCCTTCTTCGACTTGTGCGTTGACCTCCAAACGACAACACCAGAGCAGTATCCTGGATCGATGTCGTGATAACCGCATTCTAAGTGATGCTCTATAAAAGCGCGTGGCCACCTGATGCGTCTGCATCTGTCTAAATCTGGATCTCGTGATTCGGGCAAGCCAGATTTATGCCTGTAGTCCCGGCATGTGAGATGCCAGAACGACTCTTCGCGCTCATCAAAACGAGGGTTCGTCCTTGGCTTTACTTCCATTCCTTCGAATATTGGGCGGGAATCAACGAAATCGCTTTTGAAGACAGAGTAGAGAAATCTGTCGTATTCCTCCCATGAGTCGAATTCGCTACTGTCCGTCTCCTCCGGTATCCAGCACTCCATGTCTACAGCCTTTCGTTTGGGCGCCAAACCAGAAGGTTTACTTTTTTCTCTGATGACAACGTTGTTTTCGTCAGAGAAATACCACTTCGTTCGATGATCCGATTGATTAGGGCTACTTTCGAGCTGCTGGTATCCCTCGTTATGGTGTCGTGGTTATGTCGAAATGCTATAGCTCCTGTCAATATATCTACAAGTTGCATGAGCTGCACTTCATCCGATCGAATCGGCTGCACTCTCTTTACAATATCGTGATTGAAGTCGTACGCATCGTTGGCGCACACGTTCTGTAGGCTTTCAGCGTTCTCTCCTGAATGAGTGTCTTTGATGTCGATGTAAACATAGTATCGAGAATCCCTCTTGAAGATAGTCTTCAGCATCGTGAAGTACATCTTGTAGTACCACTGATCGTGAGTCTGAGAGAAATCTTCGTGCCTCAGGATGGATTTGTCGGGAACGACCAACCCTCGAAATGATAGGTCGTCATCATCGAAAAAGTAATCAACGATATCCATGTAAAGAGATAGATTACATGGTGATATTTTCGTCCACTTGACCTCTGCCTCTTTTGGGATTCGGTGCTTGGCCTTTATCTCGATAAGCCGCTTGTTCATTTCTCTTACTTTGCTTTGAGGACACCAAACCGCTCCGATTGACATAGCCTTAAATCTATCGTTTTGCAAATGGCAGCTTTCATCGCAGTACACGTTGTAAATCTTGCCGCTAAAGGGAGCTATTCTTCTGCCCTTGTAATAATTTTCCATTTCCACTCTCCTTTCAATTTGAGCCAGCTGCTGTATTTCTTCGTCGACCCATAAAACATGGTTATAGAGACTACCGGAGGTGGACATCGAGCCTGATCCTGTTCGGTAGCACATATGGCGGCGTGTCGTTATAGTAGTCTATTCGCTCGATTATCGATTTGAGCAGGTCGTTTTTATCCTGCACCGAAACGCCCTCATCGCGCAAAAGGTCGATGCATCGCCTGATCTTGACCGGCGCATCTGCTGATACCCTCTTCGGCTCATGGTCTTTTAGGCGCTTTTTGAGGGATTCGATCGCGGCATCAGCCTTCGATTTACGCTCGCGCAGCTCTTCGATAGTGTAGATGTTAGCTTCGAACGCTTCCATCGCTTTCCTGCGCGCAGTCTCTTCCTTTTTGATCGCAGCCTGGATGGATTTGATCCTGGATTGATCCACTTCGCTTTGCGGCTTGCTTGCTTCGATCGTGACGTCTTCGGCGATCTTCTCCAAAGCATCTATCAGCATGGTTATTACCTGATCCGCCCTCGCTGCCCTACATCCGTCGCAGTCGCCAAGCATGTTTTTCGATCGTGGGTGCTGGTAAAACAACGCCGCGCTTTTACCGCTGGACATGCGATGCATGCTCATGGCGTATCCGCATTTACCGCATCTCAAAAGCCCTGATAGAGGGTTGATGAGCACCTTGTCTTTATGGAGCCTGGCATTATTGACTGACTTTTTCGTAAGCCGCTCAAACCGCTCTTCGCTGATCCCGCCTTTGCCGTAGTGTAAACCACGCGAAACGATCGGCTCTGGATTATTGCGCTTCGTTTTGACAACGCCGAAAGTGTCTCTGTCGAACTCTCTCACCACGTGCCTTTTTCCGTACATGACCAACCCGCAATTCGCGACGTTTTCGGCGATAGATTTGACCGTCTGGTGCCGCCAATGATCGCCGCCGCGCGGCGTTGGGATGCCGTCTTCGGTCAAGATGCGCGCTATCGAGCTGTAGTTTTCGCCCGACTCAAGCAAATCATAGATCCTCAACATGCTCTCATGGTTTTCATCTGGCTCCAACTGCCAGAGCCCTTTTATGCGGACGGCTTTCCAGCCGTACGGGGTTCGCCCGGTGGATTGCCAAACGCCTTCTTTGGCTGCTTGATATTTTCCGCGTACAAGTCGCGTGGATATCGCGTCAAGCTCGTCTTCCGATGACCTCAACTCGCTCTTGAGCTGCCGCATATCGCCGCGAGACTCTGGATCGTAGGTCTTCATCTCGGTTATAAGATGCGTTTGTGTATAGCGAAACGCATTGATGATCTTTTCCTGATCGGAGCCACCCCCGCGACCCAAGCGCGATGCTTCGACGGCGTACACGACATCCCATTTGCCGTCCGCAAGGTCTGACAAGAGGTTCTTGATCTCGGTGCGAGCCGCGATGGTCTCGCCGCTTTTGACCTCTGTGTACCAATGCAATATCTCATGACCGTTTTCAGACGCAAGTGATTCGATTATTCGCCGATGTCGCGCAAGGGTCTCACCGCGCCCCATTTTCTCGCGCTCTTCGTCTTCGCGCGATTTGCGCAGGTATGCGCAGCACGTTAAATCAAGCATGGTATCATGCATATAGATCGACCTCCCAAGGTCGGTTCCTTCCGGGGTTTCGCCGATCCGCCAAGATGAGAGCGAAACCCTTTTTGCTTGTTAAAGTGTCGATTGCTGGCTAAATGCTGCTTTCCTTGTTGTGAAAATTTGAGATGCCCAACGATGTTTCTGACTCTTCGGACAGCGTCACCTTAAGCGGTCTCTTCGATACGGTCTTTATTATCTTTTTATCCTGGAGCGCTTGGATGTGTTTCCTGGTCATCTGCTTACTCAATCCAATCGATTCAGCTATATCATCCCAGGTCAAAGATTTGACCATTCCGAAAAGATCATATTGTGCAAGCGCGAAAACAATATCCTTCTCCTTATCGGATAGCTCGTGTTCCTGGAAGAATTTTTCGCATCCGGCCGCTATAGAGTTGAACGCATTGATGCTCTCCTGTAGGCGAACCATGGTTCCGCTTTGAGCGATTCTTATCAACTCGAGCATTGTGAAAACGAAATGGGTTAATTCTCCATGGTTCAGCGGGTTTTCAGCGGTTGAAAATGCAGAGTAGTACATGCTTTTATTCTCTGAAATGGCGCGAGAAAGAGACAGAACCGTAGCCGCTGATAGCGTTTCGCTTAAAAAGAGCGCTAATAAATATCTTCCAGTTCTTCCATTCCCGTCGTAAAACGGATGGATAAACTCAAACAAGAAATGGGCGACTGAAGCGCTGATAAGGCTCGGAACGTCATCTCGGTTTGCGAACTCGATCATGCTTGTAAGCCCATCGGCTATTTTTGATTCTGGCTCTATTCCGCTGTGAATAACCTTGATTCCTCCAGCGGTGATCTCCACACCGCTTTTCCTGAAAAGATACCCGTCAGGCTTCTTGTCGTCATCGAGTTCACCATCCATTATCACGTCGTATATTGACCTGATATCCTCGAGGCTCTTTGGGATAGTTGCTATGTCGATATCTTTCGCGAGCCCAAGATACAAAAACGCTATTTCCTTGAACCTTTTGAATTCGACATCTCCGCCCTTCCTAGATTCAAGCGCTTCTTCTATCTGCTTTCTTGTGCTGTTGATGTTCTCGATTGCATTAGTGCTTACAACTTCATCGAGCACCAATCCTCTGATTAGTGCAGACCTGCCGAGCGGTGGTATGGATCTCATCATCGACGAACATTTTCTCTCAGCCCGTAAGATGGTTTCCATGAGGACTGACATCTCTCTCGGAACAGCGATGAAGAACTCTTTTGAGCCGTTGAAAACCTCCAACGTGAATGTAGAGTCCATTGATTTCCTGCGATCGTACTCTTTTTTATTGTTTGAATTGCGGCTACTTGAGGTGTCCATATGAAACAACTTGGCCAATTCCTGATATTCCATTCTTGCCTCTTTTTATAATTTAGATCTAATTTTTCTCGTCCTTAATTATATAAATCGCCAAAAAGTATAATTAAGAAACAGTTTTCTGGACTCAAAATTATATTGATTAGAATTTAGGCCGCTTTTTATCATTGCTTGAATTCGAGCTCTTTTAGATGTTTTCAAGAAAGGCGCAAAGATACAGTCGGCTATACAAAGGTTCTCAACTGTTGATACGAACCCAGGTAGTTCTTCACTTCGATAGATGGCGGGGGAGATGTGACATCTTCCCCGCCTTTTGATTTCAATCCTTCTGACATGCTTTTTCGAGATTACCCTAGATAAACAAGGCGCTTTCATTGACGATCTGGACAGGTACGCCTTTCGACTGCCAATCCAAGGCCTTTTTCACTTTCGTGCCGTAGTTGCCGAGAGCGTAAAGCTCGCTTCCTTGACCGCCTATGACAACGTAATCGCATTTTTTCGTGACGCTTTTGAGGATCGTTCCGCCTTTCGATACAACGAAATCCTCCATCTGCTCGCGCGTCCCGTGGTCAAACGTTCCTGTGAAGACAAAATTCTTTCCATCGAACTCGACATCGCCGCTTGATGCTTTCGTAGGATCAAGCGCAGCTTCGAACGCTGCCATAAGCCTTTTAGATTCACCTTCGTCCACTGCGCCGTCGAGCACGCATTTTTGCAGCAATGCGGCAAGCGAAGAGACCGACGGATCCGAGCTTAACTTTTCGTCGCTCGATATGTAGTCGAGGATATCCATCGCTTCATCCGTTTCGATGTCTCCATCCTTGATCGCATCCTCGATTAGAGACATGAGAAATTGCATCGACTCGGTTGCCTCTGATTTTGGACGGTTAGAGTTTACGGTGCGCTGCCCGTGCGGACGGTAATTGTATGTTGAGGCATCGGGCAATCTACGCTGTTCGCTGACCAGGGCCCAAAACACGGCCTTGCAAGCCGCCGCGTCATCGGCGGCGTTGTGGTGCGATGCGAGCGTTATGCCCAGCGCGGCGCAAACGTCCGGCAATTTGCAGCTTGCGAATCCGATGCTGCTGCTTTGAGCCATTTGCAGGGTGCAGGCGTAGTCCATTTTCGGACGATCTATGCCGTAGAGATCGAAAAGCTTAGAGAGGACGCATAGATCGAATTTTGCGTTATGCGCAACGTATCCGCATCCGCGCATGATGTCAGATAGATAAGCATCCCAAAGCTCCGGGAACGTCTTAGCTCCCCGCACATCGATCGCCCTGATTCCGTGGATCCTCATATTGAGATCGTCGAAGTGCGCCTCCGGGTCAACCAGGAAATAACGCTCATCGATAACCGCGCCGCTCAAATCAGTCTTTATCACGCCGATTGAGCAAATCCTATCATTGTGCGCGTTTGGTGTTTCAACGTCGAGAAAAGCAAGCGTGTCATGCTTATCTCCGATCGTTGATGCGCTCTTGCTGCGTGTTTGGCTTGATTTTCGGGCGGCAACCCGCCCGAACCCGAATAGTCCCATGATTTTGGTTCCTCCAACTGATCAAAACCGATCAAGCCTGATCAAGCTATGCTTTCGGCTTGATCGTCAATATCTTGCCTGTCTTTAACGATCCGCCGCGCTGGGTCGGCGGCAAATGATCCCACGAATCCGACGAGATCATCTTTTGATTTTTCATTAAGGCTTTCGTAGTACCTATTTAGTTTCTGTTGATTGCTTTCTGGGTATTCGTGATTTGAGTAATTTCTCCCAGCAAGTTCGTCCAGGGTGCATTTAAGGATGTCGGATATCCTTGCTGCGTCTTCGAAGTTTATCTTTCGCTCTTCTCGCTCCCAGCTGCCGTATCTCCTAACAGGGATTCCGAGCGAGTCTGCTACGTTTTTTTGACTTAAGCCGCGCATTTCGCGGATTTGCTTCATTTTTAAATCCATTTTGCACCTCTTATAGCAGGAATTATACACACCAAGAGGGGTTAATTACTTAAAATGTGTAAATAAGTGTTGACAGATACATTAATTGAGGTATTATCTATTGCGAGTTACACAATATGAGCAATTTTGAAGGGAGCTGATATGCCTTACACAAAAGAGCAGACGGGCCGAAGACTTAAAAGCGGGCTCGTTGACAAAGGCCTAACCAACGCACAATTCGCTCAAAAGGTCGGTGTAAGCGTCTACACGGTCAACGAGTGGTGTTGTGGACGTGCAGGGATGACTTTTGAAAACGCAATTTCGGTTTGCGATGCGCTTGACTGGCCGCTTGATCGACTCGCATGCAGAGAGAGCTGATCGCAATGGACACAGACCAGGTTGTCTTCAAGGCTGGCGATCGCACTATCGAGAGTGCCGGCGGCACGGTGACGATCCACGCAGCGGCCGACGTTCGGACGAGCGACGTTGAGCGAAGCTTCGCGCGCTTCGCGCGGAGCGCGCGAAGCTTGAAGGAGGTGAACCGTGATCGAGAATCCTCAAACGATCGAAGTGCTTAACGATCGGATCGAAAAGGCCGACACAAAAGCCGAGACAGCTATTTTGCTCGCGATTTTGTCAGTGCTTTTCAACTGCGCCTCGATCGCAATCAGGCTTTTCAATTGATGCGGTGTCCGATCTTGGCGGATCGACGGACACCATGAAACCACCTCGGAAGGAACGCGCTTTTTGAGATAAGCGGCGTTGTAAGCACAGTTTTACCTACGAATTCGGACTTTCGGATAACCCTCCTGGCTGTGCTTACTTCGGCACTTATCCCCTAAAGCGCCAACCAAAGGATCCTGCGCGGGGGTAGTCTCCCATTTTGGCTTAAAGCAGGAATAGCACCGCGAGCTTACGGAAATCGATGGGGCCGCGCGGGATCTAAGAAAGAAGGATCGAATGAATCTCATTCTTAAGGCCGCTAACGACTTCGTTAGCGTTGACGGAAAGCCGGTCTTCGAAAGCTGGCTTGACATGATAAATGCCCTGATCGTGCCGATCCTCGGCGCAATCATCCTGTATCCGACGTTTATCGTCGTGTGCATGTACTGCGAGTAACGAAAAATGGCATCCATCGTAAACAGAGGACAGCGCATCGAGATACGCGCTTACGCTGGACGAGATCGCGTGACCGGGAGCGTCAGAAACCTTTACAAGTCGATTCCAGCGTCGGCAACGTTTGAAGAGGTTGCCGCCCTTGCGAGTGATCTTCAGGCGACCGCCGACGCGCTGCGAGGGTCCGGAGTGCCGTTCACGCTAAAAGGCTTAATCGATTTTTACTTGGATTCGATTGAGACGGATCATAGCCCAACCTACGTTGACGCTTGCCGATCTAACGCACGGTGCTACCTGTATCCTTTCATTGGATCGCGCCGCGCCGACACCATCAGGCCGTTTGAGTTCATGCAGCTTTATCAGCGCTTGATGACCGACGGTGGAAAAGACGGCAATCCAGTCTCTCCCAACACGGTTCGAAAATTGCATTCTTGGCTTTCACCTGCGTTTGATTCTTTGGTCGCGATCGGCGCGATCCAGGAAAACCCGCTTGCATCAGTCAAGCGCCCGAGCCCCGCGCCGACGGGAGCGAAAGCACTGTCGCAAGACGATCTCGCGAAGCTCTACGGATACCTATCGAAGGCTCTTTCGAAGCCGGAGACCGATCCTCTCGACGAGGCGGTGTTTCTTGATCTTCACACGGGCTTGAGGGCGGGTGAGATCGCTGGGCTTCGGTGCGGCGACATCATCAATGGTTCGTCGGTGTCCGTGTCTCGATCGATCGCTAGATCGGTCAAGTGGGGCTTGATCGTCAAGAGCACGAAAGGGCGCAGAGCGCGCGTGCTGTCGATCCCAACCGATTACGCCAAGCGGCTTTCCCGTGCGCCTTTCGGGTGGCGCGGTCGCGTGTTGGACCATACGCCGATCTTTCCGGATGCGTCTGGATCGCATCGAGATCCGCGCGAATTCTCGCGTCATTTCAGGGTGATTTGCGATCAAGTTGGGATAGGAAAATACGCGCATTTCCACACGCTTAGACACACCCATGCAACCTATCTTCTGCGCATCGGAACACCCATTAGAACCGTCCAAGATCGGTTAGGTCACACGTCGCCGAGCACAACCCTTGGGCTGTACGGACACGTACTCGACGGCGATGACAGGCAGGCCGCCGAGAGCTTCAACGATTTCTTCTCGACGCTCTCAAGCGCTGAAACAGTGGAGGTGGAAACATGAGGAAGAGACTCAAGGAAGCTCGCGAATCAAAGAGCATGACGCAGCAGCAGGTGGCTGACTTACTCGATCTGACTGTTAGGTATTACCAAAAAATCGAGTCTGGCGACGTACTTGGAAGCGTTCCGGTATGGGACTCGCTAGAGGACATTTTTGGCATCAATCAAAGAGAGCTTCGTCGGCAAGTCCAAGAAGGTAATCAGTAGGAACGTTGAAGATGATTGCAAGAGACACAAGAGCACTTAGAGGCGGCTCGATATCGCCAGATTCGTACTTTTGATACGTGCGGACTATTACACCGATTTCGTTCGCCGCCGACTGTTGTGTAATGCCGGCCATAAGGCGAGCCTGTCTAAGCCGTCTTCCGAACCCAGGAACTCTTGTAACCGTTTGTTTTCTCATACGTCTTATTTTGACGTGACACACGCCTTATTAAAACGTATTATAAAGACGCGTATTAATAAGGCGGAAAGAGGAACATGAAGACAATCGCAATCGACAACGGAGAGGCTGTATGCGCCAACTGCAAACATTACATACAGCACTACATGAGGGTTTTGAGCGGCAAGTCAAGCGAGTTCGTTGAGCTTCGACCGGTCAACTACGGACACTGCATCTATCCGAGGGTGAAAGATCGAAAACCAGGCGATAGCTGTGGGTTGTTCGAGCAAGGAAATAGAGAGGTTTTTTGATCGATATGGGACGCAAAAAAGGGTTCTACATTCAGGAAGATTTTTGGCTTGCGGTGGCAGATGAAAGCGCAGCAGTCCAAAACGCCGTTATGGGTGCGTTAGCAAGGCTCTATTTCGAAGGCAAGGACTCTTCTGATTCTCTTCCAAAAACTGCAAAAGGGCTGTTCATTGCTTTGCGCGATCGCGTTAAGTGTTCCAGGAGCCGCTCTAATCCAGAAAATAAAAGAACGAATAAAACCGAAATAAACGTAGAAATAAAAGATGAATATATGCAGCCTACAGAGGTACACCAAAAGGACACAGACCTATTAAAGAGGGAGAGTGAGAGGGAGATATCTACCTGTAAGTCTAAGGGGGTAGATACTCTCCCAACAACGGAAGAGGTCACATCCTCTGCAGGCGATTCAGAACCCTGGGTTGAGTTCGTCGGCGAATCCCTCTCCAGATTCGAAGCGATCACGGGGCGGTCATGCCGCATACCGTCCTCATCGGTGACGCTTTCGCTACGCAAGATCTTCGATGCTGGCTACTCGATCAGGGATATCGAGGCAGTTTGTGAGTCGAAGTCTGCCGAATGGGGTGATGACTGCAAGATGTCCCGATACCTGCGACCAGAGACGATTTTCGGTGATAAGTTCGAAGGTTACTTGTCTGCCGCCAAAGCCGATCCAGGGAAGGCGGTGCGCGATGCAGCGGTCGAATATGCAGATGCATTCTAATCCATTCCAGGCTGCGAAAGCCGAATGGGACGAGATGACGCCCGAGCAAAAGCGGGTGCGCAGGAAGATCTACGAAGCCGAGAGAGCGTCGCGTCAGAGAGACGCGATAAGGCGATTGCAGGATGCGATTTTCTCCAACCGCATCAAGTTCTCGCGGATCCCCGACGAGTACCGATCGGCGAGCGTCGAAGAGTGTCCGATCGAGATCCAGCGCTACTCAGCCGCGATCGAAGCCGGCTCGCGCGAATCGCTGATGCTTCGCGGCTCGCCCGGCACCGGCAAGACGTACTCTGCTTGCGCGGTGATGCTCAAAGCGGCCGCTGTAGCAACCGTAAGGTTCACGACTGTCGCGGCGTTTCTGCGAGACGTAAACGGCGTTTGGATCAACCGCGATCGCACTCCAGCTGAAGTGCTCCATGAATACGAGCGATGCGGGCTTTTGACGATCGACGATCTCGGAAAAGAGGTTCCGAAGGAAACGTCTTTGTCGCTGCTGTGGGAGCTGATCGATGCGCGCAAAGCCAACGGTAGGCCGACGATCTACACGACTAACTACGACGGTAGATCGCTCATGGAGCGATTCGCGCAGGGCTCCGATATCGAGACGGCGAGAGCAACGGTCGATCGCCTGAAAGAATCGAACGTCGTGTTATTCGACGGCCTGTCCAGGCGCAAGCGATGCGAAACGGTCATGGATCCGCTTTTTGGATTCGATGAATTAGGAGGTGTCCAATGATAGTCACAGTCGATCTATATGACCTTAAAGAGGCGATAGCGCATATCAAGCCGATCGCGTCAGGCAACCAGATCGCCGCTCTCGCGTGCGTCCTTTTAGACGCGCACGGGGATAAGTTGACACTTGAAGCGACGGACATGGAGCAGCGGATCAGCATCACCGTCGATGCCGATGTCGACGAAGAGGGCAAGGCTTTGATTTCGTGCAGAAAACTCTCCGACATCGTTCCGACGCTCTACGCGAGTAAGGTTCGCATCTGCGTCGACTCCAACGCCGCGACGATCGAATCGGGAAACGCCTGTTTCAACCTAGCTAAAATCGATACGATCGAGTATCCGAAGTGGGCTGATTTGCCGGATGATGCGAAAATGTTCCTGCTTACCGGATTCAGGCTTGCCGATCTGCTGAAGCGCGCGTCGATGTGCTGCTCCGTTCGAGACGATGCGAGGCCAGCCTTGTCATCCGTTAACCTGGTTTTTTCGGATCAAAAAATGACGGCGGTTGGCACGGATTCGTTCATCGCCGCCGAGCTTTCGGCTCCGTATTGTGCCGATCAGGATGCATCGGCGATCGTCCCCTGCAAGTTCGCACGATTTATATCTACGATCTTTTGCGATTACGGCGAAATAACCGTAAGGATCGCCGGCAACGTGATCGAGGTTTCGTCGTCGAGCGTATCCGTCTCGTCCAGGATGGTCGAGACGGCCTATCCGCAAACCGATAGGCTCTTTGTCTGCTATGAGTCTTTTCGCGCGAGGGTGCCATACGACGTGCTGCTCTCGATGATCGCGCGGTCTCGATCTGTTTTAGCGGATCGTGAGCCGATCTTGATCAACTTCAGCGATCGTCTTTTGGGGATTTCGGCTGTGTCTGGCGATGGCTCAGCTTTTGTCGATTCGACTCCGGCGGACTGCTCAGGCGAAGGCGAGCTCTACGTTAACCCGTCATTGCTGATGAGGGCCGTCAAGGCGGTCGGTGGCCCCAATGTTGAGCTTGGATATATCGACAAGCTTAAGCCGCTGATGGTTTATGGCTCCGGCGGGGATGGTCGGTCTCTGGTCATGCCGGTCAGGGGTGCCGCATGAGGGTTTACATCATCGGGCCCGTTACCGGTTGTAAAGACAACAACGTCAGGGCATTTGAGGATGCTGCGTCGCTTGTCCGAAAAAAGGGACACACAGCTTTTATCCCCCATATGTTCGTGCCGAAGATGTCATCTTGGGAAACCGCGATGCGCCGATCGATTGAGGCTCTTCTCAACTGCGACGAAGTGTGTTTGTTGCCAGATTGGCGCGATTCAAAGGGCGCGACAATTGAAAGGAATCTAGCGATCGACATCGGTATACCTGTTCGCTCATTGGCTTATTACGCGATTTAGATCGGAGGTCGATCATGAGAATAAATGAAAAACTAAAACGATGTCCGTTCTGCGGCGGCGATGTCGAGATCCGCGCCTGCGACGACGAGGGAAATGTCCATGACCACGAATATGAGCTTGGGTTCTGGTCGGGGCAGGGCTTCAAGATATTCCACGAGTGCGACGAATGTCCGATAGACGCTCCAGTCGGCGAGTCTGAGGGGCTTGGAGGGTGGATCTACGAGTCGACAGCCGAGGCCGAAGCCTACTGGAATCGCCGCGCACACGAGGAAGGAAATCGATGACGACCAGAGAAGAGACCAAGAAAGCGCTTCGGAGGGCGCTTCGCGAGCATGAGAGCACCGGGCATTACTTGAGCATGGTCGAATGCGCGTTCGGCGTGGACGGCCTGACCGAGCTGACGGACACGTTTATGATGCTGCTCGATCAGGTGCCAGAGGCCTGCAAGCCGGCCGTCTCCAAGGACGGTAGACCTGTCGCGCTCGGCAGGTCAGCAGCGTCGGTCAAGGATCATATGATTCGCCTGAGAAAGAATGGCGTGGACGTAGCTCCGAAGACTTTTTTAAAGGATGTGCATGGGACGTATTCGAGATACGTCTCGGGGTGTAGGTGCTCAGAGTGTAAGCGCGCGATGTCCGCATATTATTTAAGCTTAAAGAATCGCACAAGGGAGAGTGCATGAACATCAAGATAAAAGAGTTGGTTGATGGGTGTATGCCCGTCGAGACGAAGAATGGCGATTGGATTGACCTTAAAGCCGCCTGTGACGTGATCATGTTCGAAGGCGAATACCATGAAATCCCGCTCGGCATCGCAATGCAGCTGCCAGAGGGATTCGAGGCGCATATCGCGCCGCGATCGTCTACTTTTAAGCGCTATGGGATCCTGTGCGCTAACTCGTTCGGCGTGATCGATAATTCGTTTTGCGGGGACGGGGATCAATGGTGTTTTCCGGCATATGCGACAAGGCGGACGGAGATACCGAAGGGTTCAAGGATCTGTCAATTTCGCGTCATCGAGAATCAGCCGGAGATTTTGTTTGATCGCGTTGAAACGCTCGGTAATGTAGATCGCGGCGGGCTGGGGTCTACTGGATATTGATATTAGATTCAATTATCTCGATGGTAAGCGGTTGGGCTTCTAGTCGATGCTCAACCGCTTTTTTGCGCTTTGTCCAGGCGTTTTCCTTGAAAAAAAGAAAGTATTCTCTTGAGTGATATAGGGAATGTGCTATAATAATAGACATAAGGAAGGAGGTGATGAGCAGATGGAAATCTTAGTGATCTTCCTCGTAACGTTTGCAGCAAATGTAGCTTCGGCTTTTGTTGTTAAGGCTATCGAGGAAAAAAAGAAGCCCCGCCGCTAAATTACCCAGCGCGACAGGGCTAAAGCACGGGGGCGAGGGAGAGATCCTTCGCCTCACCAGATAAGGTCATTCTAACCCAAGGAGAGAAAAATGGATATCTTTGTTGTTGCAGTGGTGTGCGCGCTGGGCACGATCGCTGGAAACGTCGTCAGCTACTTTATTTTCCGTGAGAGGTAACCATGGCTGTATCCGAGGCCCAAAAGCGCGCGAGCGCCAAGTACGTGAAAAACAACGTTAAATCGGTGTCGATTAGGTTCTACCCGTCGGAGGCAGATATCTTTGAGCATCTGAACAATCAGGAAAACAAGGCGGGTTATATAAAAGATCTCATCCGCGCCGACATGGAAAACAGGCGTTGATTAGGAAGCTCCCTCAATGTGAGGGAGCTTCTTTTTTTGCGTATCGATCATGACGAACATTGAAACGACGCGCGAACGGCGAGCGTCCGTTGAATGTCGATCGATTCGATGCATAGACGCAGATGGTTCGCCGTTTAGTGTTCTTATATAGGCTTGCGTTGGGTCATGCAAAACTAATGCATGTGACGTTGCGTGTTTTTACGGCTGTGCTCGTCGGCATGATTGGTGTATGCCGCTCGATTGAGTATCATTGTGCTTTGGGGTTATCCGCTAGGGGTATGCGGATGTCGATAGACGATAAAGACGATGAGATAAAAAAGATCTGCGCGAAGGGCTATCTTGACTACATCTATCGTCTCAACACTCGGATCAAGGACGTATTCGCGTCGATAGAGACGGAGCGATCGCGCTTGGGGATCATGGGCGTTAGCTACGATGGGATCCAGTCGAAGGGATGCAATCGAGACGGCTTGCCCAATGCCGTCATCGCGATGATAGAGATCATCAACAAGGCCGAAGCAGACGTCGCAGAGTACAAAGAGCAGATCGAGATAGCGCGTTCCGTGATCCTGGGGATAGAGGAGGATGCGGCTTATCGTGTTGTGATGCGGCATTACTTCGACGGCGTTGCCTGGATTGACGTCGCGCACGAATTCAACTACAGCATCCGGAGCATCTATTACATGCGCGACCGCGCATTGGTAGAGATATACCCGCTCATGCCGGAGCAGTGGCGATCATCTTTGCCGAAAGCCATTTGATAAATCTTTGCACGATATTGCACTATCAAACGTGTTATTTTGCTATCAGTGAGATTTAGGGAGTTGCGAAAGCGGCTCCCTTTTTTATGCGCGGAAGGTGGTCGCTTTGGGATATTGCCTTTTGTGCGGAAAGCTTCGCGTTCTAGAAGGCGGCTTTTGCCAGCAATGCCGCGACGATCTTTACGTATCGACATTGAGTAAACGCCGTAGCAAAAAGAGAAGGTGCGCCAATGACCACGAAAAGCAGATATGCAAACGGTCATGCTCGTCGTCAAATCAGAGCCTGGCTTAAATCCCAGGGCAGGCCATGCCACATATGCGGGATGGCAATCGATTATTCTCTTCCTGCTGGCGATCCAATGAGCTTTGAGGTGGATGAATTGATTCCGGTCAGCAAAGGCGGCTCGCCTATAGATCGAGCGAATGTTGCTCCAGCTCATCGGATTTGCAACGAAAAAAGAGGGAACAAGCCTTTATGCTCGCGGCCGAGCCCCCGATCTCTACCATGCCCTACTAGTCGTAAATGGTAAAGCATCAGATCAATAGGGGTGTATACCCCTCCCCACCCTATGAAGGCTCGCCCAGGGGCATTGCGCCTTTTTCTCAGAGGGCTAAAAATCGGGTCTACGGAAGGGAGGTCTGAACCGATGAAATCCAAGTCCACGATCGGCAAGGGAGGGCGGTTCGACTCCCGCGAGCGTGACTTTGTGAGATCCGTCTATCCAGGCATGGGACCAGCGGCGATAGCGAAAAAGCTCGGTCGCTCGAAGTCGGGGATCTGCAACCTGATCCGAGAAATGAAGGCCACGGGCGAGATCGATACCGACAAGTCCAGCGCATCCGCCACGGAGAAGCGGTTCGATGAACCTCTTTCGGAAGGCGATGGAACACAAGACACATTGGGCAGACTGAAGCGCCTGCGCGACATGCTCTATCGCCAGCTCTACGACGCGGGCCCTGGGCAGATCGCAAGGATCTCCGCCGAATACCGGGCGGTCGTGGACGAGATTGACAAGATCGAGAGCAGTGAAGGCAGTGACGAGGATGACGTTATCGACAAGCTTGCCGGCGCAATCGCGCAGAAGTTCGGCCAAGCCTAACCACTCGGTTAGCCAGCCCTACTCGAACGATCTCTCGGAGATCATCGCCCCGCTTGCCGAGGCGATGGGCTATTCGCTCTTGCCGTGGCAGATCGGCCAGCTTGCAGACTGGTCAGCGATAGACGAATCCGGCAAATGGGTGCATCCACGAGCTGGCGCGTCGATCCCCAGGCAGGCGGGCAAGTCGGTCACTGGAATCGTGTGGTCTGCCGTGCTATCTGCCGTCATGGGTTACAAGGTTTTGTGGACGGATCACAACTATTCGACTACCTGCGAGATGTTGGGTCGTTTCCGTGATGTCTTCGGCTACAGGCCGGGAGACACCGCACACGGCAAGAAGCAATTTCGAAAGCTCGTACTGGAAACCAACTCGAAAACCGCCCAGGAGTGGTTCAAGTTCAAATCGGGCGGCGTGCTGGCCTTCTCGACGCGGACGAAGTCAGCTGCTCTGGGCTTTTCGTTCGATGTCGTCGTCTACGACGAAGCGCAGGAATTGACCGGGCAGCATGTCCAGGCGATCACGCCCACGCTCTCGTCCGGCTCAAAGCAAAACCCCCAAGCAATCTACCTGGGGACGCCGACACGCGCCGGATCGTCCGCCGAGGTTTTCCAGAACGTCCGCGCCGATGCGCTCTCCGACAAATCGACCGATCTTTGCTGGCTCGAGTACGGCACGAACGAGGTCGGTGACGTGCGCGACGAGGAACGCTGGTGGACGGTCAACCCGTCTCTTGGCTACCACACGACTCCGGCTGCTATCCGCATCGGTCTCGGTGACCTCGATGACTTGGGTTTCGCTCAAGAGTACCTGGGCTATTGGCTGCCGAAGGTTGCGAACGCTGTGTTGTCTAAGGCCGAGTGGGAAGGGTGTCTGACCGATCGGCCGCCGTCTCAGGATGCAGATCTGCACAAGGAGACGTTCGCGGTTAAGTTCGCGCCAGACGGCTCGCAAGTCGCTATCGCGGTTGCGTGCCTAGAGCATGCGGGAGCCATTCCGCATGTCCAGCTGGTGAGTCTGTCTCCAACATCAGGCGGTATCGGCGGCATTTCTGATTTTGTGGCTGAACGTGTCGGCGTCGCATCCGTTTGCGTAGTCGACGGCCTGTCAGGTGCAGGCGCTCTCTGCGAGCGGCTTGCTGGTCGGGTGCCGAGGAAGTACCTCGTGCGTCCGAAGGCAGGCGATGTCATTACGGCATCTGACATGATGCTCGACGCCGTGAGATCGAAGCGCGTGACGCATATCGTGCAGCCGGCATTGGATGCTGCTGCGACGAGCGCGACGAAGCGCAAGATCGGAAGCTCCGGCGGATGGGGCTTCGATGGTGACGGCGCGTGCGCAATTGAAGCTGTGAGCCTTGCACTCTGGTCCCTCAAAACTTCGAAGCGAAACCCGAAGAGAAAGCAGGTGGTCTGGTGAGCTACGACATCCCCGCTGCGGTATCGTCGGCGATCGGCCTTGCACCGGAAGACCGTGACGCCGTGCGCGAGCTGGTCAAGGTCTACCTTGCCAAAGTCAACCGCAACCGCCTGCGCATGGCCTACTACAACATGCATCACAGGGCTCGCGATTTAGGAATCTCGATCCCGCCGAACCTGCGGAACCTCGAGCAGGTGATCGGTTGGCCGGCAAAGGCTGTGAACGCCCTTGCCGACCGCTCGCAGTTCGACGGCTTTGTGTCTGACGATGAGGAAACGACCGCCGAGCTGCAAAGCATCGTCGCTGCGAACGGAATGAAGCGGATGTACCGCAAGGCCGTGAAGAGCGAGCTCCAGATGTGCTGCTCGTTTTTGACGGTGACGGCGGGTGATATCGATGCAGGCGAGCCAGCGGCCGTCGTGTCCGCGCATCCAGCCGATGCGGCGGCGGCGATCTGGGATGACCATTCGCGACGCATCGCCTACGGCATGGCGGTGGTCGACCGCGACCGCCGTCGCGGCCATGGTCTCGAGCCGACATGGGTCAACGTCTTTACGAAAGAGGCCGTTATCCGCATCCAATTGATGCCGGGCGGTTATTGGCGGGCGCAGTACCTATATCACTCGATGGGACGCCCCCTCATGGAGCCGATGGCGTACGAAGCGACACTTGCGCGCCCGTTCGGTCGCTCGCGCATATCGCGCGCCGTGATGAGCCTCACCGACAACGCCATGCGCGCGTCGGTGCGCTCCGAGATATCGGCGGAGTTCGCCGCAACCACTCAAAAGTACCTGCTCGGAGCAGACGAGGAAGCACTCGGCGGTAAGAGCAAATGGGACGCCTTCATCGGCAACATCTTCTCTGTGTCGAAAGACGAGGACGGGGATATCCCGCAGTTCGGCCAGCTCACGCAGCCTAGCATGCAGCCGCACATCGACTATATGAAGAGTCTTGCTGCTCGCTTTTCCGGCGAAACGAACGTGCCGATGAGCGATTTGGGCGTGGTGACGGATAACCCGTCGAGCGCCGAGGCGATCTACGCCGCGAAGGAGCCTTTGGTGGTTGACGCGCAGAACCTCAACGCCGACAACGGCGAGGCGCTGCGCGATGTGGCGATCATGGCGCTTGCCGTGGCTCGCGGAACCGACTACCGCACGGTGGTCGGTTCCGGTGTGACGATTCAGGCTAAGTTTCGCAATCCGGCGATGCCGAGCGTGGTCAGTCAGTCGGACGCGATGGTCAAGATGATCTCGGTTTTGCCGTGGCTTGCCGAAAGCGACGTTGCATTAGAAGAGCTGGGCTTTTCTGATGATCAGATCCAGCGCCTTAAAGTTGATCGAACGAAGGCGATGAGCCGAGCATTGGTTGCCCAAGCATCGCAGGGCACCGGCCTTGCGGTGCAATCGAATTCCGATACTGCGATTTTGCAAACTGAAGGCGATGGTCAGACGTGATATCGCGCAAGCAGTTCGATGACTACAACAAGGCGGTAGGCAACTTATCGAACGGCGCTGCTCGTGAAGTTGAATCTCAGATAGGGGCTTGGTTGCAGACTGATGAGGGCAAGGCTGCATCGGTTGCGGAGTGCCGCGAGTATGCGAAGGACGTTATGAACGGCGTCATTCAGGTTTACGACGATGCGGCGGCAACCCTTGCCGCCGATTGGTATGACTCGCGCGCATCGACGAGCGGCAAGAAGCTCGAAAGCGCGATCACGGCTACCACGTACAATCCAAAGACCGTCGATGAGACAGCTCGCTATCAGGCTAAGAAGCTAGTCAAGGGAGATACAAGGGGATTCGCTAAATATTGCGGAGAGCTTGCATCGAACGATGTGCTGCGCAGCCTTAATGAGACGATCATCGCAAACGCTGGGCGCGACAAGGATAAGGGTGTGAGGTTCGCTCGCGTTCTAACCGGTGCTGAGACCTGCACATTTTGCGTGATGCTTGCAAGTCGAGGGGCTGTGTACCACAGTCGGAAGACGGCGGGTGAATTCAAGCATTTCCACAGGCGGTGCGACTGCAAAGTTGTCCCTGGGTTCGATGATGATCGGGATGCGATCTTGGTTGAAGGTATCGACCCGAAAGAGCTTCGCGAGCAATGGAGGGCATTCGAGAGGATTGACGGATTCTCTATATCGGCTGAGTCTAAAAATCGGTTAAAAGCCGATTGGATCAAGCTGATGGAATCCGGATCGGATGACGCCGAGTGGTGGGAACTGGTTGAGAGAAGAACCGTCGATATCGCATACATCAAATCGAAGATGTATCGATCCAGGCTATCGGACGCTCTTAACGGGGAGTCGGTTGATTTGATCCACGATGACATAATCAGAATGCTGTCCCATAGAAGCGGAACCGATTATGAAGACCTCTACGCTTACGACCTGGATTCAGGTGTAAGGCTTGGAAGCGTTGTCAACTCAAAGGATCACAAGAGCGTTTCGCCTACTCGCAAGGTTTCCGATGCGATTGCCGCTGCGGTAGGTGACGGAGGTCGTGTCGTTATCGTCCATAATCATCCAGACAGCTTCATGCCGTCTGCCTCCGATATCGCCAGCATTCAAAGAACCGGGTCAGCATATGGTTTGACTGTATGCCACGACGGATCAATATATAGGTTCAGCTTGGTTGACAAACGCTATGAAGGGTATAATAACGATGATTGGTTATATGTCAGAAATCAGATCGTCAAAGGTTATGAAAGACGTCTTGCATCTGGCAAGACGGAAAAACAAGCTCTGTTAGCGGCTAGTTTGGATTGGGGCGTTGAAATTGAGCTTATACGCTGAGATAGACAAACGCCTTATCGAACTCGAAGACGGTCTCGATGATACGAATTACCTCCATGATCTTTTGCAAGAGCTATCGGAGGATGATCGTAGGCTCTGGGCAGCGGAAGCGGAGATAGCTGAGAAAGTTGCTTTGAGATTGGGTCTTAAGCATTCTAATCTCGAAGAAGAGATCGAGAAAGCGATAGCCGAATCAGGCTTAGAGCAAGAGGCAGCTTAATGAAGCGGGATCTTGATCTCGTCCGCAACATTCTCGTCACTGCTGAGAAATCTGACGGTCCAGTTGATGCGGGCACGCTTCTCAATTGCTGCTCTGATTTGAGGGTCATCGCATTCCACGTTGAGCTTATGCGAGAGAACGGGTTGATAAGGGCCGATGTCGAATATGATGGCCTTGCCGATGCGCCGATGGACGTTACGGTCGATGGCATAACGTGGGACGGATACGATTATCTCGATGCAATCAGGTCGGATAAAGTTTGGCGAAAAGCCAATGATGCGATATCTAGCTCAGTTGGAGATACATCCCTTTCGGTAGTCAAGGAGACATGCACCATGGTGGCTACCGAGCTGATAAAAACAAGTTTAGGAATCAAATAAAGTCTATTAAAAAGCCCCGATAAGGGGCTTTTTGTTTTCGGAATCAAGCCGTCCTTCGGGGTGGCTTTTTTCATACACGCCAGCCGCCTGCGGAAAAGGCGGCAGATACCGACCCATCTGCCGGGGCAAAGGCAGATCGATTACGTCCGAGCGGACGGGAAAGAAGGAAAGAAATGCCATTCGAGCCGATCGAAACCCAGGAAGCGTTCGACGCCGCGATCAAGGATCGCATCGAGCGGGCCAAGAGCACAGTGCGTAGCGAATACGCCGACTATGAAGAGCTCAAGTCCAAGGCCGCCAAGTACGACGAGGCCGAGGCGGCCAACAAGACCGAGCTTGAGAAGGCGCAAGAGGAAGTCGAGCGCCTGAGGGCCGACGTGAAGAAGCGCGACGAGGCCGCCAAGCTCACTGCCGCCAAAGCCAAGGTCTCCAAGGAGACCGGCGTTCCGGCAGAGCTCATCAGCGGCACGACCGAGGAAGAGATGGCGGCAAGCGCGAAGGCGATTGCCGAATACGCGAAGAAGCCGTCTGCTCCCAGCCTGAGCGAAGCAGGCAAGAAGCCCGAGGAATCGAACGGCGAGAAAGACGGATACCGACAGATCGCGCAAATGATCTTCGGTGAACAATAAGGAAAGGAGCTGCTAGATATGGCACTCAATACAGGGAAGATCACCCTGCCCAAAGAAGTATCGATGGGCATCATCAACAAGGCCAGTGACGCATCCACGATAGCTGCGTTGTCCCCGAGCACCCCGACCCTGTTCGTTGACCAGGAATACATGGTTTTCAACCCCTCGTCTGAGGCAGAGGTGGTTGAAGAGGGAGCCGAAAAGGGTAGCTACGATCAGACGCTTGGATCGGTGACCGCGCGTCGCGCGAAGATCGTCACCACGACCCGCGTCACGTCCGAGCTCAAGTGGGCTGACGAGGACAACCAGACCAAGATCATCGAGCAGATCATCAACGACCAGTCCCAGGCATCTGCCCGCGCGCTCGATTACATCATCTACCATGCCATCAACCCCAAGCTCGGCACGGTCATGGACGGCTATTCCAAGCTCTCCGACACTGCAACGCAGGTGAAGGCAACCGATGACGCCGTTGCCAATATCGATGCGATCATGGAAGCTATCGCAGCTACCTACGACATCAACGGAATTGCGCTCTCCAAGGTCTTCGCAGCGCAGCTTCGCAAGGTGCGCGTGCCCAATACCGGCATGCGGTTCTATCCGGAGATCCCCTTGAATCTCAAGGCAGGATCCATCGAGGGCGTCAAAGCCGCAACTTCCGGCACCGTCTCCGGCGCTCTTGCGAAGACTCCGACCAATGTGCTCGCATTCGCCGGCGATTTCAGCGTGATCAAGTGGGGCATGGTGCGCGATATCACCTCCGAGGTCATCGAGTACGGTGATCCCGACGGCCAGGGCGACCTCAAGCGCAACAACCAGATCGCATATCGCACTGAGGGCGTGTACGGCTACGCCGTGCTCGATCCCAAGGCTATCGCTGTGCTCAAGGCTGCTTCCGATATGAGTCGCGCCAAGGCGGCGAAGTAGCCATGGCATCGGATATCTTCGCCGAAACCCTCATCGAGGGAGACAAGGGCGCAACCAGCTCGGTCTTCGCTCGACCGGTCAAGATCGAGCGCACGGGCGGCGATGAGATCGCTGACGGGTCAATCACCGCAAAAAAGCTGGCCGAGGGCGTGCTGCCCGAAGCTGCCACCGCCGATAAGGCAGGCCTCGTCAAGAAGGCCGCTGTTACCTCTGTCGTGGCCGCAGTCGATGCGACCGCTGCTGCGGGCGATGCGCCGACCAAGGCTGAATTCGATGCCGTTGTGGCGCTCGTTAACGCTGTCAAGCAGTCTTTGAACGGCGTCATCAACGCTCAGCGTGCGGCAGACCAAGCAGAAGGCAACAAAGGCTAGGTGATCCCGATGGAGTCTGATGGGCTCGCAACCGTAGCTGACTACGAAGTCCGCTACGGCGCCGCCGAGGATCCGGCGAGGGTTGAGGCGCTTTTGAAAGATGCATCCGCGATGCTGCTCTCGGCTTACGAGTCATTTTGGGGCGAGCCCTACTTGACGGGTGCGCACCCGTCATTCGACCGGTCGGCATCGGCGGTGTGCTGCGCGATCGCGCATCGTGCGCTGTCGGTGCCGGCAGGCCTTGCGGGTGCCACCCAGTACAGCCAGACGGCGGGGAGCTACAACGCATCGGTCACCTACGCCAATCCGACCGGTGATCTCTATATAGGCAAATCAGACCTCAAGCGCCTGGGCTTGTCCGGCATGAGGATCGGCAGCATCGCGCCGAAGATAGGAGGCTTATGTGATCAACCTGATCGCTACTGAGCCGGTGTCGGTCATTAAGCGCACGCAGGTATTCGATGACGTTGGCGATGTGGTCGATGTCGTTGAGTCCGTCGAAACGATCGATTGCGCGGTGGTTCCCGGCGCGACATCGGATCTGGATGCCACCCGCCCGAACGGCGTGCGGGTGGCTTATACCCTCCATTTCCCAAAGACCTACGAGGGGGGCTTGAGGGCGTGCGAGGTCGAGGTGCGCGGCAGGCGTTATTCGGTCGTGGGTGATCCCCAGCACTACACGGATGCGAACACTCCGGGCCCGTTTTGGATGCCTGTCGAGGTGGGTGATGTCGATGGCTAGCTTCGCGAAGTTCGGAAAGTTTGAGTGGGACCGAGCCGGATATCAGGCTCTTATGAACTCATCCGCCGTGCAAAACATCGTGTCCAGCAAGGCCGATGCGGTCAAATCCGCTGCTGACTCGATGATGACCGAGGACGGTTACAGGCGCGGCGCCCACGAGGTGAAGCCGTTCGTCGGCAAGATAGCGATCGGCAGCGTCGTGAGGACGAAGACCGACCACGCGAGGCGCGCCCAGGCGAAGCGAAAGACGCTTACCAAGGCGATGAAGAAGTCGAAAGGGTGATCGAGATGGACGTAGAGGAGACCGTGGCGAGGAGGCTCGCCGAGAGGGTCGGCCTGCCGTGCTACGTGGAGACGCCGCCCAAGCCGCCCGCCGAGTACCTGACCGTCGAGCAGACGGGAGGGGGCGGGTCGATGTTCGACGAGGTGAGCCTCGACGTCGACTGCTGGGCAGACAAGCGCAAGCGCGCCAAGGCGATCGCCGACTTGGTGGCCCTCCAAGTCGCCGACCTCGACGTGATCCCGAACATATTCCACCCTCAAGTCGAGAACATATACAGGATGAACGACCCGGACACGGGGAAGAGACGCTACGTCGTGCAGGTCTCCTTCTTCGTGTGCGAATAGGAAAGGAAAGAACATGGCAGAAGCAACAGCCAACACCACCGCCAACGTCAGCGCCGCCAAGGGCGTCAAGGGCGGGTACATCTTCTCCGCGCCGGTGGGCACCGAGCTGCCGACCGACATCGAGACCGATCTCAACGAGGCCTTCAAGGTCCTCGGCTTCATCTCCGAGGACGGCTACGTCGAGAGCATCGAGGAGGACTCCAACGACATCGTAGACATGAACGGCGACCTCATGGACTCGTCGAACTCGGGTCGCGTCGAGTCCGCGGAGGTGACGCTCGCGGAGATCAAGGCCGAGACCCTCAAGCGTCAGTACGGGGCCGAGAACGTGACCGACGCGAGCGGCGTCATCACCGTCAAGCACAACTCCAACAGCCACGGATCGTTCTCCTACGTCCTCGAGCTGCTGCTCAAGGACGGTCGACGCTGGCGCAAGGTCGTGCCGGTCGGCCAGTCCTCCGAGCTGGGCGAGCTGACCATCGCCAGCACCGAGCTGTGCCAGCGCCCGCTCACGATCAAGTACCTGACCGACGAGCAGGGCAACACCTGCTACGACTACATCGAGTCCACCGAGACCACGAAGGGCATGTAATGACCGAAGTCAAGTTCAAGGTCGACGGCGTCAAGGGCGACTTCTTCGCGGACGCCGACGAGCTGAAAAGCTACCGCACCAACAAGGCCCTCGCGATGGCCGAGCGCGACCCCGCCTCGTTCTACGCGGCCCTCGAGCGCATCTACATGGGCCGAGACGCCGAGTACGTCGAGAGGGTCGGCGGGGACGTCGACGCCCTCGCGAAGCTCAACGAGGCGGCAGCGGAGGCCGTCAACGCAAAAAACTGATCGGGTTCGCCCGCGCCTGGGAGGACGACCGCGAGGAGGTGGTCGCCGACCTCGCCGAGACCTACGGCGTCGTCGTCTCGATCGACCTCGACGAGCCGCCGGGGGTGATGACCCTGGCGGCCCTCTGGGCGCAGCTCCCGACGTCGTCGAGGTGCGTGCGCAAGCACGTGCCAGAGGCGGCCTGGGGCGACTCCGAGCGGATGCTCTGGAGCGTCGAGCACAGCCTGCGCGTGCTCGCGTGGCAGCGCACGAAAGACGCGCAGAAGCGCAGGGGATTCCCCAAGCCCCTAGAGTACCCGTGGGAGCGGGAGCGGCGAAGGGAGGCCGCCGAGAGGGCGCTGGCGAACCGAAAGGAGATAGCCGATGCACTGGGATTGGAGGTGCGGTAGATGGCGACGAGCGTAGGAACCGCCTACGTGACCCTCATGCCGAAGATGGACGGCTTCTCGTCCAAGGTCAACGCGGGCCTCAAGGGCGCGGGAGCGTCGGGAGGCGCAGCCTACGCCAAGGGCTTCGGGAAAGCCACCAAGTCCGTCGGCGGGTTCAGCGCGAAGCTGGGCGCGCTGTCCGGCATAGCGGGCGGCCTCGCGGCGCAGCTTTCGGGGACGCTCATGTCGTCCCTCTCGTCGCTTTCGGGCGAGATCGCCGAGACGGCCGACAGCTCGCAGAAGTTCGCGAAAACGCTCGACTTCGCGGGGATCGACTCGTCGAAGATCGACGAGCTGACCGCCTCGACGAAGGAGTACGCGGCCGCGACGGTCTACGACCTGTCCGACATCCGCAACGTGACCGCCCAGTTGGCGGCCAACGGCGTGGCCGACTACGGCAAGCTGGCCGAGGCGGCGGGCAACTTAAACGCGGTTGCGGGCGGCAACGCGACCACCTTCAAGAGCGTTGGCATGGTCATGACTCAGACCGCGGGCGCGGGGAAGCTGACCACGGAGAACTGGAACCAGCTGGCCGACGCGATCCCGGGCGCCAGCGGCAAGCTTCAGGAGGCCATGCTCCAGAACGGCGCCTACACGGGCAACTTCCGCGAGGCCATGGAGAAGGGCCAGATCACCGCCGAGGAATTCAACCAGGCCGTGATGCAGCTCGGCATGTCCGACGTCGCCGCCGAGGCGGCGAAGTCGACGACGACGCTCGAGGGCAGCTTCGGCAACCTCAAGGCGACGGTGGTCGACGGCATGGCCACGATGCTCCAGGCCGCAACTCCCGTCATCACGACGCTGACCAACGCCTTCTCGGGCGTCCTCTCGGGCGCCTTCGAGGTGCTCGGCAACGCGGCGACGGCGGCGTCCGACGCGCTCGAGCAGGGGGCATCGCCCATGGAAGCCGTCGCAGCCGCGCTAGGCCAGATACCCGGCCCCGTCAAGGCGGGGGCAGCGGCGTTCCTGGGCCTGGGCGCGGCGATAGGCGTCGCCAAGGCGTACGAGGCGGGCAGCGGCCTCGTCAGCTCGTTCAAGAGCATGGGGCAGTCGCTCCAGACCATCGCCGGCAAGGCGAGCGGGGCTGCCGCCGGGCTCGTAAAGACGTCCACCTCGTCCAAGGCGGCGGGCAAGGCCGCGAGCATCAGCTCAAAGCAGATGTTGAGCGCGGCGGCCGTGATGGTCGCCTTCGGGGCGGGCGTTCTCCTGGCGGCCGCCGGCCTGTCGCTGCTCGTCTACTCGGCGATCCAGCTCGCCCAGGCGGGACCGATGGCGGCGGTCGC
>ONZZ01000491.1_pt1 | contig 33529 bp, 27 predicted proteins | sample 1671101 | NCBI WGS metagenome assembly ONZZ01 (sample SAMN06348122, study PRJEB24527) | human gut metagenome | biome: human gut; feature: ankylosing spondylitis patient; material: feces | host: Homo sapiens | place: China | collected 2015-10
ATCATCAGCGCGCCGTCCGGCTGCTTCCAGACCACAATGGGGTGCAGCAGGTCGTTGGCCCGGATGCTCTCGATCAGCTCCAGCAGCTTGTCGTCGGGGAGCGGCGCGTAAAAGTTCCAGTCAGCCGGGGCAGGGGAGAGCTTGTCCAGCGGCACTTCCTCCAGCCGCCGTGTGCCGGGCAAATCGGCCATCAAAGAGGGGAGAGACACCGCGCCGGCAGCAGGGGAGACGACGGTTCGTTTTTTTAAAGCCATACAGTATTACCGCCTTTCTCAAACGCAGCGCTTTAGGATTTCTTTCGTCAGGGCGCGGTACTCTTTCGAGATACGCGCGCTGCCCGCGTAGTCCAGCACGGGGCGGTTCTCCCACTGGGCGTTTTGCAGGCGGCTGTCCACCCGGATGATCTGCTCAAACAGCAGGGCGCTGTAGCTCTCCCGCAGCTGGTCCATGGCAGCCTCGGTAATCAGGCGGTTGCGGGCATCGTAGCGGTTGATGATGATGCCGCCCACCTGCAAGGTCGGGTTGTACGGTTTGATGCCCTCGACAAATTGCAGTACCACGGCCAGACCGTCCAGATCAAAGCTGGCGGGCTGGGCGGGGATCAAAACATAATTCGACGCATTGACGATGTTAAAGTTCAGCAGCGACAGATTCGGGTTCGTGTCGATGAGGATATAATCATAATAGCCGCGCTCGACAACGGGGCGCAGGATGCTGCGCACGATGTTCTCGCGGCTGATTTTGGTGAACAGCGCCATATCCAGCGTACCCATCGAAACATCGGCCACGATGATGTCGATATTCTCAAATTTGGTGGGCTGTATGTAGCCGTTCAAATCCTGCTCCGCCAGCACCGCCGCGCCGAAGTTCTTCTCGCTGCGGGGCATGTCGAAGCTGCTGGACAGGTTGCGCTGCCCGTCGCCGTCGATGACAAGGATGCGCAGCCCCAGCTCGGCCATCGAGGTGGCAATACCGCTGCAAAGACTGGTCTTGCCGCAGCCGCCCTTGTTGTTGAGCATGCAGAGCACCTTGGTATCGTGGTAGTCCGGGTGGTAGATTTCGTTGATGTCGACTTCCAGATAGGCACATAGCTTCTCGATGTTTTCGAGGTCGGTTGCGCTGCGGCCGGTTTCAATCTGCTTGATGGTGGAAAGGTTTACACCGGTGGCAGTGGCAAGCTCCTTTTGGGTGATGTCCTGCTCAAGGCGTATATTTTTCAGCCGCGCATAGTCGAGTTTTACCATAAAAACCTCCTAATCCGAGAAAAGGTGTTATCCATAAGGTTATAACTTTAATGATTTAACTTTATTATACCATAAGGAAATAGAATTGCAAGACGTTTTATTTTAAAAAAGAAAATTATATTGAAGAATATATTTGACAAAGGTGATGTAATTCCGTCGAGTATACTCGACAAAAAATATAATGCGTGCTATAGTAAATTATAAAACGCGGGGGAGATATTATGTCATGATGACATAATATCTCCCCCGCCTACTATACATCCGTCAGCAAAAAGGCCATGTACAGGGGAAGCGTCAGGATTTGTTCCTCTCGGCCTACGTTGTAGTCACCAAGCTTTATCAGATGATATACGTGGTATTTCTCAGGATGGCGCAGAATGGTCTTGGAGCTCTTGGTATTGCCGGAAACAGCTTTTACCTCGACAAGGGTGCATTCTCCGTGGAAGCGGATAATAAAGTCAACCTCCAGACCGGAATCTTTATGGAAATAATAGAGCTTGCGGCCCATTTTAGAGAAGATGTCGGCAACCAACCCCTCAAAGATGGCGCCTTTGTAGCCCAAAAGATTTCCCTGTAAAATGTCAAACTGCGTGCCGTCCTCCAGCATCGAGACGAAAAGTCCGGTGTCCTTCATGTAAACCTTGAAAACATCCTGGTCTGCATTTCCGTCCAACGGAAGTTCCGTGATGGAAAGGTTGTAGCAACGGGTAATGATGCCTGCATCCTCGATCCATTGCAGGCTGCCCGCAAACCTGGAAGCGGTAGCGCCTTTTTTCACGACGGAATACTGAAATTTTTTGTTTTCCTTGCTCAGCTGCTTGGGGATAGACTGAAAGCATTCCCGGATAACGGCCTTATCCTTTCGGTCGGCGTATTTTACCATGTCATCTTCATAAGAGCGCACAATATCACGCTGAATCTGCAAAACCTCGTCCATGCGCTTTGTATTTACAAAAGTTTGCACGGCATCCGGCATACCGCCTACAACGGTATATTGCAGTAAAAGTTCCCGCATACGCTGGTGCAGCGCCTCCGGCACAGGAGTGCTGTTTTGCAGGCATTGGCGCAGAAAGGCGATGACCTGCTCTGTAATGCCGTTGGCCCAGAGAAATTCCTCAAAATCCAAAGGGCTCATGTCGAGCACGGTCTCGTATCCGACGGGAATTGACTTCGGTTCCTTGCTGCCGTACCCCTTGACGCCTAACAAGCTGCCCGTACCAATCACATCATAGCGGCCGTCCAGTTTGAAAAACTTCAAAGCTGTACGCGCGTCGGGGCAATCTTGAATCTCATCCAGCACAAGCAATGTCTTTCCAGACTCAAAGACGGCATCCTGCCCCATCAGGGCAGACAGAAGCATTGTAATGTTGTCCACTTCCAATGAGCCGGAGAACACTGAAACAAACTGCGGATTTTCGAAAAAATTCAGATAGACAGTGTGTGCGTAATTCTTTTTGGCAAATTCGAGCACAGAGTATGTCTTGCCGCACTGGCGGCAGCCTTTCAGAATCAGCGGCTTGTGATTGGGCGTGTTCTTCCAATCCAGAAGCGTTTTCTCGATTTTTCGGCGCAGCATAGTGGTTCCCCCTTGTGGTTTGTTTGCAGTATAGCAGAAAATAACAACTTTTTCAAGGGACTTTTTCTGTAAACGTGCAACTTTTTCAAACGACTTTTTGGAAAAAGCAGAAACTTTTCTTGCATTTTTTGAGGGGGCTATTGCACAGAGAGAAAGCCAAAGTACAACAGCCCCTTTTTGCAGAAAAATGGACAAGGAGGAATGGCTTTAAGCGACGATATTATTTTTATCAAAATATGATAAAAGATGTATTGACTTTCGGCGAGAACCGCGCTATTATAATGCCAGAGACACTCAAACGCCTTACAAACCACAAAATCATCAAGGAGGAGCGGCATATGCTAGCAAATGAAATGAATCACACAGTATCAAAGAAAAACACAATTTATAGACCCGCGGCATTGGCTAAGTATCTGATTGGTGTATATCATAACGTATTTGTGACATCTGACGATCCTTACGAGGAAGAAGCTTATCAGGAGCTGGAGAAAAATCCGGATGCCAAAAAGCTGCGCTGTTACATGCAGATCATTACGGCCCTGTTGCGCAAGGATTACGGGCAGAAGATCAATGAGCAGCTTAAAGGTCAGATGAAAAAGCCGGCAGAGATAGAGGAGCTGCAGCATCCCGTGGCAGAACTCAAAAAAATGGGTGAAGAATTCTGGATGCCGAATGCAGATGTGATGGCGTACACAAAAAGGGCAAATCAGCGGATCACGGTATTGCTGGACAGCTGTGTAGAGCTTTTCCCGCAGTGTATCGATAAAAAGTATATCCGCAGTTTTTTTACGATGCCGAACGGACAGACAGACAAAGGAATCACGGCTGCGCGCAAATTCTATTTGAAAAATTTTAGCCAGTGTCCGTACAATTATTATGTGAATTTCAAATTCCGTGCGTGGGACAAAAATATTCTGGCATCGGATCGGGTATTTGTGAAAGTCCTTTATGAAGCCAACGGCAAGGAATTCAGGGAATGGAGTCTTCTTGACAGCTATGAACAGAAAGGACCGACTCAACTGTGCGATTATATTGCGGCGGCAGATAAAGAGCCAATCGAAATGGTCGTTGATTCTGAAAATATGTCTTATGCAGCATTCCGTGCCATGGTGGAGGCGCTCAGCCCGGCAAACCGTCAGAAAATCGTGAAAATTATTCTCATTAAAGATGCCAATGCAGAAAATGGATGGAATTATCTGATGGAAACTGTCAAAATTCCGGTGGAGGTAGTACAGGCAAAGCGGTATATCAAATCAAAGAGCATGGTGGATCTTTACCTGATGGACAGTGTAAAGATGGAATATGAGGCGGGTGTGCGTTATTTCGTCGTGTGCAGCAGCGACAGCGATTTCCTTTTTATGATCGAGAAAACGCCGGATATTCATTATTACGTGGCGCTGCAGAGCGAAAACGTAAGTCCTGAGGCAGTAAAGGTACTGGAAGACCTGAATGTCCCCTATGACCATATCGACAAACGCTATGCACGGGAAATTGATAGAATCGAAAACTTTCTTCCGGAAGAAGTCTTTACAAACGTACTGAACCGATATGTGCGTAAAAATGTTGAATTGGGAAGCGATATGGCAGCAACATTGAATGGAATTTATCCAAGACTGACCCCAAGTCAGACGCAGAATGTTATGAAGCATATTCATCCGTATATGACCCCTGATGGGTGTATGGAGTTCAGATGGGAGGAATGACAATAGAAATATAAGCCCGCCCGTTCCACGTTTGTTTTGAAAAGGAGCAGAAAAGATGTATCTTGAGTATGACGATGTGCCCGACGATCTGACCGACGAATACGTAGATGAGTATAACGAATCCGAAGCCGAAGACTTGGGAATCTCTTATGAGGAATTCGTCCGCGACAAGGAGATTGAGGATTACGGCTGGACGGATGAGGAAATGCGCTGCGGCGATGAGGATGACTGGTGCTGAAACCTGACAGGCAAAACACCGGAAGCCTTTGCAGGCGGTAAGAGCGGTATGGCAAAATGCCATCCCGCTTTTGCCGTGCTTGACACAATACAGATGCATCGGGAGAATGAATATTGGACTGGTATGCAACGTGGGCGGAACTGTTTTTTCTTATGGGAGTTTCCTGCATGACACTGGCACTGTATGTAGCCGGTTTTACAAAAATAGCAAGAGCAGCGCTTTTCTTTATGCTGCTTATGTTGTTTGGCGAAATTGTGATTTTTCGGTATCTTATCTCAACAATCACATTTCATTTAAAAAGAGGACTGGTAAGTTATGCGTTTGAAACAGCACTGCGAATGCTTTGAATCTATATTGGGAGGACACTATGGCAACGGCTAATCTAGAAAGACTGCGCAGAAATCTGCGAATGACACAAACGCAGTATGCAGAACTGATGAATCAGGCAGATGAGTCTGTGCGGGAAACTTGTGAAGACCCGGAAAAACTGGAAAATCGGTCTAAGGAACCGTATAAGACGATCACGATTTCCCGCATGGAGAACAAAGCAGACCTGCTGTCCGGCGTGGATTGGCTGACATACAAAAATGCGCTGGGCTTGACAGACGAACAGTTGGTGGAGCTGATCCGCGCTTCCTACGGTTTGACAAAGCCGGAGAAAAAAGTCGGGCCTCTGGAGATGGAAATGAAAGGAAATGTACAGGATGCGCGGGACGAATTTCGAAAAGAATTGGAAGATCTGGCGAAAGAAACGGGGTCAGAATCGCTGGAACAGTATGTGAAGCGCTATACAAGCGCAAATCTGTCCAAGTTAAAAATCGCCTTTGTGGGAGCATCCAATGCGGGAAAAACGACTATAATTGCGTCCCTTCTCGGAATTGACGCAGATGGTCGATGGCTCCCTACAAGTTGGCAGCGGGAAACAAATGCAGTCTGTCTGATCCGGCACATTGATGACAGACCGAAGGGCAATAGTAACAGAGTGTTGGCCTTTAGGGAATATAAAGATATAGAAAGTGGAAAAACTCCGCTGGAAACCGGCGGCTATGAGCTGCTGGAAAAATACACTTCGCACAGCAAAACACCGGAAACAAAAGCAGGGGCTCTGTTAATCTATGCGGATGCCCCGGTTCTGAAAAACTGCGACCTGATCGACATGCCGGGGTACCGTTCCACAACCCCAAATGATGTTCCGGAACGAACAGAAAAAGAAAAGGCGTATGACAAACGCGCGATTGAATTGCTCCAAAAGATAAACTGGTGGGATGCCGATATTTGTGTGGATGCGGTCTTTTTTGTGTCTATGATGGAGAACGAGGATTTTTGTCGAACAGAAGAAGATCTGGAGATGCTGCTGGGATTGATGAGACAGCTTTCTACAGGTAAAAAATATACCTATCCGCCTGATTTTTATATTGTGGCATCTCATGCAAGAAGCGCGAAAGATGCAGAAAAAGTACAGAAGACTGTCAGCCATCGTATTTGGGAAATGCTAGAGCACCCTCAACCGGAATTTGACACGGAGGAAAATTTCGCAGAAATTTTCTCGACGTTTGACTCGCAAGAGGAAAGCCTGACACAAAAATTCTATGATGATGTAAAGAGCTATCTGTGGAGAGAGGCAGTACAAAGAAAAGAATACTGTAAAGAGGAACTGGAAGAAGAAATACAGGCTGGCTGTACACGGCTGGAGACTGTATTACGGAAGAAAGAAGATCGAACAAAGAGAGGTAGGAAAGAATCTCCAGAGCGCATGGAAGAAAGAGCGCTGGAGAACATCGAAAAAATTTATAACTCTGTTATCAATGAGGATCACATTGTAGAGGTGATAAATAAGCGAAAGCTGAAAAAGAACAAAGAGGATGCAGCAGCGCTTAACAGTTATCTGCGTGCAGAACTGAACAATAAGGTCATGAATGAGATAAACGCGGTGAAAGCGTATTATGCACCGGAAAGAGATTTTTCGGACGGTAGGAAAGAATATGCAGACACTAAGGCAAGAAAGAAAAAAAATGCATTTGCGCAGACAGTAAACATTACCAACATTGCAGGGACAATTGCGGGGGCATCGGCCAGCAGTGCAATGCTGCTTGCGGGAATCGGAGCCGCTTTGTTCCCGATGGGGCTGCTGCCGGCGATGGTGTTGGCGGGGACAACTACAGGCTTTGCAGCGGGATTGTCTACAATGGGCGGCACATGGAAAAGAAGATTGGCGGAAGACATCAAAAAGGTTTATGAAGAAAAAGAAGTAAAAAGTAAGCTGAAAAAGAGCACGAAGAATAAGCTGGAAAAATTTAGAAGGGAGTACGAAAAAGAGAAAGAAAACATTGAAAAGTCGGAAATTTCCATAGAAGAAGCACAGAAAGAGTTGGCTGCTGGGCGGAAATTTCTGGCAGAACTTCCTGCAAAATTTTGATTAACCTCGGCAATGTTAGCGACGGGCGAGAATCACCACGCAAGGCCGGGTAAAACGGAACAAATAATAAGGGAAGAAAGCAGGAAATCTATTTACAAAGCTCCTGGATTTTTTGTTCATTGCTCTTATCGGGGGATGGGCAGCTCTGGCTGCGGAAAAAACGGTGCCGCAGCGGCCCGAAGGGGTAACGTGAGCGAAAGCGAACGTTAGCAAGCATTGCATGTGAAATTCACATGCGACATTTAGGGGACACCCTAAAACCCATTCTCAAAGGAATATCCATCAACAATTTCGAAAATGGTGCTGCTATACTATGGATAATCGGTTCAAAGCGTATTTGGACTATTTCAGGATTCCATATTCCGAGTGAGCTCTTCTCGCAACTCCCGCTTATACTTGTAATACGTATTCCGTGCGATGCCAATCAGCTTGATGCAGTCCCCATCAGTGAGAGTCCCATCGAAATCACGGCTGTATTTTTTGATCTGCTCCTTACAGGGGGCAGATTTTTTTATGGTAAGTTTGCGGCCTGGCATCTGGCCGATCTGTTTCCCGTTCAGGCGCGCCGTCAGGATCCCCTCGCGGGTGCGCTGGTGCAGGTCGTCCACCTCTTTCTGAGCCTGGGCAAAGGCAAGACGAATCTGCTCTTTGGCAAGGTCGGAAGTGTAGCGATTTAATGCGTCCATAATACCGAAAACAAAACGGTCTGTTGCAACGCTGCCGGTTTCAGGCGAGGAGTTGACCTGCCGCTGCAGAGCCTGCTTGTAGGTGTCGGTGTTGATGTGCGGCTCCTTCAAAAAGCACAAGTTCACGCCGCGCTTGTACAGCGTCTCGTACAAGGCACAGCCTTCCTCGGCGCTGCGGCTCATGCGGGAAACACTGTCAAACACAATGGTATCACCGGGCTGTACACAGTGCAGCAGCTTGTCCAGCTCCTGCCGTCCGCGGCAGGCCGTTCCGGTATAGACCTCACGGACGATATACGCCGATGGGTAGGCATCTGAAATGTTGCGTACCTGGCGTTCGATATTTTGCTGCGGTGTGGAAATGCGGCAGTAGCCGTACACGGACATACAGTATCACTCCTGACGTTCGTTTAATTTGATATAACATTATACAGCGGAACCCAGTTCTTTGTCAATGAGTTTTGATACTTCATGAGGCAACCTTACTTTTGGTACAGGCGGTATAAGAAACTTGAAAAAGCAGTCAAATCAAACATGATATTATGCCATGATGACATAATATCTCAAAGAGCCGGGAATACAGCCGTCTGTTGCCGCTTGCAAAGAAATACCCACCGCTTTTGTAAACACTATATCAGTACACCGGTATAACGGCAAGATGGGAGATACTACGAAGCGGCGTAAGGAAAAGCCCCCGGTGAAGCACTTCACCGGGGGCTTAATGTTTATTCGGCGGCAGGGAGAGGGATCTCTTTACAGGTTGGATCTTCTTTTTTCAGGACAATAACACCGTCGTGTACGTTGTCATAGAACTTTTTGTATTGCAAATCCCAGGAGGTGATGTCATTTCCCTGCATTTCAATCGTGTGGAACTGAGTGCTTAAGCAGGCAGTAAAGGTCTGCGGCTCATCACGGTTGTTGTTCGGGTCAAAGGTTATTGTCATCTCTGTCAGAAGGTGTGCGCGTCCGTTCGCAATGTTGTACGAGCTTTCAATTGGAAGGACGACCAATTCCACGTTTTTAAAGTCGCTGACCGTTACAATAGGATCGTCCGACATAAAACCGTATTTCCAACTGTCATCGAACAGATACGACTGAACCTCATGTTGTATGTCTGCGCCGTTGTCCATGAGCATGGTCTGGATCAAGTCCTGCATGTTTGATTGCAGGGAGGCCAGCTGTTCATCCGTCAGCTCCGTATCCGGGGTTATGTAGAACGGCTGCCCCTCCACGGTGTACTGCATCGTGGTTCGAGAAAACACTTTTTTAGCGGCTTTCAAAGCCGTCTTGCTGGCGGTGGCGGTGATCGTCACAACATCGCCGTTGCTCAAGCCATCGGTCTTATCGGCCTCATATTTGACATTTTCCATCAGGAACGGGTCGCCGCTGATGTCGGTATATTCCAGCGTAAGGAAAGGCTCGGTTCCGCTGACTTCCACAAGCATATCCGAAAACGGGTCGATCTCGTCATAAATCACCGGGGCGAACACACTGCCGAAAAAGGATGAGATTTTACCAAAGTTGGCAAGAATCACGACAATAATTGCGACGAAGAAAATCCGTCCCCAGGCGATCACGCGCTTGGGCTCATTGCTGTTGCTCATCACAGTTCCTCGTTTCTCTTTTAGTTCCAGTTGCGGGTAAACTCCGGGCCGCCGCTCTCCGCGGCAGCCTTGCTGGCACTGCTGACGTTGCGGCTGAGCATGTCGAAGAAATCGGTCACACGCAGGCTGTCAAGCTGGCCGACCTTGCCGTCCAGCGTAAAGGCGGGCAGGCTGTTGCTGCCGCTTCCGATATTCAGGCACATCGTTTTCAGCTCGTGGGCGCGCAGCAGCTCCTGCACATGCTCGGCGGCGGCATTTACATCGTCAGGGCGCTCTGTAGAGTCGCCGTCGCTGATAATGATCAGCCAGGGGATATAGGCGTTGTTGTTCACGGCCTCCAGCTGCTTTTGATGCACTGCCAGGAGCTCCAGCGTCATGTTGACGCCAGCCGCCAGCACGGTATTTGCGCCAACCGGCAGGATGGGGTGTGCGTGCAGATTGTGTAGAGCTTCATCGGCGGTTCCGAAATCACTGACAAGCTGTGCTGTATCGCCGAAAGAGACGATACAGATATCTGCTGCGTCGCGCGCCAGGGTATCGTTGTTTGTCTTTTCCAAAAAGGCTTCCATGCCGTCGTTGACTTTTTTCATAGCGCCCTGTCGCAGCATCGAGGCCGAGCAGTCAATGCACAGGCAGATCATGATGCGGTTGCTTTTGTTCTGTGCAAACTCAAGGTCACGGGATAAGAGAGCTTCAAATTTATTCATGGCTTATCGTCCTCTTGTATAATAGGTGCGCCGGGGCCTGCAGTTGGGGCACAGGGCCTTTTGCGGTTCTGCACGGGCGTACATGTTCTCGCGGAAGGTGGCGTCGTACTTCCTGCCGCACTTGACGCAGGTCAGGGAATCGTGCAGCACCTCGTTTCCGTGCTGCTGCAGCGAGGCGTTGCAGTTGCGGCAGAAAATCGGCGTGTGGAATTCATCGTGCAGCTTGGCATAACGGTTCTTGTGGATATTGAATTCCTTGTGGCAGCACGGGCAGACCAGATCTACATAAATCGGATCGTCGGGGCGGAATTCATGGTATTTCATGGGGGCCAGCTCCCGGCTGAAGCCATACTTGCGGATGCTGGAGGCGTAGTAGTCCAAAAGGCCGACCCACTCATAGGCGGTGGCACACTTCCACTGGGTAAACGCAGCAGTGAAGGCGTCCGACACCTTGCGGGGCAGGTTCTTCCAGATCATCCAGTTATCACCGTCCGGCACTTCGTAGTCGTCGCCGTCCAGTGCGTAGGAAAACTTTTTGGCAGCCATGGCCTCGCGGTAGGTCATCTTGGTTTTTGTCACGAAGGGATTTTGGTTCAGGAACAACACCTTGAAGATCATGATTGCCAGAACGTAGTTTTCTTCATCCGGCGTGCGCAAAAACGTATCGTATTTCAATGCGCCGGTCACACCCAGACGCTGGGCGGTGCCGGGGTGCGTGAAGTCCTCGACGCCGACGGGGCAGGGAAAACCGCCCAGCTGGAAGCTGTCCGTGTCCACAACATAAACGTTGGCGCTGTTCCCTGGGTCAACCATGAAGTTGCCCGCGTTGACATCACCCATCAAAATATTGCGGCGGTGCAGCTGGGCCACAATGTAAGCCGCGCTGCGCGCTGCCTGCACCAGATCGAGGCGATCCCAGCTTTTCAGCAGTTTTTCACGTACACTGGGGCTTCCGATGCGCAGCACCGATTTTGAGAAGGGGAGAGCCCCTTCCGGAGCTTGGGGCATCGTGTAGCCGATGAAATCCCCCTTGCGGGTGTACAGCATGTGCGTGGGCCAGCACAAACCGCGAATTTGCGGGTCGTGGCGCAGCATCTCGTCCAGCTTGTCGCGGCGGCCCGCGGTCAGGTGCTCGGCGTTGTAGATTTTGGCGACCTGGCCGGGGGTATCGGTCAGATAAAGGCTGCCCTCGCCGCCCTTGGCTTCCTCGTCGCCCTCCATCAGCGCACCTCGCAGGGTGATGGGGTCGCCGTCCTCCGTGCGCAGCGTAAGCCCGGCAGCCGGGCGCACGCGGCAGGGGAGCAGCGTCTCGTCCATTTTGCGCAGCGGCAGGTTCGGCGGGAAGGGAGCGGAGCCGTGGTGGCGGTTACTGGGCTTTTGGATCGGCTTTGTCTGTGGTTCCGGCTGCAGATCGGGAGAAGCCTGCACAGGCTGCGGTTCCGGTGTCGATTTCGGTGCAGGGGCAGCAGGCTCCGGAACGGGTTCAGGTTGAGCAGATACGGATACCGGAGCAGGTTCTGCCGCATGTTCCGGGGGTGTCTCAGGGGTCGCGGGCTCTTTATGCGGTTCGTCCTCCGGTTCATCCTCGGCAGACTGCTCGTTTTCCAGGGCCTCGCTGTAGGTGGCCAGCAGGTCAGCCAGCAAAGGCTCGTCTGCAGCAGCGCGGGCTATGGGCATCAGCTGGGGGAACAGTGAGCAGATGGGATGCTGCACGCCAGCGCGAACACGGCCAACCTGCACAAAGGGCAGACGTTTGCGGTCGATCATCCGCACAAAGCCTGCCGCGCCGCAGAGAAGTACGCAGAAGCGGTCGAACGGATGGGATTCCATTACGGACAGAATAGCCTCTTCATCGGTGCTCAGCGGGTCAGGCGCACCCAAAGTGGGCAGATTCAGATCGCGTACAAAGAAGTATGCACTGTCGGCGCTGCGCAGTTCCCTGCAGCGCTTCCATAGGTCCAGGCGCTCAGCTTCCCGCGGCGGTGTCCAGAGTGTTGTGCGGTACTGCTCTGTGAGTTTGGCGTATTCTTCTCGCTGGCGGAACAGGTGATACAGCGTCGTGCTGTCCACGATCAGAGCCTTCTTGTGGTCGCGCTTCGCGTACTTCAGGGCGGGCAGCAGCCGCGACGAAACAAAGCTGCGGCCCTCCGGACTTTTGAGCAACGCGGCAGTCAGCACAATGTAATGGGTCTCGGCCAGCTCCTGCAGGTAGCGGCCTTCCAGCGGTTCACCCTTGCAGGCGGGCAGATATTGCAGATTCGGAATCTTCTCCAGTCGCTTTTCCAGCGCTGTGCTGATGATGACAGCCTCGGAGGCCATTGGGATCTCGCGGCGGGTCTGTTCCTGTTCGGCCTTCAAAGTGGCGTATAAGTGCTCTATTTCCCTGCTTTTGGCGGCATCGTGCAGGCAGCTCAATGCCTCGTCCTTATTGCAGAAAACAGAGCCGTTCGTGACCTGGTAATGGTAGCGGGCCAGGATTTCGCAGACTTCCTCGGCGGTAAACTCAGGGCATTCGTCTGCCAGCTTCTTTAGGGAAACCAGGCTGCGCTCAGAAATTTTCTCCACTGCGTCCACGTCGGATTTCACACGTCTGTACAGCTCCTCAGTCTGGGGAAGGCGCATACAGTCGGCTATTTCCAGCCAGGCACCCATGATAATGCGCCACTCAGCGGGCGTCATATCGCGGAAGGTGTGGGCGTTGGGGTGGCCGATATTTCCGTTGCGGCCTTCGCGGGCGCGGAAGTTCAGGTCATCCCACTTTTTGTAGCCCATTTCTTTGATTTTGGGGTAGCGTGCTTTCAGCATACGCAGAACGGTGCTGCCCATCAAGCCGGAAAAATCACGATCCAGAAAAGAAAACTTGAAGAAACCTGTTGTATCCAGGCACCCCAGCACATTGCGGCGCAGCGTCTCATCCGGGGCCTTTGGGCAGACCTCATCTATTTTTGCAAAAAATCTGGCGTCCGCAACCTCCTTCAGCTCTTTATCGCTAAAATCTCGGTAAGCCCCGTTCATATAGCGGCAAAGCTCCCTGCGGCTGGCTAGTGTTTCGCCTTTTTTGGTCGGCGTCGCCGCAATAGCGTGCCAGAATCCGATAAAATGATCGGCGGGGATCGCCAGCAGATACGCCTCGCGTAGGAAATCCCGCATGGAAAATTCCAGCGCATTGGTGGCAGCTGCCAACTGCCGTGCGCGTTCTGTAGCTTCCTGTTCTGTAAGATTCGTTTCCGGCATGGGATCAATACCGCCTTTCTTCGCATTACTTTTTCTTGGTAAACAGGGACAACAGCAGATTGCCAAGCATCGCAGGAGCCTTGTAGTAGCCGCGGCGCATGTCAGGGTCACTCAAGGGAATATGGTGCACAAGGTGGATCTGTACCGAAGCATAGCCGCCGATCACAATGCCGATCAGTGCGGCGATGGTGCACAGCGTTGAGAGCACGAAACCGACAACCGGAATATTTGCAAGAACACTGCCCAGGACCTCTGCGACGACAAACAGAAGAACTCCACCTGCAAGCTTTTCACCCAGGGCTTCGCGGTCATCGCTGAGCATCGTGCTGTCATCTTGGGTGCTGCTGCTGTAGATCGGCTCCGGGTCGGGGGCTGTCCTGTTGTTGGCGGAGGGCTGGCCGACGCCGATCTGCTTGAGCAGGTCGGCAGACTGGGTAAAGCCTGCATTCGCGTTCTGCTTCAGCAGGGAGATGGCGTGGCGGCGGTTGTCGGCGCTGTCGGTGTTCAGCAGGGTCAAAGCGTTCTGATAGTTGGTCTGGGCTTCGGTTTCCTCGCGCTGCAGCATGTTCAGCAGCTCGGTCACGCGGGGCAGGCCGCAGCCATCGGCTTTTTCCAGCATCTCGCGGGCCTTGGCGCGCATACCGGGCTTGCGGCGGCTGACCATGACCTTCTCGGCCTCGGTCAGCAGGGCGGGGCCGTTCTGCACATGGGCCAGCTCGTCCTGTGCATCGGTGCTGCCCTTGGCCGCGGCGCTTTGCAGCAGGTCGATGGCCTTCTGGCGCTCTGCCTCGGCATCCGCGGGCTTTTTGGATTCTGCCGCTGTCTGCAGACAGCGGAGGGCCTCGTCCAGCTCGCGCTGTGCGTTGCTGTCGCGGTCATGCAGGGCATCCAGTAGACGTTTGGCTTCGGGGTTGGCACTGCGCATTTGCAGTAGCTTCTCGACGTGCTCGCGCTCGGCGGGGTCGTTCCCGCCGTTCAGCAGGGCGTTGGCGCGGGAAAACAGCTCCTGCTCGCTCTGGGCATAGCGGGAATCCCACTGCATTTCGGCATCGATGCGGGTCATACCGCCGGAAAGCATCTGCTGCTTGATGTAGTCCTCTTTTAAAAGCGACAGGGTGTCGGCGGCGCGCTTGTGGCCCACGGTCTGGCACTCGTTCAGCAGGGAGATGGCTTTATCCTTGTCCCCGGCCCCGCCGGCGCGGATGCAGTCCATGGCCTCATTATACTTTTCCTCAGCCGCGCGGTCCTCGGCCAGCATGGGGTTCAGCAGCTCGATGGCCTGGGGCAGGCAGCAGGCAGCGCCCTGCTGCAGCAGCGCCTCGATATTGCCGCGCTCGTCGGGGTTGCTGCGGTCAGCCAGGCGGTGCTCGGCCTCCTGCAAAGCGTCCTCGGCCTTCTGCATACGGTCAAGCTCGGCGGCGGCTTCGGCATGGCCGCTGGCGGCGGCCTCCTGCAAAATGCGCTTGCAGGTGTCGCCCTCAATGCTGGCCAGCGGGGTGTTGCCCGCCTCCAGGGCGGCCTTCTGCTGGGCGCGGTGGGCCATGGCGTCCTTGTAGACGTTGTCGGCCTCGGCCTCCTGGGCGTTCAGCGCGGCCAGCAGCCTGGCGGCCTCGGGGTCGTTCTCTCGCAGGCTCAGCTGCAATTTAATGCGGTCACGCTCCTCGCTCGGAGTCTTGGTTTTCAGCAGGTCGGCAGCCTTCTGCAGAATCGGGTCTGTGTAGGTCTGCGCAGGGGCGCTTGCCGCGGGGTGCGTGCCGTTCATCCTGGCGATCAGCCAGTCCTCGGCCTCTTTGTTTCCGGCGCGGGCGGCATCCTTGTAGCAGCTCTCGGCTTTGGCCATATCCTGCGCCACGCCGTCGCCGCTCTCATACATGCGGGCCAGCGCCAGCATAGCGTCAACGCTGCCAAGTTCGATGGCCTTGGTGTAGATGGGAACGCGGTTGTAGCCGGGGTCGTTTGCCTTGGCATTGTTGGCAATGATGATCAGATTTTTGCCGGTCTGCTCCTTGCTGACGCCGTCCTTCTCGTAAGCGCCGATTGCGTACTGCAAGGCAAGGTCAAAGTTTCTTTCGGTGCCATGGCCGTTCAGGTAGCAGTTGCAAAGGGGAACATAACAGCAGTTCCCCATAGCTTCTGCCTTCTTGTACAGTTTAAAGGCTCGGTCATAGTCCTGCGGAACACCGTTTCCCTTCTCGTACAGCGAGGCCAGATTTGCGGTAGCGAGTTCGTTTCCCTTATCGGATGCTTTCTGAAACAACTCGGCAGCCTTCGCAAAATCCTTCGGGACGCCGTTACCGGTACTGTAGAGAACACCAAGATTTCCCATGGCGCCAGAGTTTCCAAGCTCGGAAGCCCTTTGGTACATCTCAACGGCCTTTGCATAATCTTTTGCAACACCACGACCGCTTTGATAGAAATAGCCGAGGTAAAACAGTGCGTATGCGTCATTTTTCTCTGCGCCCTGTTTAAAATATTCGGCAGCTTTTGCAGCGTCTGCCGGTACACCAAATCCATTGTCATACAGATTTCCAAGCAATCCGGGCGCTTCAGGATGGGACTGTTCGTTTGCACGTTCCAACCAATACCGGGCTTTTTCGTAATTACGGACAGACTCATTCCCCTTGTAAAGCTTTCCCAGCACAATCATTGCCGGGGCATAGCCTTCATTCGCAGCTCCCTCAGCCCAAATTTTGCACTTCTCCACATCGACCGATGTGCCAAAGCCTGTCCGGTAGCAGTCTGCAAGGTTGGCCATCGCGGAAAAACTTCCGGCGGCCGCAGCACTGAGATAGTTTTCGAAAGCAGTTTCCGGGTTTTTCTCCACGCCTGCACCATAGCGATAGCAGTCACCAAGCAAAGACTTCGCAATTACATCATTCTGCTCAGCACCATATTTTGCCCAGGGATAGCTCCTATCCCAAGTCGGCACCCAGTCGGCAATCAGACCGGCTTTTTCGCCATCCACGGGCAGGCCCCTGGCAATGGCCGCCTGCGGGTCGGTTCCGTAGGTCTCTGCCAGAATTTTGTGCAGACAAAATCCCTTGTCCTGTCCGGGGAAAGAGAACCATATTTGATCGTTTTTCTCCTGCGCCCACGCCCACTCGGCCACTTCGGGCTTCAGCTCGCCGAGACCGCCCGCCGCACTGAGCAGGTCCACAAAGCCGAGAATATCCTGATCCTGCGTCAGGGTGCGGACGCGGGCCAGCATGTCAACAAGCTCCAGGCGGCTGCCGTTTTCGGTCAGCATCTTGTAGCACTGGGTACATAAATACACAGGGTCGTTCTTTTTTGCGCCGCGGTCACGGTAGAATTTCGCCTTTTCGGGGTCGACGGTGCAGCCGTAGCCGTTCTCGTACTGGTCGGCCAGCTCATCGCAGGCCTCACCGCTGCCCATCTCGGCGGCCAGGCTGTAATAGCGGTGGCAGGCAGTACGGTTTTCAGGGGTGTCAAACTGCTTGTTTTTCAGCAGACCGCCCAGCAGCAGATAAATATCTGTGGCATCCTTGTCGCCGTAGACGCCCTGCGGCACCTGCGCGGCGGCCTTTTCCAGCCACTGCCTGGCCTTGGGCAGATCGAGAAACTCTTTTGTCATTGCCTTTTTTGCCAGCGGCAGCAGGGCATAGGGGTTGCCGTTGTCGGCGGCCTGGATCAGCTCCGGCAGGCTCATGCCTTCCACGGCCCTGGCTTCCTCCGGCGGCTCGGCAGCAGAAGCAGCGTCGGCATTGTCCAGCGCATCCAGTTCTTGCTTTGCCTGCTCACTGCCGGCGTCGGCGGCACGCTGTAAATAGAAGCGGTAGTTTTCTTCGCTTGCCTGGGTGCCCTTGCCCATGCGGCAGAATTGGGCCATTGCATAGAGTTCTTCGGGGCCGTCAGGGTTTTCAATATCCAAAGAGGTTGTCAAAGACTGAAAATCCATATCTTCATACTTAAACATAGTGCGCGTCCTTTCCGATTTCATTTGATAGTCTCATTATAACCCTACCCATACCCCTCTTTTCAAGACCTTTTCACATTTTTCCGGTGGATTCGCAGAGGTTTTTTGTGATTTTGTCCTGTTTTTGGTGTTCTTGTCGGGTCACTTTGTCTATAGGGGCGCAAAAGGCGTTTTTTCAAACAAAAACGCAAAAAAAGTTTTCTGACTTTTTCTTTAACTTCCCGCCCGGTGTTCCCTATTGCCGGAGTGTAAGGAAAGACAACGAAAACAAATTTCAGGAGGAAACACAGATGAATAACTACGATTACTACCGCACGCATAAATCCGAGATCGATGCTGCCATTATGGGACTTTCCATGCCGCAGGACGGCAGTGCGCTGGGCGGGCTCCTTGTCATCGTCGCCATGGTGGTGGCCATGTATGTCGGCGTTGTTGCAATCGCACTTCCGCCGGTCACACAGAAGATTTTGCTGAAATGCTACAACCGCGCCGATAACACCCCCAACCGCAGCACAAAAGCCATGATGCAGGCACATCCGAAAATTACCGCCCTGTGCAGGGTACACGCGGTGTGCTTCCTCGTTGCAGTGGCTATCACACTGCTGGCAGTCGGCACCACAAAGGTTTTGCACCTGCCTGTGGCACAGAACCCTATCAGCAACCTCCTGATGGCGGTCTACGCGGCTGCCGCCTTTGCCCTGATGGGCATCGGACTGGTTCTGGTCGCGGCGGCCCTTGCCGCACGGCACAAAGCCAAAAAACAGACCGGGCGTCTCTAAAACCACACCCGCAGGGGCGTTGAATCCCCTGCCTGAATTTGCTATACTATACACAGGAAATGCCGCCCGCCGCGGCAGGAAAGGAACCTACCTCCGATGAAACGTATCTATATTACAGCGATCCCGCTGGACAGCAACTTTGCCATCACCCCCTATGCAGCCGAGCCGGTCAACTACACCCAGACCACCACACAGCCCACCTGCTACCCCATTACCCCGATCCTGGCCGATACGGCCCACGATGGGGATGAGATCAAGGTCATCGCTGTGCGCCAGGTCAACAGCCCTCACAGTGAGAACCTGGAGGTTTTCCGCCGTGAGCTGGACAGCCTGGGCAGGCCCTACACCCTCATAGACCTGACCACGCCGGAAAACCAACAGCGCGACGGCCTGCTGGCTTTGTTTGAGGCGCTGACCGACGCGATGGAGAGCGACGCCTGCTATTACGCCGACGCGACGTTCGGCACCAAGACGTATCCTCTGGTGCTGTCCTCGGCCCTGCATTATGCCGAGAAGATTCTGGACGACACCGAGGTCTGCGGCATCTACTACCGCGAGCTGACGCGGGAAAGCGGCCAGGTCAAGAACGCGCGCCAGTATGACATCAGCACACTGTTCACGCTGGACGGCATCGTTGATATGGCTGCCGATGCAGAGCTGACCGACAAGAAGGCCTTTATCAAGCTGATGCTCCACCCCGACCGGGAGGTGTAAGCCATGGCGGATTACGCAAAAGACAGCGAGAAACAGGCCGCTCTGCGCCGCCAGATCGAGAAGCACCCGATCTGGCAGTACCCGCCGGAGGAGCGTCTGCAGCACAACCGAGAGTGGCAGAGCCTGTATCTGCTCGTGTTTGAGTTTAAGGAGTTCCTGCAGAAGCTGGAAAATCGACTGAACAACGCCGAGTATGATACCGGGCTTTTGAAGCAGGACGAAGATGCCATGCTGGATGCGCGCTATACCCGCCGCAGCAAGCTGCGCAACAAGCTGGACACGCTGACCTTTACCGAGGCGATGCGCAAGGCAGTCGCCCGGTACGACGCAAGCTCCGGCAAGGAGTTTATGGCCTATTTTGATACGATCTATGCCAATGCCATGCACGAAGCCATGAACAGGCAGTCCATGCGCGAGCAGGGCGACATCCGCCTGAACCGCGGGGAGGCGCGTCTTTGGAAGCGTCTGTGCGAGCTGTGCGATAAGCAGGGCATTGACCCGTCCGAGCTGTCGGACGCCTTCTATGATCGCGCTGCCGATATTCTGGATGTGGATGCGGACGCCTTGAAATCTATCGGACGCAACGCTACTGCCGCGCGGCGCACGGTCTCCCTGAATGACCCGGGCAACGACAGAGACGACGGCCCGGGCTTTGATATGGCCGACCCGAACCAGGAGAATATGCAGGAGCATCTGGAGCGCACAACCGAGGCGTTGCGCGCTATTGCCATGTTTGCCAGCAAGGATGTAAAGGAATACCCGCGGCTTTTCTTTACCACCGATGTGCTCGGCCCCCTGTGCACCGACAAGCCGGAGCTGCCGCCGGAGCGGTACTGCGCCCTGCTGGAAAAGCAGGAGGAGCTGCTGTGGGAGCAGATCCTTGTAAAAGGCTACATAAATTACCTGTTTGAGCCGAACAAACCGGAACGTTTGCGGGCACTGCTGGATATAGCGCCGACCCACCCGCTGCAGGACAGCAGCGTGGCCGCTTACCAGCATGTGACCGCGGCAGCCGTGAGCTACCAGCGCCGCCGGTACGCAAAAATATTGCAGGAAATCTCAAAGCAGCTGCAGAAGTAATCCTGTAGGGGCGACCATTGGTCGCCCGCCAACTTACCGCAGCAACGCATTTTCCGGAACAGTTTTCTTACAAGGCAAACGGGCACGGGCGAGCAATGCTCGTCCCTACAAGAGTTTTTCGACAGTCTGGGGCGAGCACTGCCCGCCCGTGCTGATTTGCCATGCAAGAGGCTTTTCCGATGCAGAAATAAAGCGAGCAGCAAAGCGGTTTTTCGCTTTGCTGCTCGTTTGTTATTCCTCCTCGCCGCAATACAGGATCGCTACACTGACGTCATCCTCTGTGGCCGGGATCATTTTTTCCTTTATAACATGCGCCAAGGCTTCCGTAACGGTCTTTTCATCGTTCTCTGTCAGCCAGTCACACAGGCGCTCCACGGCGGGGGCGGGCTGCTGCTGCTGTCTGTCAAACAGGGTATCGCCGCCGCCGTCGCTTGTCAGCAGCACGGCGTAGGGCTCGTGCAGCTCCCCGCTGCGGATGCGCAGATGCTGCGCGGCGCCCGGTTCGGACAGGAAATACGTTTCGTTGCTGGCATGGCCGTTCTCCGGTGCCGAGAACACTACGGCAGTGTCCTGCCGGATACGGAAGATGTAGCCATCGCCGATATGCCCGCAAAGCCAGCGTCCGTCCGCATGGGCGGCATAAAACAGCAGCGTGCAGTAGCATTCCTCCGGCGGCATGCCCAGCACCTCCAGCGCCGCCTGACCCGCTGCCGCCGCGGCGGCGGCGGCTTCCTCCGGCGGCAGGGCGCAGAGCGTATCAAACGTGATCTGCAGGTAATCGGGAATCCACTCCATCAAACGCTGCGCAGCCCTCTCACTGTGGGCACAGCTGCCAGCGCCGTCGCAGAGCACGACCCCCGCCAGGGCGCCGCGCACAAAGCCGGCTGTGCGGTCCTGGCAGGGTGTCCCTGTCAAGGTATGGTGACGCCCACAGGCGTAGGCGGCTGAAACTTTAGCGTTGATAGGATCATCTCCCTGTAAGCAAGCCCCCTGCGCGGGGCAGTTTACTTCATTATACACTAAAATGCGGATGCTGCACAACTTTTTTAAGTGTCCAGGGCATCCACCCGCCGCCCCTTGCGGCGGTAGTCGGTCTTTTTGCGCATGATGCGCGGGCAGAGCTTGACGCCCTGCCACAGCGCGCGGTTGGCACGCACGGCGGCGCGCTGCGCCTTTTTGGACTGCTTGTCCAAAGGAACAAATGTATTTTTCAAAACCAACCCTCCTCGTCCTTGTGGGCGTTGTGCCGGGCCTCGGCGTCCTTCCACGCCCCGTAGAGCTCCGCCGCCTCGGCGGAGATATTGTCGATCTCGGCGAGATCCTCCAACCGCAGCCAGATCTCGCTGCCATAGGGGAATATGTCGGAATCCAGAAGATCCCCTGCTTTTGTGACGACCTTGGCGGTGTACTGTTCCAGGGTCATGTCTTGGTAGAGGTAGAAAAACCTCTCTCTGTCTTTGAGGGGGAAAAGGAGCTGCATGAGCGTCTTGCGCTCCTCAGAGGGAAATTCTTTTAAGGTGTTCTTTTCCATGCTGTCGGAGATGAGGAGGTCGCGGTAGAGAAGGTCTTGAAATTCCATGGTGGTTTCTCCTTTCAAAAATAGAGGTTTATTTAGGCCCAGGCCAGGTCGCGGAAGGCGGTCTGGCAGTAGTAGGACCAGGGGTTGTAGAGGCTGCGGGCCTCCGCCGTGATGTCGTTCACGGCAAGATCGGCCAGCAGCTCGGCCTCGCGGCTGAACCGCTCCGCACCGATGCGGTTGATCTTGCGGAACACGATCTGGAAGTAACTGTCCAGCCCGCTGTCGCCGGGGCCGAAACGAGTGATCAATTCTTCACGAGCTTGCCGCCGGATGCTCCGGATGTAATCATCCAGGGTGAATTCATCTGGGTTTTCATTGAACACGTTGTCGCAGCGTCTCCGGTAGAACTCCTCTGTGTGCTTGAGCGGGAGAAGCCGCTTCATGACGGCCTGGCGCTCCTCAAAAGAATGGGGCGTAGGAGCTTTTTGGGGAAGCTCCTTGTCCAGGTAGGCCTGCATCAGGTCTGCCAGGAAGTCATCCTCGTAGAGCAGCGGCTCACCATCATCTCCCACAGGGAATCCGTACTGCCGTTCTTCCTCGGCACTGCCCTGTGCGCGGTACATGATGGTGATAGCCAAGACCGTTTTCCAGCCCTGCTCGGGGGTCTGCATACCGAACAGCCATGAAAAGTTGCGCTCCATCGTGGGGAACATATCCTCGGAAGCGGAGAAGTAACGGGATTTATTGTTGATGGTGATCATAGGATTTTCCTCCTTAGTTTTTGTTTGTTTGTCCTTACATCTACCCTATAGGGACGGTGTGCGGGAAAGTTAAAGAGTTCCAAAAAAATTCAGGAAAAATCCCGGACCTCCTTTTCTGCTTTAATCCATCAGGAACGCATCGGGGTTTTCCTGGGCGTCCAGAATGGGGCAGTGGTAGACGTCGTGGCCGAAGTCACCGCAGAACACACAGTCACCGGTCCATGGGGGCATATTGGGGTCCGGTTCCCCTTCCTCGTAGCCGAAGATCACGTTGCGCGGACCTTTGACGTAGAACGTGCCGTCCGGGCGCTGGACAACACCGCCTTCGGGAATGTCGGGCGAACCCTCGGGGTAGATGCGGTCTCCCTTAGCGGTCACAGCATAGCCGGGGTCCGCGGGCTGGGCGGCTTCGGCGGCGGGCTGTTCAGCCGCCTGCGCAGCGGCAGCCTGCTCCGCAGCCTGGGCCGCGGCCTGCTGCTGGACAGCCACGGCGGCCGTCTGCTGCTCCGCCGTTTTCTTTACGGCGCAGGTATCGGCCGTATGCCCCGTGCCGCCGCAGTAGCTGCACTTGACGACCTCCTGCACAACGAGGTTGTAGGTGGTGGACACGCCGCCCGCCGTGCTGGCCGCCGTGATGGTGGTCTGCCCGGGCGCATGGGTCGTAATGACGCCGCTGTCGTCGATGGTGGCGACGCTCTCATCGGCGGAGGTCCATGTGATGGTCTTATCGGCGGCGTCCTCCGGCAGGACCGTCGCGTGCAGCGTCCAAGTCATGCCGTTGTTCAGGATGCCGCCCTCCTGCTCCAGCGTCACGCTGGTGGGCACGACCACCGCGGGCGCCGGCTCCGGCGTGGGGGCCGGGGTGGCCGTAGCTTCCGGCGCGGCGGTCTCGGGGGTGGCTTCCTCCGCGCGGGAGGTCCCGGCAGGCTGCGGGACCTCCTGCACGGCATTGCTGCCGCACCCTGCCAGGCTGAACACAGCCACCAGCGCAGCCGCCGCAGTGAGGATACGAGTTTTATTTACAGTAATCTTTTTCATGTTTTTTCTCCTTTGTGTTTGGGTTTTGTTTTCTTACACAAAGGCTATAGGGTATGCGGCGGGGGAAGTTAAAGGCCAACCAAAACTTTTGGACAAATAAAAAAGAAAAGCCGCTCGCGGTCAGGCGAGCGGTTGGGTCCAGTTAATATTTTTTGTATTGCTCAATCAACATGTACAGCGCAACGATTTCATCTGCATAGTCTTTGATACCTTGTTCTTTGACATCTTTCAGATATTCGCTGTAATTTGCAGAATAAGCAATTGGACACATTTTGGATAATAGGAACCGGAAGCTGCCACACAAATAATGCAGGTCTTCTCTGTTCATATCCTCAATTTTCATGTCATCCATGAAATTTCTCAATGTAATATTGAGCATTTCATTGACCTTGTTTGCATTGATAACGGATGGTTTTATATCCTCGTACGGTTCAAGACGATGCAAAATAACATCTTTCAGCGCTTCACGCAAGGAGATTTCTTCCGGACATTGTTCTACCTCTCCATCACACATTTCGGTTTCGAGGTCATGAATGGAGGCTTCACAGACACATCGTTTCCAAAAGTCATCGCCCGTATTATATGACAAAAGCTCATCGAAAATCTCACAAATGCTTTTGAGTGAATACATTCGGTATTCGACATCTTGTTTGTCCATTTATTTTTCTTCCTTTCATAAATAAATATAAAAACCGCTCGCGGTCACGCAAGTGGTTGATCGTTGAGGGCTGATAACGGCGCTTGTTATTTTAAATTGTTTCATACTATTATCTTTTTTACAGACTGTCGAAAAACGCTTGTAGGGGCGAGCATTGCTCGCCTGTGCCCGTTTGCCTTGCAAAAAACTGTCCCGGAAAATGCGTTGCTGCGCCAAGCTGGCGGGCGACCAATGGTCGCCCCTACATTCTCTATATAGCAAAGTCGATGTTTTTATTATATCTGCTTTGCAGCAAAGCACAAGATTCTTTGCAGTAAAGTGCGCAAAGATTTTTCTCGGATTTTATTTTTTATTTTAACTTTGCCGTACCCACACCCTATAGTCATGGTGTAAGGAGGCAGCAAACCGATCGGATGTTTCCCTGCAAAGAAAAAATCTATCTGTCACAAAAAGGAGAATGTGTTATGAAAAAGACTTCGTTTCTGAAAAAACTGACCGCTATGGCCGCCACGCTGGCCATGACCTGTGTGATGGCTGTTGGCGCTTTTGCCGCCGAGCCCGCCGTGGACTACAAGCTGGATTCCGCCTCCATCAGCGTGGGCGAAACCTGGACGATGTCTGTCCCTGCCGGCGGCATGTACGACTGGAACCTGAGCAGCGAGTACATTGCCTACGGCCCCAGCATGGCCGACAAGGAGGGCGTGCTCAAGCAGGTCGGCTACGAGACAGCGAATGGCGTTAGCACGATCACCTATGAGGCCATGATGCCCGGCACCTGCACCGTGACCCTGACGGACCGCAGCTTTGCCAAGATTGCCGAGGCGACTGTCACCGTCACCGACGGCAGCGCCGCGCCCGACACGCCCAGCGTCGACACGCCCAGCACCGACAACAAGGCTGCCGAAACGCCCGCCGCAGCCAGCGCACCGTCTGCCGCTGCAGCGGTGAGCACCGCCCCCGTTGACACCCGCACGGCCCAGCAGAGGGAGATCGACGAGGCCAAGGCCAACGGCACCTGGGGCATCGAGTACACCACCTGCCAGAAGTGCGGCTACCACAACTGGACCCGCAAGGGCAACGTCTATGTCTGCGATACCTGCGGCAATGAGACGACCACCGTTGTGAGCGCCAAGGGCGTCAAGGGCTACGTCGGCAGCGGTGCTATCGCACCCGTCGCCAACAAGGCTGCCGCCCCCGAGACCCGCTACGCCAACGCAAAGCAGGCCCAGGCCGCCGCAGATGCCCGCGAAGCCGCCTACGCCGCCGCTGTTGCCGCGTTCCAGAAGCAGATCGCCGCGAACGAAGCTGCCTATCTGGCCGCTATCGCCAAGTAACCGCATATTCCCTAAGAGGGCTGCTGCCGCAGTGGGCAGCAGCCCTCTTTTTTTCTTTTATTTTTTTCGGTTTCTTTAACTTCTCCGCCCGCCGACCCTATAGGGTAGATGTAAGGAAAAACAAAACACAACTTAGTAAGAGGAGAATATACCATGAAAAACTTCCGTAAACTGTCCGCCATGATTCTTTCCGCCCTCGCTTCCTTCACCCTGCTGGTCGGCTGCGGCGCGGCCCCGGTGGAAAACACCACCCCCGCCGAGAGTGCGCCCGTTGTCCCCGTTGTCGAAAAGACCGCCCCGGAGACCACGCCGGAAGCCACCCCCGAAGAAACGCCGGCCCCGCAGAGCGATACCACCGAAGAAAAAACCGAGAGTCTGCGGGAATTCCGCTTTACCACCGACCTTGGCGGCGCCAACGGCGATTTTCTCTACGATGAGGATGGCCGCCTGAGCCACATCACGCTGGGTATCTACGACGACTTTTCCCAGGATTACGACATTCATTTTGACTATACAGACGGAAAGGCCTCCGCGAGCTTTGACGCCGCGCAGGTTGCCGCTATGGAAGGCTCGCCCTATGTGTTGGAGGTCACCGACCTGACTCTCAAAGATGACGGGACCCCCGATGCTCTGAGCGCCTGCACCGACTGCGCTGTTTATATTGAATTCAACGAGGACGGTCTCCCCTCCTTCTTTGCCGTCGCGCAGGAGGATGTGGGCTACCAGATCACCTACACCCGCACCGACGATGGCCGCTTTGTCATGGACAGCGCCCAGTGCGTTTATGGATACATCTACAACCACAGCGCCGAACCTACCAATGACTTCTTCACGCCCACCGGCGAGATCCTCTACCAATAATCTGTCGGGGTCCCGTACCTCCAACCCGATGGATTTCCGGTATTGACGGAACCGCCCAAGGGGCTTTGGGACGACCTCCCCCGCAGGCCGACCCTATAAAAACAGCAGGAACTGTCCGGACAGTTCCTGCTGTTCTATTTTTCCAGCAAGTCCTCCATCGCGCAGCCAAGCACTTTGGAAATCTTATACAAACTCTCCGCGCTTGCCTTGTTGATGTCCTTTTGCCGCTGTTCGTACAGCTGGATGGAGCGCAGACCGACGCCGGATTTTTTCGCCAGCTCGGCTTGCGAACAGCCGTAGGCCGTGCGGATACGTTTCAGGTTTGTTTCCGCAAAGTGCTCCCGGATGCGGGCATCCGCAATCTCGGCAAATTTGCTGACGTCCGCTTCGTGCAGGGGATAATACATTTTTTCCAGTTCCGCAAAGGAAAGCACCTCGAAAATCTCGCTGTACTTTCGCCCGGAGTACCACTGATAATACGCAACCGCCCACCCGATCCAATATTCGCCGGAACGCGCATACCGTTCCGGCTGTTCCGGCTGTTCTGTCATCCCGGTCGTCTCCGCAAGGATCTGCGCAGCCAGTTCAATGCCGCTCTTCCCTGCCAGATACGCGGGTTCTCCGTTTTCCATATGCTTGCTTACTGAACTTACTGTGAACAGCTTTATAAAATTCTCTCCCGGTACGCCGCAGACACGAATCGCATAGTCGAACGCATCCCCCAAAGCCGCCTGCGCATTACTCAGATAGATTTCTTGGTATGCGTGGGTCATCGCTGCGGATGCCTCCTCTCATAATGTCCTGCATATAGATGCCGTCTGTCTCATCGTCCAGCATTTTCAGATAGGTTTGGTTTGCTTCATCGTTTCTTGCTTTGCGCTGCACATAGTATTTGTCTTTTTCTGCGATGGAAAAGCCCTCAAATTTCAGATTGGAAAAGGCAAACTGCGACTTGATCACCACCTGCTCCCCCAATTTGCCAAGCCGCATCGCCTGCGAGAGCTGCTCTACCGAGATGGCATTGTTCAGAAAAGATTCCGCATAATCGAAATAGGAATCATCGGCGCGGTAGCCTGTAATCAAATCATAGGCATTTACGTTCACGCCGAAATTGTCGATCAGATATTGCTTGGCCCGCCTTGCCACCGGCGTTTTTATGGAAAATAGACGATGCTCGACCAGCACGGCGATCCAGTTGAGAATGGTATAGTCCGGGCTGTTCAAATGTAAAACCCGCAGATATTCCGTATCCAGAGTATAGCGATTTGCAAAACCGTCCCGCAAAGAGGAAACGGCCCACTCCTTTGCCAGCGCCTCGCTTTCCGTGCAGTAAAAGCCAAGACCGAAATCATTATGCTTTTTTCCTGCCCCAAACACGGGATGCTCTATAACTTTTTCCGAGCCATGAAATAGGATGATTTTCTTTTCCATTTTGCCGCCCTCCTTGGTATAAGTGTATCACTAAAGTGATATAAAAGCAAGGCAGCAAAAAAGATATTATGACATGATGACATAATATCTTCAAAAATTGTTGGTACAACGTTCTTCCATTATCCCATCAGCACCCCGAAATCCGGGGTATAGGTCAAATCCTGCGCCAGCTCCGGCTCACGCAGGAACATCATCATATAGATGGGGTAATAGGTGATCTTCTCCTTCACACTCACATTCCCGCCGTGGAAAACAAACGCAGCCGGGATGTGGTAGTCCTGGTTTGCCATCACGCCGGACAGCGCATTATGCCGGGTGTAGTCTTTCCCACTCTTGATTTCAAGGGGCAGCACATTGCCCTCGTGCTCGATGACGAAGTCCAGTTCTCCCTGCTTTTTGCTGTTGAAGTAGTACAGCGCATAGCCGTGGGCGGCCAGCTCCTGGGCGGCGGCGTTCTCAAACACCGCGCCGAAATTGATGTTCTTTTCGCCGTTCAGCAGCGCCAGCTGGATGCCGTTGGCGTAGGTGGCCGCCAACAGCCCCACATCGCAGAGAAACAGCTTGAACAGGTTGCTTTGTCTGTTCAGCCGCAGCGGCAGCGTCGGTTCTTCCACGTTGTAGGTCGGCAGCGCAACGCCGGCGTTGGCCAGCCACAGAAAACTATTGTGGTAGCGGCTTAACTTAAAGTCCTGATGCAGGTCCTTTAAAATAAACCGCTTGTTCTTGGCGTTCAGCTCGCTGGGGATCAGGTCAAAAATATCCTCGAGATAGAGTTTCTCCTTCGGGTCATAGCGGGCAATATCCTTTTTGTACAGCGTCAGAATGGACTGCTGCACCTTGGCGACTTCATACAGATTATGTGTTTGCAGGTAGCAAGCCACAGCCGCCGGCATCCCCCCTACGATCAAGTACAGGCGGAAAAGCTCCATCATCTTCTGATGCACCAGCGGGTCAACTTCCTGCTTTTTGTCATAGCAGCTGCGCAGATGGTCAAGGATGCGATCCGACACGCCGTTGGCGCGGGCAAATTCCTCTACATCCATCGGGAACATTTCCAGTACATCAAGATAGCCGACCGGTGCGCTGCGAATGTCTTTAAGCTCCACGCCCAGCAGCGACCCGCTTAAAATATAGCGATAGCTGCCCTCCTCCACCAAAAATTTGATGGCGGTCACGATCTCCTTGCACTCCTGCACTTCATCCAAAAAGATAAGCGTCTTGCCGGGGACCAGCTTTTCCCCCACCAGCGCAGAGAGCCGCAGCAGGAAATCGCTGCTGTCGGTGGCTGTTTCAAACAGCTGCCGCGCGGCTGTGTTTTCCAAAAAATTCAGTTCCACAAAATTCGGGAAGGCTTCCTGTCCCAGCTGGCGGAGCAGGGTCGTTTTGCCGACCTGCCGCGCCCCTGTAACAAGCAGCGCCTTGCGCTCTTCGCCCTCTAAAAACGCCTGTATCTTTTTGGCGGTGGTGCGCTGTAAAATCGTTTTGCGGTTTGTTTCCATGTCTGATGCCTCCCTCCGGAAAAATATTTTGTCCGGTTTTCCATATCTATTGTATATCGTTTTGTCCTATTATGCAATATTTTAATTTCAGTTTTGTCCGGTTTTCTTTCTATAAAAAGAGATATTATGTCATGATGACATAATATCTCCCCCTGTTTTACCGTATTTTGTTTCTTCCCGTGCGCGGTGCAGCCTTGGCGGCGCCGTCCCGGAACAGTTCTTTCTCCGGCTCGTAGTCAAGCGGTACGCTCTCCCCTGTCGCGCCGAAGCGGTTTTTTAAGATGGTCAGTGCCAAATGACGCGGAGCGGTCTTGTTTTCCCTGTCGGCATCGGTGCGGTATTTGAGTACCAACAGCAAATCGGCGCTGTACTCCACGCTGCCGGATTCTTTAAAGGCTGACAGTCCCGGCTCGGCACTGCCGGGGCGGTAGGCCTCACGGTTCAGGCTGGACGCGGCCATCACCGGCATATCGTACCGGCGTGCCAGCTGCTTGAGCATGGCGACGGCGGCGTCGGCGGTCTGCTTCTCGGTCATGCCCGCGCGGGCCGGGGCGACAAGCTGCAAGTAATCCAGAAACAACACCGGGCTTTCGTGCTGCGCACAGAAGGCCGACACTTTTTCATCTAAAAAAGCCGGGGTAAGCGGGGCGTCCGGCTCCCACAGCTCTACCCTGCCGCCGGTCTTTTGCCTGTAAGCGGAAATCAGACCGCGCACTTTTTCTTCCGGCAGCTTGCCATCCAGCAGCGGGCGTGCACGTTCTTTTGTACCGCGCACGGCGCTTTTTGCGATCAACTCCATGCGGGACATCTCTATTGTTATAAACAGCACATTTCTCCCCGCAGCGGCCAGCGTATCGGCCATTTGCAGCATCAGGGACGTTTTACCCATGCTGGAAACCGCGCCCAGCACGGTCAGCCCGGCGTGCAGACCGCCGTCGAGCGCCTTGTCCAAACCGGCGATACCCGTTGGCATCACCGCAGCCCCGCCGCGGCGGCCCAGATACGCGAGGAACTCGTCCTCCAAGGTCGGTTGCTGCTGTACCTCCTGCGCCGCTGCAGCGGCCTTACAGGCGGCTTGCAGCGCATCCCTGTCTTGCACTAATGCTTCGTTCACATCTTTGCAGCCCTCCGGCAAATCCAGCACCGCGCACGCAATGCCGCGGGCCGTCAGCTGCTCCCGCAGCTTCCCGTTCATCCCCTGCCCTGCCGCGTCGGAATCCCCGGCAAGAATCACCCTCTCCGGCTTTGCTTCCCGCGCGTCCAAGGCCTGCATCAACCGGCCGGTGTTGGCCGCACCGCAGAGCGCTACAGCCGGGAATCCCAGTTCCTCTAAGGAAAGGGCATCAAAAATGCCCTCCGTCACAAACAGTGCTTCCCCTGCCGCACGTTCCATAGCAGCGCTGTTCCAAAGCTGCATCGCCCCGCGGCTGTTCTTGTAGCGCGGTTCAACATGCTGGTCAATGGCGCGGCGGCAAACGCTGCGGCAGACACCCTCCGCAAAGACAGGCAGCACCGCATAGCCATTCTCGACCACCAAACCAAACCGCCGTACCGTTTCATCGGACAAGCCCCGCCCGGTAAAGTAGGGGTCTGGTCTGCCTCTTCTTTCCTTATAAGGAAAAACCTGCGCCGGCTTCGCCGTGACCCGGATGACCTCGCCCCCGCCGTAGCGCCGGTTGACGGCCTTCATTTTAGAAGGAAAATCCGTCAGATTTTCTTCCTGTCCCACTAAGTCAAAAATATCGTAGGTCGCGCCGCAGGCAAAGCAGTGGACGGTCTGATTTTTTTCATTGTACCCCATAGAAGGGTGCGCGTCTTGGTGCGCCGGGTTCAGGCAGGCGAACGGCTTGTGCAGGGGCAGCCCGTGTTCCCGCAGCCATTGAGGCAGGCAGCTTTTTAAGGTTTTGGCATCCGTTTTTCTCATACGAAAACTTCTCCTCTTACAGGGAAAAACTGTATCTTTTCCTCCCTGTAAAAAAGGGAAAGATATCATACAGTACTTACAGTACATACAGCACTTTTCAAGATACGAAAATTTGCCGCTGAAATGTTGAAAAACAGGGGTTTTGCGGGGTGCTTGGGTCATCAGTTGTGGCTTTGGCGGTCATCAGATGTAGCTTTGGTGGTAATCATTTGTGGCTTTGGTGAAGCACTTATGGTCATCAAATGTGGCTTTGGTAAGGCTGTATTGGGTCATCAGTTGTGGTTTTAAAATTGCAGCTATCGTATCATGTTTCGCTTGCGCGGTTTTTGCTTGTTGGGCTTGAAGCGGCCCTTATTCGTTTCATCGGGCAAAGTCAGTTCGGGCGTTGGCGCGGGCTTGCGGGTGGTGCGGTCCAGCACGATCTCTACCCCGTCCACAACGCGCCCGGTGCGGGTGAAGCTGCACCCGCTGATGTAGTTCTGCTGGGTCAGATACTCGAGATAGATCTCGGTGTAGTTGCGCAGGCGCTGGCGGCGCTGCTTGATGGGCGACGGCTCGCCGAGCTCCTCATAGATGGACGAGAACAGGATCTTTCGGCTTTGCAGACGGTTGTTTGGGTTTTTCATGCCCTCAATGCGGGTCAGCAGGTAGTTCTTCAGCACAATGATGGCGGGGGTGTTGTTCAGGCTCGCTCCGGCCAACGGAGAGTCGGCTTCAAAGTGTACGTTCAAAAGGTCCATATCCACAAGGGAAATCTGCCGCTTGCTGGACGCATACTGGAACAGCGGCGGCGTGTCGATGAGGAAGTACGCCTCGACCTCCCGCCCATTGAGCACGGCGTTCATCCGGTTCATTGGCAAGAGATATTGCGAGAGCGTCAGGCTCTGCAGGTTCTGTCCCTCCTTGATAAAGTGGGCGGCGGCCTCCTCGGTGCAGTCCAGCGTGATGGTGGCGTGCCGCATAAATTCCAGCCGGTCACGGATGGTCTGGACGGCCTCCTCCCGCATACTGGGGTTTTCACTGCCGATCATGGCGCGGTACAGCATCGGGATGGTGAAATAGATCGTTCCCGCGATCAGCAGCGAGGAAACGCCGTTTAAGATAGCCTTATCAAAGCTCGTCAGGCTGCCGCCGTTGTCCAACGCGATGGTTTTCGGGAAATCCATCGTCACGATGGTGGACACGTTTTTTCCGGCGCTCTTGCCGACGTAGACCTCGTTTTCCTCCTCCGGCAGCAGCTTGGGCAGATTGCGGAAGATGGAATCCGTCTGCATACTGTATTTTTCCAGTGGGCCCTGGTTCGCACTGGAAAGCAGCATCCGCTCGGAAAGCGGTTCGTTTTTCAGGCCGGACACGTCGCCCGCATACATGGCGTTTACCGCGCAGGTAATGTAACAGGCCATGCCGGCCGGCATACCGTCCAGCATGCTGTTGAAGGATGCCCTTGCCAGTGACCGGACCTCTGTCTCCGGCATGGTCAGACTGCCGCCGACCGGGTGGGAAAGGATCTCCAATTGCAGCGCGGCCTGCTTGGCCTGTAAAAGCTGCTCCTGAAAGGCTTCCTCCCGGCGCTCGCTGACGTAGGGGGCAAACGTTCCGAGCAGACCGCGGTAGATCTGCTGGTCGGTCAGAATATCGCCGTATTTAGCCTGCAATTCCTGAAAGGTGATAAACGGCTCCTTCTGAAAGATGGGCACCAGCAGGGCGGCGTCCTCTGTATACAGCTTTGCCTTGGGCGTGGGCAGAGCTTGCTTTTTTTTGGGCACGGCCAACCTCCTTGCAAAAAGATATTATGACATGGTGACATAATATCCTATTCGTATCGACTCTATATTTACAGGATATTATGACATGGTGACATAATATCTCGCCCGGAAAGGCGGTTATTTGCGGGAAAGCTGCGGGCCGGGCGTGCCCGGCCCCTACAGGCTCAGCGGTGGGTGTGCAGCCATTCCTCGGCCATGCGGCGGAAATCCTCCTCCAGCGCGGCGGGCACGGTGACGGAGACCCGCACGGTCTGCGGCTCTGCCTGCAGGGCAGCATCCATCTGCTCCGGGGTCATGGCGGTGGTCAGCCTGGCCATTTTGGGGCCTGCCAGCTCGTCGGCATGGTGGGCGGCCAGATACTTCTGATTCTCGGCAGAAAAATCCACGAGCCGCAGCGCCGTTGTCAGCGGCAGCTTGCCGCCGTCCAGCAGCTTGAGCAGGCTGCCGTCCAGACTGCCCAGCCGCACATACCGCGCGATCTGGCGGGCGGAGAGGTTGTATTCTTCGCCGATCTGTTCATACTTTGATTTGCGCACGCCGTTCCTGCTGCGCTTTTTGCGCCCGGCCAGCGCGTACTTCTGGGAGATGCTCCGCGCCTTCTCCGACGGCGTCAGCACGCGCTGCACGTAGTTGGAATCGACGACGATCTCGTGCGCCTCGTCGGCGGTGATGTCCGTCAGTACGGTGGCGGGGATGCGGCGGTATTTGTCCTCGCCGGTTTTTTCCAGCAAAGCCGTGTAGGCGCGCACGCGGTTGTGGCCGGAGAGAATCATCAGCGCGCCGTCCGGCTGCTTCCAGACCACAATGGGGTGCAGCAGGTCGT
>ONZZ01000527.1_pt1 | contig 31932 bp, 31 predicted proteins | sample 1671101 | NCBI WGS metagenome assembly ONZZ01 (sample SAMN06348122, study PRJEB24527) | human gut metagenome | biome: human gut; feature: ankylosing spondylitis patient; material: feces | host: Homo sapiens | place: China | collected 2015-10
TTTCGGCGAAAGTTCCGGAAGTGCTCCACAGAAGCACGTGCACCTTATGCTCGCTTTTTAGGTTTTGTGCGGAACTGGGGACGCAAGGTCACCTAGTCTCTGAGCTTAACCCGCACCGAGCAAAGGCTGTCCCCCGGACTACAAATGGGGGAAGCCGCATCCATTCAGACGGCTTTGCCGGATGAATGGGTGCGGAGGCTTCACCGCACGAACGTCGAGGAACTCTTTTCGATCACCCGCACGGCCGAGGAAACGGCCCCGAAGCCCAATCCCGACATGCTCGAAGAGATCGGACTCTTCACGGACATTCCGAAGGAAAGGACGCTCATGGTGGGCGACACCGTCCACGACATCGTCATGGCGCAGCGCTACGGCTGCGACGTCGCGGCGATGACCTACGGCGCGCAGCCGAGGCGCGATCTTGTGCTCTCGCGTCCGACGGTTCTCTGCGACACGGTCGAGGAGCTCGCCCGATTCATTGAAGGCTGAAAACGCCTTCGCGACGCCCGAGAGAGAAGTTTCTCGGGCTTTTTTCTTAGAGAGGAGCGCGTAGGCTCTCTGCGCGAAGGCAAGAGAAGCGAAAAAGAGCAAAGAAAAGGGGAGTCGGGCGGGACGCCGCGTTTTTCTTCCCCCTCATAATGGCTGAAGAGAAAGGCCGAAGAGCGCTCTCGGAGCGCCCTTTGCGCGCCTTGCGACGACACTTGGAGAAATGACCATGACCCTCACGCGTCGATCCCTTCTGATGGCCTCCGCCGTCACGCCCGTGCTCCTTTCGGGCCCCGCCGCGCGCGCCGCGGACGCTCCCTCCTTCACGCCGCCCGCCAAGGGCCGGCCGATGCTCCTTTCCTTCAACGAGAATCCGCTGGGGCTGAGTCCCGCAGCGCGCAAGGCCGTGGCGGAGGCGACCGCGCAGGCTTCGCGCTATCCCTTCGTGCGGGTGGAAGTGTTGCGAAAGGCGATGGCCGACTTCATCGGCGGCACGCCCGCGAACATTCTCCCGACGCACGGCTCGGCCGAAGCGATCCGCGCCTCGGTCGAAGCCTACATTGAGCCCGGCGTGAAGCTCGTCGTGCCCGAACTCACTTACAGCGACGGTGAGGACACCGCCAAAAAGAACGGCCTTCCCGTCGTCAAGGTCCCGATGGGACCGAAGTGGTCGATCGACGTTCCGGCGATGAAGGCCGCGGCCGCGAAGGCCGCCCAAGAGGGCCCCGTCATCGTCTACTTCGTGAATCCGAACAATCCCACGTCGACCGCCTGCGACGGTGAAGCGCTCCTTGCGTGGATCCGCGAAAAGCCCGCCCGCACGATGTTCCTCGTCGACGAAGCCTACGCCGAATTTGCGGACCCGAAGGTCTTCCGCACGACGACGGGGCTTGTGAAGGAAGGCTTTGAGAACGTGGTCGTTCTCAAGACCTTCTCGAAGATCTTCGCCATGGCCGGCCTGCGCCTGGGTTTCGCTTACGCGGCTCCGAAGGTGATCGAGCGCGTGAAAAAGCACGTCGCCTACGACATCATGATGAACAACTGCACGATCGAGGCGGCGCTCGCCGAATTGAACGACGCGGACTTCCTCAAGCGCTCGAAGGCCGTGAACGACGAATCGCGAAAGATCCTCACGGACTGCCTCGACGAGCTCGGTCTCGAGTACCTCCCGAGTCAGACGAACTTCGTCTTCGTGAATCTCAAGGCGCCGCTCAAGCCCTTTGCGGACCGGATGCTGAAGGAAGAAAACATCATGGTGGGCCGTCCCTTCCCGCCCGCCGTCGAATGGTGCCGCATTTCGCTCGGTCTTCCCGAGGAAATGCAGTACTTCACGGAGAAGCTGCGCGCCTTCCGCAAGAAGGGATGGGTGTGATTCCGATGTAAGGAAAACGGGGCGGCTCCCTCTCTGGAGCCGCCCCGCCGGAGAATCTCGGAATGTTTTGCCCGATCAGCTCGGACGTGGATGATTGCGGTGGTTTTCCGCGAAGATCCGGTCGATGTCGGCCTGCGTGAAGACGTACTGCTTTCCGCAGAAGCGGCAGGTGACGGTGAGGTCCTTCGAGCCCTTTTCGAGAAGTTCCATGCGGTCGAACTGCAGGAGGATGTTCTCGATGCGTTCGGGCGAGCACGTGCAGCGGAAGACGACGGGCTTTTCGAGCGTTACGCGCGGGGACTCTTCCCAGAAGAGACGGCGGTTCATTTCCTCGGGTTCGAGCGTGAGGAGTTCTTCGTCCTTGGCGGACTTCGCAAAGAGACGGATGCGCTCCCAACCGTCGGCGTCGAAGTCTTCAGGAAGAACGCCGCCCGTCGAGGGGAGCTTCTGCACCATGACGCCCCCGGCGCGCTTGCCGTCGGACGCGAGACGCAGGGTGGTCTCGACCTGTTCGGAGCGGGCGAAGTACTGTTCCATCGCTTCGGCGAAGGAGTCGCCTTCGAGCACCACGATCCCCTGGTAGGGCGCTTCGCCGTTGGGACGGTTCGAAGCGTCGAGGATCAGGGCGCAGCGCGCCCCGCCCGCGGGGTTGAGGAGTTCGCGAAGGCCGGCCTTCTCGGAGATGCCTTCCTCCCAGTCGCGCATCGTCACGTTGATGCGGAAGGAGAGGTCCTTGGAGACGTCGACCACGATGAGACGGACGGGGGCCTTCTCGTCGCCCTGCGCCTGCAACACGACGGAGCCGTCGAATTCGAGCGCTGCGGCGCAGAGAAGGGCCGAAGCCGCCATCTCGCCCACGAGGGTCTTGACGGCCGTCGGAAGGTTCTGATGCTCGACGGCCGCTTCGAGCGCGGGGCCGAGGATCACGGTTTCGCCGCGGACGGCGGCCTTGTCGAAATAAAGTTTTTGGAGATTGTCCATACCGAAATTGCCCAAAGGCTAGAAGTGTTTCCTTCTTATATGGGGGTTCCCCGCCGAAATCTCAAGTCGGGGAAAAGAAAACTTTTTTCATCGAACGCGTCGACGCCTCGGGCTACAATGAAACCAAGACGCAAAGCTTTCGCGTTTTGCCCGGGACGGCGGAAATTTCCGCTCCCGCAACCACTCCAAAGGAGGAAATCATGACCATGCGAATTCTCGTGCCCGTCGACGGCAGTGCGAGCAGCCGCGCCGCCGTGCGCTTTTTGGCCGGGCGTGAAACGATGCTCGGACAGAACCCCGAGATCGAACTCCTCACCGTGCAGAACATCGTTCCGCAGCGCATCGTGGATATGCTCTCGCTCGAGTCGCTCGAATCCTATTACCGCACCGAAGGGGAACGGGTCTTCGAGTCGCTTCGCGGGGAAATCCGCGCCGCGGGCTTTCAAGCCAAGGAAATCGTCCGCGGGGGCGAACCCGGCAAGGTGATCGCGAAGGAGGCCGAGGACCTCGACGCCGACCTGATCGTCATGGGTTCGCGCGGCCAGTCCCTCTGGAAGAGCCTCTTCCTCGGCTCCGTCTCGAACGCGGTTCTTGCCGAATCGAAGCGTCCGCTTCTCCTTCTTCGCGACGAAGTCCCGGCGACGGGCGACCGTCTGCGCGTCGGAATCGCCGTCGACGGCTCGGCCTACGGCGAAGCCGCGACCGACTACGTGCTCGCGCACAAGGACTTCTTCGGCGCGGATCCCGACTTCCGGGTGCTCCACGTCGTGCGCGACTATCAGGCCCTCGTGGCGACGACGAGCGTCGAATACGTGATGCCGACCGTCTCGACGGAAGAATTCGAAAAGAGCACGGCCGAAGAGTTCGAAAAGACCGTGAAGCCGGTGCTCGAGCGCTTTGAAAAGGCGGACGTCCCCGTCCAGGCGGAAAAGCTCCGCGGCTTTGCGAGCGACGCCATCGCCCAGTACGCGAAGAACGAACTCGACCTCCTCGTGATCGGTTCGCACGGCTACGGCAACTTCAAGTCGGCCGTTCTCGGCTCGACCGCCATGCACATCGCGGCCGAATGCAAGGTGCCGCTCCTGGTGGTTCGCCGCTGACGCTTCACTGAAGATCGACAAAAACGCCCCCGCGGGATGACTCCTTCGGGGGCGTCGATTTTTGGGGCTAGGAAAAGACTCAGCGGGCTCCGCTCTTCTTTTCGTCCGCCTTGGGGGCGATGTCCTCGGGCTTGGCAAGGCCCGCCTCGATGCAGCGTTCCGCAATCCAGTAGTGAATCAGGACGACGCGCAGCATGGCGACGGCGTTGAGCCCGGCGCCCGCGAGAATCAGAACGAGCGCGAGCGAGAAGGTGTGGAAGATGACCGGGTCGATGTCCATCGCCGCCGGATTGAGAAGAAGGTAGACGTAGAGGAGAATCAACGCCGCGCCCCAGCCGAAGACCATGAGCATTTGGAGGCGCGAGCGCGTGATGGTCGGAAGGGCCATGACGGGCGTCTCCTTGAGGACGGGAACCTTGCCCGTCTTCAAAACGGTCTTGAGGACGTCGCCCGAGACGACGGCTTCGGGGTCCTTGCCGCCGAAGACGCGGTTTCTTTCCTCTTCGGGGAGTTCGTAGACGCCCGAGGCGTGGTTCTTCAGAAGATTCGGCTTTTTGAGAAGTTTGAGCGCGCGGAAGATCTGGTAGAGACCGAGGGCGAGCGCAAGGGCGACGACGAGAAAGGTGATCGAGCTGGTCATGGAAGAAGGGAAGTCGGTTGGATTTGGTTGCGCATTGTACGCGAAGGAGAGCTGTTGATGGGCGCCGCACTTTGGTACAATCCTCCATCCATCGTTCCCGCACTCGGGCGCAACCGCCCGCGGGTCTCTCATTGGAGCATCCCACAGTGAACAAACTCCCTCCGTATCCCATCATCGCCCGCGAAGGCTGGCCCATTTTGACGGGCCTCGCCGTCGTCGCTCTCCTTTTCTACTGGGTGATCGACTGGGACTTTCTCGGACACGTCTTTCTGCTTCTCTTCCTATTCAGCTTCCAGTTCTTCCGCGATCCCGTGCGTGAACTGCCGCTTGACGAGCGCGCCGTGGTGAGCCCGGTCGACGGGCGCGTCTGCAAGGTCGAGCGCGCCCAGGACCCCGTGACGGGCGAAGAGGCGCTCAAGATTTCGATCTTCATGAACGTCTTCAACGTTCACAGCCAGAAGGCGCCGGTTTCGGGTACCGTCGAAACGGTCCGCTATACGCCGGGCACCTTCGTGAACGCCGACCTCGACAAGGCTTCGACCGAAAACGAACGCAACGCCGTGACGGTCCGCATGGACGACGGCCGCCGCATCACCTTCGTGCAGGTGGCCGGCCTCGTCGCCCGCCGCATTCTCTGCTACACGCAGGAAGGAGACCGGCTCGAGCGCGGTCAGCGCTACGGCTTCATCCGCTTCGGTTCGCGCGTGGACGTGTATCTGCCGACCGACGCCGAAGTGAAGGTCACGATCGGCGACAAGGTGACGGGCGTTCTCTCGACGATCGCGCGCATCTGACGTTTTTCGTCGGTCCCGACCAAAACGAAAAAGGTTCGCTTCCTCGACGGGGGCGAACCTTTTCTTTTTTTTGGGGGCGCAGGTCGGGATTCAAAGCGGGACGGCCGCGGCCGCGGCCCGCTCGAGATTCGTTTCGATACCGTCGGGCAGGGGCAGGTAGGAGGGAAGAAGCTTCACCGACTCGAGGCGCGAAAGTTCCACGCGTACGGACCGGTTTTCCTCGTCGACGGCGATGAGCGCAAAGCCGGCGGGACGGGCCGCAAGACCGAGCGGACGCAGAAAGCGGCCGCGTCGGACGGGCGCTTTCTCGAAGAGCACCGTCGCGGCGATGAGACGCTGCTCCCGCACGGCCGCAAGGACGCGCGAGAAGACGAGCGGGGAAATCTTTTCGGAAGACTCGTCGCTTTCTTCGAGAATCACCGGGAAACGCTCGATTCGGCGCTCGAGCGGCACGGGGTCGCGGTAAAGCGGCTGACGCTTCGCGGCGAAGGCCCGCGAGAGGGCCGAAAGGAGTCGCTGCGCTTCGTCTTCTCCCGGGACCGTCACGGCGGGGGCGCGTTCCCGCCAGGCGTAGGTGATGGGAGCGCTCGAGCGGTCGATCACGATCGGATAGCGCGGATATTCGGCGAGGCGCTCTAGCTTCGTCTGAATCGAGCGCAGCGGCGCGCGCACGCCCCGTTCGGAGAGTTTGCGGCGGATCGTATCGGCCGTCTGCGGCGTACGGGAGAGCGCAAGGAGAAGCTCGAAGGAAAAGGCGTCGTGGGGCATGATGCGAAAAACGGCGCGAACTCCATGAGGACGCGCCGTTTCGTAACGGTCAAATGAGGTCTCAGGCCGAAGCGGAATCGTGTTCTTCCGCTTCCTTTTGATGCGTTTCAATGTCCTGGAGCACCGGATTGGGACGACCCGTCCAGTAGAGCCAGAACTGATAGGCAAAGCCCGAAACGGCGTAGATGCAAAAGAGGATGAAGATCGAAAGCGACGGATTGCTCGAAGCCACGATGAAAAGGAGCGACCCCACGGCGATCACCCAGAAGGGGATCGTGCGCACGACGGCGTAGGACTTGCCCGAGAAGAAGGGGGCGTTGCAGACCATCGTGAGACCCGCGTAGAAGGTGACGATGAGAGCCAGCCACGAGCGGTGTTCAACGACGAATTCCGGAAGCTTGTTTTCGACGCCGAGCCATACGAAGCCGCAGACGAGCGCCGCGGCGGCCGGACTCGGAAGCCCCTGGAAGTAGTTCTTGCTCACGACGCCCACGTTGCAGTTGAAGCGTGCGAGACGAAGAATCGCGCAGAGCGCGTAAATGAAGGCCGTGGCCCAACCGAGCTTGCCGAGGTCGACGAGCGCGTATTCGTAGACGATGAGGGCGGGGGCGATACCGAAGGAAACCGCGTCGGCGAGACTGTCCATCTGGACGCCGAATTCGCTTTGCGTGTGCGTGAGGCGGGCGACGCGACCGTCCATGCCGTCGAACATCATGGAGAAGAAGACGGCGACGGCGGCCGTTCCGAAGTCCCCGTTCATCGCCTGGATGATCCCGTAGAAGGCGGCGAAGAGCGCCGCGGCGGTGAAGGCGTTGGGGAGAACGTAAATACCCTTGGATTTTACGGCCTGGATGCGGCGCTGACCGAGTTCGGAGAGCGGGACGCGGTGGGGCGCGTTCTGATTCGACATGACGATCCCTTGTTTTTGTTTGGGTCTATGAGTAAGAGCCTTTGCATTGTAGCGAAGAGGCGCTCCTTTCGGGCATATTAGCCGTGACGCGGGCGTGAAGATGCAAGCAAATGTCACCGCGTACCGAAGAAAAAACGGCGTCTCCGCGGGGACGGCCCGCGTTTGACTCTGTCCTGCGCGCGGCGGTCGGCTCGGTTAGAATGACGCACCCAACCCAATCATCCTGAAAGGACGATCCATGCCGTTTCTCTTTGCTCCGCCTCCCATGCCCGTGATTCCGGTCGAAGGCGAACGCTACGAATTCTTCCCCGTTCACCGTGTCTACTGCGTGGCGCGAAATTTCCGCGCGCACGCCGAAGAGAACGGTGCCGCCGCGCCCGAGTTGCCCTTCTTCTTCATGAAGACGGCCGACATGATCCGTCCCGTCGCGGAGAAGGAAACGATCAAGATCGCCGTGCCGCCCGAAACCGAGGCCTTCGAGCATGAAGTCGAATTGGTCGCCGCGCTCTCGAAGGGCGGGCGCAATCTTACGCGCGAAGAGGCCGAAGAGGCCGTCTGGGGGTGGTGCGCCGGGATCGACTTCACGCGGCGCGACCTCGTGCGGGAGGCCGCCGCCAAGGGGCGTCCCTGGACCTTCGGCAAGAATTTCGAAGGGGCCGCTCCCGTGACGCACGTGCGTCCGAAGACGCGCGTACCGTACCCCGAGCCCGTCGACCTGTGGCTCTACGTCAACAATCAGAAGCGCCAGTCGGGAAACACCGACGAGATGATCTTCGATCCCTTTGACCTCATCGCGGAACTCTCGCGCTTCGTGACGCTCGCTCCGGGCGATCTCGTCTTCACGGGTACGCCCGGGGGCGCGGGCAACGTTCGTTCGGGCGACCGCATCCGCGCGGGCGTCAACGGCGTGGGCTCCCTCAACGTCGAAATCGTCTGACCGATTGCCGCGAAGAATGGAAAGAAGCCCGTGACGCCTTGCGGCGCACGGGCTTTTCCATGGGAAAAAGTTTTTTCAGGCTTTCTGGCCGGCGGGCCGGCGGCGCGTCAGCGCCTTGGGTTTCGGAGCGGCGAGTTCCTTGGTGTTTCGGAAGACGTGCAGCGACCCCATGACGCCGGCCATGAGGATGAAGAAGCCGATCGTCATCGTGAGGGTCGGCCATTCGCCGCGGTAGATGAGGGCGTAGATGACCGACGAAACCGATTCAAAGACGATGAGCTGTCCGCCGAGCGCGGCGGGAAGGCGCTGACTCATTTCGTTCCAGGCGAGCATGGCGACCCAGCTACAGAGGAAGCCGATCATGAGCGCGACCCAGAGAAAGCGGACCGGGTCGGCCCCGAAGGCGCCCTGGGAGACATCCATGAAGCCGAGCGGCCAGGCGGCGACGACAAAGAGAAGAACCGCCACGGGAAGGACCGTCACGCCCTGAAGAGCCGTCCAGGCCTTGGAGCTGTGAAGCGGATGCGCCAGGAGCCAGTCGGCGTTCTTGATGGAGAACCACGTCCAGGCGATGACGGCGGCGATGCCGAAGGCGACGCCGATCCAGAATTCCAGACCCGTGGCCTGGCCCGAGCGCTGCATGTACTCGAACTCGGTCCAGTTCGCAATGACGAGGCCGGCGAAGATGACGCACAGGGGCGGAAGGATCGCGCCCCAGGAAATGCCGCGTCCCTCACGCTGATAGCGGATGTTCGAGACGATGGCGACGAGCACGGGAATCACGGCCATGAACATCCCCGCAAGCGGCGCTCCCGCGAGACGGATGCAGATCGTGAGAAGACAGTAGAAGACGACGTTTCCGAAGAAGGGAAGTCGGAAGGCTTCTATGACGTCCGCTCGGGTGAACTTTCGCAATTCCTGTCGGAAAAAGAGAAGACAGGGGAGCGACACGACTCCGAAAGCGATGAATCGGCCCAGTGCGATGAGCACGGGGTTGTACTCCGGAAGGAGAAGCGGGGCGATGTAGATGAGCCCCCAGAGCGCTCCGGCGGCGACGCCGAGCAGGACACCTAAAATCATGTAAAACGACAGCCCATAGGCACGCGCCTTTCACCCGCGTGCGTTTGAAGAGGGACGACTGTTCGTGAAGGTTGTGGCGCCGCCCCCGCGGTCTGCGGCACCCGCCGTCGGGCGCCTGACCGAACGATTTTTGCCTAGGCAAAACATCCGATTTCGGTCGACACGGATCATAGCAAAGGGATAGCTTCACGGCGAGGGGGTTTGAGGGTTAGTCTGTATGTAGAAAAGGAAGGAATTTCCCGCACGAAAAACGGGATTCAGGAGGGAATTAGGGAGAATGAAAAATTCTACGAGATTACACGTAAATATTATACGTATAATTACATATAAATAAAAGGATTTCTGGAAAGGTCCCTCGGTAGACGGCTTTTGCATTGGGGAGTTTGCGGACGGTTCGGAGAAAAAAGGACGCCCGGGAAAGAGCTGGGGCGCATTTTCGTGCGCCTTCTCAAAAAATAGAGTCTTTTTTGCGATTTCTTAAATGATCTAGGCGAAGTCCTCTAAGCCTCATCTTCTAGAGCCTTCCCCTTTTTTCACGCTTCCCTCCATACTGACTGAAAGGCCTTCTCGCAGGGCGGGAAGAGGCCTGCCGAACCATTCGACCGAAAAGAGGAAACAGATATGATCGGACGCCGCAGTTTAATTGCCGTCGCCGTAGCTCTGACGGGTTCCGCCATCGTGGGCGGACTCTCTGGGTGCGGCAAAGAGGAGGCCGCCCAACAGGGCGGCAAGACGCTCATTCCCATCGGGATCGTGCAGCTGGTGGAACATGAGGCTCTCGACGCCGCGAACCGCGGGATCGTAGACGCGCTCGCCGAGCGGGGCTACAAGGAAGGCGTCAACGTGACGATCGATCGCCAGAACGCGCAGGCCGATCAGTCGAATCTGCAGAACATCGCGGCGCGCTTTGTCTCGAACGATTCGAAGATTCTTTTTGCGATCGCGACCCCCGCCGCGCAGACGCTCGCCGCGGCCACGAAGACGATTCCGATCGTGGCGACCGCTGTCACGAACTTCGAAGTCGCCAAGCTCGTCGCTTCGAACGAAAAACCCGGCGGCAACGTTACGGGCGTCTCCGACATCAATCCCGTCGCCGAACAGTTTGCGCTTCTCATGAAGTTCGCGCCCGACGCCAAGGCGATCGGCACGATCTACAATTCGAGCGAAATCAACTCCACCTATCAGATCGAGCTTCTCAAGAAGGCCGCCTCCGCCGCGGGCGTGGAAGTCGTCGAAGCCTCCGTTTCGAGCGTCAACGACATTCAGCAGGCCGTGGCGAGCCTCAAGGGGAAGGTTGGGGGTCTCTACCTTCCGACCGACAACATCATCGCGAGCGCCGTTCCGGTTCTCATGAAGTCCGTCTTTGAAGCGGGCATTCCGACGGTGGCGGGCGAAGGGGGCATGGTCCGCGCGGGCATTCTCGCCTCCATTGCCGTGGACTACTACACGCTCGGCAAGATGACGGGCGCCATGGGCGCCGACATCCTCGACGGCAAAAAGAAGCCCGCCGACATGCCGATTCAGTCGCAGAAGGCCGAAAAGGTGCTCGTCAACCTGAAGACGGCCGAGACGATGGGCATTCAGATTCCCGAGGACATCCTCAAGACGGCGGAAACCGTGAAGTGACGGCATACGCGTGGCGCCTTCCCGAGGGAGGGCGCCTCTCCATAAAACCGACGGTGAGCCTCTACTGACCCGTGCTCCCCGAGGTACCGACAACAAAGAAGGAACTCATCATGCTCGATCTTTTGCTCTCCACAGTGGGACAGGGCCTCCAATGGTCCATTCTGGCGCTCGGCGTCTTCCTCTCCTTCCGCGTGCTCGACGCTGCGGACCTTTCGGTCGAGGGCAGTTTTCCGCTCGGCGCAGCCGTGGCCGCGACGGGCATCGTCGCGGGGCTCGGCATCACGGTTTCCGTTCTCCTTGCCATTGTGGCGGGGTGCTGCGCAGGCGCCGTGACGGGGTATCTCACGACGAAACTTCGGATTCCGGTCCTCCTCTCCGGGATTCTCACGATGATCGGCCTCTACTCGGTCAATCTTCACGTCATGGGAAAGGCCAATGTCGGCCTGCTGCAGGAGACGACGCTCTTCACGCTCTTTGAGTCCTTCGGTCTCACGGTCCCGCAGGCGGGGCTCGTCGTGGGGCTTCTTTTCGCCGTCGTCGTGGGCGTGATCATCTACTGGTTCTTCGGCACCGAGATCGGCACCGCCGTCCGCGCGACCGGGATCAACGCCCAGATGGCCCGCGCGCAGGGGATCAACACGGACGGCATGATGGTTCTCGGGCTCGTCATCTCGAACGGCCTCGTCGCGCTTTCGGGCGCCATCGTCGCGCAGAACAACGGCTTTGCCGACGTCGGCATGGGGGTGGGGACGATCGTGATCGGCCTTGCCTCGGTCATCATCGGCGAGGTGCTCTTCGGAGCCTCCACCTTCAAGATGCGGCTCGTCTCGGTGGTTCTCGGTTCGATCGTCTATCGACTCGTCATTGCGGCGGTGCTTGAAATGGGCATGCCCCCGAACGACCTCAAGCTCTTCACAGCGGTGCTCGTCGCCATCGCGCTCAGTCTTCCCCTCATCAAATCCAAAGTGGCGGCCGCCCGCAAGTAAGGAGTCCCGAAGATGCTCACCATCGAAAACGTCAGCAAGACTTTCTTTCGCGGCACGCCCAACGAAAAGACGGCGCTGCGCAACGTGAACCTCAAACTGGAGAACGGGGACTTCTGCACGGTGATCGGCAGCAACGGGGCCGGAAAATCGACGCTCCTCAACGCCGTGGCTGGTGTCTTTCCCGTCGACGAAGGCCGCATCATCCTTGCGGGAAAGGACATCACGAAGATGCCCGAACACCGCAGAGCGGCCCTCATCGGGCGCGTCTTTCAGGACCCGATGAAGGGGACGGCCGGGAACATGATGATCGAGGAAAACCTCGCCATGGCGGCGCGACGTGGCGATCGTCCCGGACTCTCGTGGAGCGAGAAGAAGGAAAAGACCGAGGAATTCCGGACGCTCCTCGCCGAACTCGGTCTCGGACTCGAAAACCGCCTCACGGCGCACGTGGGACTGCTCTCGGGGGGACAACGCCAGGCGGTGACGCTTCTCATGGCGACCCTTCGCCGTCCCGAACTTCTGCTTCTCGACGAACACACGGCGGCGCTCGATCCGAAGACCGCCGCGAAGGTGCTCGACATGACGGAACGGATCGTGACCGCCAAAAAGCTCACGACCCTCATGATCACCCACAACATGCGCGACGCGCTTCGCTTCGGCAATCGTCTCGTCATGATGCACAACGGCGCGCCCGTCGTCGACGTGCGCGGCGAGGAAAAGAAAAAGCTCACGCCCGCGGATCTTCTGCGGCTCTTCGAAGAGGCGGGCGACGCCGTCTCCGACAAGATGATGCTCGGCTGATTGCCGGACACGTCCGAAACCGGAACGCCCCGAAACCAAACGGTCGGGGCGTTCGCGTTTTGTCGTTCGCTGCTTCTTCCTCAGGACTGCACGGCCTTGGGTGCGTCGGAGGGTTTGACCGAAGGTTCTTCGGCGGGCCGGCGGGCCTTCTCGATCGCGATCTCGCGCGAGCGGATTTCGTCGGCGAGCATCGAAACGGCCGCCGCATAGAAGTAGCTGCGGTTGTAGTGAAGAATCGCGCTGAAGGATGGGGTTCCCACGAAGTAGTCGACGCCCTTCTTGTCGTCTGCGAGGATCCAGGGCAGGTCGACAAGGAGGGCCGCGTCTCCTTCGGGGAGCGTCCAGCCGCCCTTTGGCCTCACGCCCGCCTTGAGGAGCGCCCCCACGGTCGTGTGGGCCTTGATCCCGCCCGAAGCGGTCGCGCGGAAGATTTCCGCGTCGGCTTCGGCCGGATAGAGAGGTTTTTCCCCGCGCTTCCATCCGTGTTGGAGAAGGAAGTTCGCGACCGAGGCCGCGCCGTCCGCCTCACACTCCACGATGTCGACGTGATCGTCGCCGTTTCCGTCCTTTCCATAGGCAAAAAGCGAAGTGGGCATGAACTGACCGAGCCCGATCGCACCGGCAAAGGAGCCGCGTACGGTCGTGACGGAAAGTCCTTCGCGGTGACAGTAGGCGAGGTAGGCGGCGAGTTCCTTTTTGTAGTAGGACGCACGACGCGTGTAGTCGAAGGAGAGCGTCATGAGGGCGTCGATCACTCGGAAGCGTCCCATGTTCTTGCCGTATATCGATTCGATTCCGATCACGGCCGCGACGACGTGGCGGTCGACGCCGAGTTCCTTTTCGAGGCGCTCGAGCGTTGCGCGGTTTCGCGCTACGAAGTCGACGCCGTCGGCAATGCGTTCTTCGGTAAGGAGATTGCGCTTGTAGAGCGCGAAGTTGCGCTCGGGCGTCGTCTTGCGGTTGGCGTTGGGTTTCGGCGTCGAATACTTCTGCGTGAGCGGCGAATAGCGTGCGGCGGCCACCTCTTTCTTGAGCCAGTCCAACGGAATGTTTTCGTTCTTCGAGACCTGCGCAAGGTAGTCGAGGACGTCCTCGCGCAGAACGTAGTTCTTCACGCGGGACGCGCTCTTCGTCTTTTCGGCCGCTTTGGAGGGCGCGGCCACCTTTTTCTCGGCGGCGGGCGCTTCGGACGAGGTCTTCTCCCGAGCGGGCGCGGGGGATTCGGCCGCGCTAAGAACGGGCCCCGCCAAAAGCGAAACCGAGAGCGCAAGCGGTATGAACGTGGAACGTAACGACATGAAGAAAACCCGAGACTGCGTGAAAACCCTTTGATTCTAGCGGCGCCGCGAACGAAGCCCCGTTTCGCGCAAGGATAAATTGTGACATTCCGTAGGGAGGGGGAGAGTCCTCGAATTCTTTGCGAAGAACCGCCTGAAAGTGCGCTCCCGCGTGCTAACCTTCAAGAAAAAAGCCTTTTGAACGCAATCATGACCCACCCAACCGGCTACTTCACACACGACTCGGTGCTTCGTCCCAACCCGATGGAAGAGGCGCCCGACACTCCGGAACGAATCGACGCGATCGAAAGCCGGATGATGGTTCTGGGGCTCGACGATCTGGTCGAGCGCTTCGAGTGCGGTCCCGCCAACGACGATTATCTGCGCCTTGCGCACGACGCCGACTACGTGGAGTCGCTTCGCCGCATCTCGCAGTCCCGTGCGACGCCCGAAGATTTGGAGCGCTTCAACCTTCCCGACACGCCCGTGGGCCCGGGCATTTTCGAGGTGGCCGCCAAAAGCGTGGGCGCAGTCGTCTCCGCCGTCGACGCCGTGAAGGAAGGAAAGGTCCGCAACGCCTTCTGCGCGGTACGCCCGCCCGGACACCACGCGGGACCTGCGCGAGCGGGCGGGTTCTGCTACTTCAACAATGTTGCGATCGGAGCGCTTTACGCCCAGCTGAGGGGCTTTCCCCGCGTCGCCGTGCTCGACTTCGACGCCCACCACGGCGACGGAACGGAAGAGATCCTGGCGGGGCGCGAGAACCTGCACTTCTGGAGTCTCTTTCAGTGGCCGCTCTATCCGGACCGCAGGATGACGCCCGTTCCTGCCAACGTGACGCAGTCGCCGCTTGCCGCCGGGGCCGACGGCAACGACCTGAAAACCCTTCTGGAAGAGGTCTGGATTCCGGAACTGCGCAGTTTCCGCCCCGACTTCATGCTGCTTTCCGCGGGCTTTGACGCGCACAACGAAGAGCACATGGCGCAACTCAAGTTCGCCGAAATGGACTTTGCCTACCTTACGCGGCGCCTCACCGAAGAGGCCGAGGACCTCTGCGAAGGGCGCCTCGTGAGCGTTCTCGAAGGGGGCTACAGCATCCGATCGCTCGCGCGAAGCGTGCTCGCGCATCTGCAGACGCTCGTTCGCACGGCGCTCGAAAGGAATTCCGCCTGATGTTTTTTCCGAAATCCTCCCTGCGCCCGGGGGTCGCGCCCCGCGAAGTCTTCGGCTGGGCCGCCTTCGACTTCGCCAATTCGGGCTACACGACGGTGGTGCTCACCGCCGTCTACAACGCCTACTTCGTGAACGTCGTGGCGGGCAACGCCTCCTGGGCGACGCTTCTCTGGACGGTCATCATTGCGGTTTCGAGCGCGATCGGGATGGTCGTCATGCCCGTCATCGGAACGCTCGCCGACGCGCACGCCAAAAAGAGGTCGGGCCTCTTCATCGCGACCGTCGTCTGCATCGCCGCCACCTTCGGGCTTACGCTCACGGGCGAGGGAACGATCGTCTGGGCGGCGCTCATGATCGTTCTCTCGAACCTCGCCTTCAACATCGGCGAAACGCTCAATTCCGCCTTCCTACCCGAAATCGCGAGCGACGAGGGCGTCGGCAAGGTTTCGGGCTGGGGCTGGTCCTTCGGCTACTGCGGGGGCCTCGTGACGCTCGGGCTCTCGCTTCTTCTCGTCACCTTCGGGCCGGAGCTCTGGGGGCTCGACTTCGACGGATCGGTCGCGGGAACGCTCTGGATCACCGGGATCGTCTTCGCCGTCGCGACGGTGCCGACCTTTGCGTGGCTCAAGGAGCGCGCGGTGCCCAAACCCGACGCTCCGCGGGCGGCCGCGCTCTTTTCGGACTCGATGGCGAGTCTCAAGAAGACCGCCTCGGCCCTGCCGCAGCTGAAGCACTTCGGACGCCTGACGCTCACGGGCTTTCTCAATCAGTGCGGCGTGAGCGTCGTCATCACGCTTTCCGCCGTCTACGCGACGGCCGTGATGGGCTTTACGCTCAACGATTCGATTCTCCTCGTCTTTCTCGTCAACATCACGGCGGCGGTCGGGGCCTTCGGCTTCGGCTACGTGGAAGACAAGATCGGCCACAAGAAGAGCCTCATGCTCACGCTCTGGATCTGGGTCGCGATGATCGTCGTCGCCGCGACGAGCGAGGGCGTCGTGCAGTTCTGGATCGCGGCTAACCTCGCGGGCATCGCCATGGGCTCGTCGCAGTCGGCGGGCCGCGCCATGGTGGCGGTCCTGTCGCCCGCGGCGCGATCGGCCGAGTTCTACGGGTTCTGGAACATGGCGCTGTGGTTCGCAAACATCGTGGGGCCGCTCACCTACGGAGCGGTCACCTGGGTGTCGGGAAACAACCACCGGCTCGCGATCGCGATCACGGGACTCTTCTTTCTCGCCGCGATCGTCGTTTTGAAGACCCTCGACATGGAAGAGGGCCGGCGCGAAGCGCTCGCCTTCGAGAAAAAGGTGGGGTGGGAGCGGGCGCCGGTGAAACCGGTCCGACTCCCATAAAACGGAAAACCCTCGGCGGTCGATCGTCGAGGGTTTGGTGTTTCAGGCGGGAAAGAACGTCAGCGGACGGTCTTTTCACGGCCCTTGTTGATGTCGATGAGACGCTGCGTGTCCTTGGCGAGGTCGTCCATCTTGAGCTCTTCGTAGCAGGTGCGGATCAACTCAAGCGCGTCGTCGCGCATCGGGGTGTTCTGGAATTCGCGAACGACGCGCTGCGCACGCTCGATCGCGGCGACATAAGCGTGGCGCTCGTAGTAATATTGCGCGGTCCGCAGTTCGTGCTGAGCCTGCGCGAGAACCAGACGGTGCATGCGGCGACGGGCGTCGGGCGCGAATCGGCTCTGCGGGAAACGAAGAACGAGTTCCTTGTAGATGTCGAAGGCTTCTCGCGCGGCGTTGGCGTCGCGTTCCGACATGTCTTCCGGAAGGAGCCAGGAGATGAAGCTGTCGTTTTCGTTCATCGTGGCGAGCGCCTTCAGATAGAGAACGTAGTCGCTGTTGGCGTGATTCGGATAGCTGCGCAGGAAGCGGTCGGCGGCCTGAATGGCCACGTCCGCGTCGCCGTCCTTCCAGTTGGCGTAGATCGATTCGATCTGAGCCTGCTGAGCATACTGACCGAAGGGATAACGCGCCTCAAGCTTCTGATAGTACTCTTTGGCCTGTGTCCAGTTGCTGTCGTCCAATGCGGCGCGGGCTTCCGTATACAATTTGTCGGCCGACCAGTCGAGCGTCGGGTCCGTTTCCAGGCTCTGAAGCCAGGAGCAGGACGCCGTGGAGAGCGCCGCGACCGCTACGGCCGCCGCACGAACGAGAAATCGTTTCATAGGAATTTTGGAATCCATGACAAACACTGTCGAGAAAGAGTCTCACGATTATAGCGATCCGATGCCGACGGTGGCCTCGGAAGAAGAAGAGAATTTGCTCCCGGTTTTCACGGTGGAAGGCTTTTGGGGAGAGCGCCTCGACAAGGTGCTCGCGTCCCTCATGCCCGAAGTTTCGCGCGCCCGCCTGCAAAAGCTCATCGAAGACGGCAGCGTGGAAGTGAACGGCACGGTCGTCACGAAGGTTCGTCAGAAGGTGACGGACGGCGACGAAATCGCGCTCCTCGCTCCTGGAAGAACCCCGCATCGACGAGGCCCTCGCCTTTGCGCCGCAGGAAGGATCGACTTCGACGTCGTCTACGAGGACGAAGCGGTGATCGTCGTCGCGAAACCCGCCGGTCTAGTCGTGCACCCCGGAGCGGGAAATCCCGACCGCACGCTCTTGAACGGCCTTCTCTGGCGCTACCCAGAACTCGCGAACGTGCCGCGCGCCGGGATCGTGCATCGTCTCGACCGCGACACCTCGGGCCTCATGGTGGTCGCCCGCACGCTCGCCGCACAGACGAATCTCGTGCGTCAGCTCCAGGAGCGCACCGTGAAGCGCGAATACTGGGCGATTACCTTGGGGTACGCCGCGCGCGACTTCACGGTCGAGGTGCCGATCGGGCGCGATCCGCGCAGCCGCACGCGCTTCAAGGGCTTCCCGGGGTCGACGGGCGTGCGCGCGAAGTACGCCAAGACCCGCGCCCGCGCGGTGGATTGGTCGGAAGTCGAAGGAATTCCCGTCTCCTGGGTCGCCTGCCGACTCGACACGGGCCGCACGCATCAGATCCGCGTGCACCTGACGGGCGAAGACCTTCCGCTCGTGGGCGATCAGGTCTACCGCGGCCGCGCTCCGGGACTCGGCGTGAAGCTCGAAAACCTCTTTGATTTTCACCGCCAGGCGCTGCACGCTTCGCGCCTCGGCTTTCTGCACCCCGTCACGGGCGAATACCGCGAATGGTTCGTCGAACCCGACGAAGACATGGCGAACCTGATGGAAGACATCGGCTTCGGCCCGATCGACCGTCCGGTGACGGTTTTTGAAAAGGATTTGGTCGACCTCGCCGTCCGCTGACGACGAGACCGCAAAGGAAACATCATGCTCAACTGGGAAAAACCGGAATTGGAAATGATCCGGGCTGAATGGCCCGAAGGGACCTCTCCCAAGGTGAAGGGGATCTTCACCTGCCGCACGGGCGGCGTCTCGAGCGGCCCCTGGGGCGGTCCCGAAGGGATCATGGGTCTGAACGTGGGCCCGCACGTGGGCGACGCCGACGCGTGCGTGCGCATGAACCGCACGATTGTGGGACAGCTCGTTCCCTCGGCCCCGAAGTGGCTCTCGCAGGTGCACGGCGCCGCGGTCGTCCACGCCGACGAGGTCGAAGGAGCGCCCGAAGCCGACGCCTCCTGGACCATGACGTCGGGCGTGGTCTGTGCCGTCATGACGGCCGACTGTCTCCCCGTCTTCCTCGCGGACCGTTCGGGGCGCGCCGTCGCCGCCGTGCATGCGGGCTGGCGTTCGCTTGCTGCGGGCGTTCTCGAAAAGAGCGTCGAGACGCTCAAGAAGGCGCTCGGCGACGACGCCGATCTCGTCGCCTGGTTCGGTCCGCGCATCGGTCCCGACGAATTCGAAACGGGCGAAGACGTGCTCGCCGCCATGCTCGAGCGCCTGCCCGAAGCCCGGGACGCCTTCAAGCCCGCTGGCGAAGGACACTACAAGGCCGACCTCGCCATGCTCGCCCGTCAGGCGCTCGCCAAGGCGGGCGTCACCGACGTCGCGGACTGCGGCCTTTCGACAGCGGCCGATCCCGCCCGCTTCTGGAGCTACCGCCGCGACGGCGCCCGCTCGGGCCGTCACGCCGCGCTCGTGTGGATCGAAGCCTGAACTTCTTACTGAACATCGGATTACATATACCTATGCAGCACACCATCCCCGTCGTCGGTTTCGTTTCGCTCGGCTGCCCCAAGGCGCTCGTCGACACGGAACGGATCGTCACCGAACTGCGCGCCCGCGGCTACCGCATCGGGCGCAGCTACCATGACGCCGACCTCGTGATCGTCAACACCTGCGGCTTCGTGAACGAAGCGGTTGAAGAAAGTCTCGAGGCGATTACGGAAGCCCTCAAGGAAAACGGCCGCGTCATCGTCTGCGGGTGTCTCGGCGGCCGCAAGGATGCCGACGGCAGCAACTTCGTATTGAACCGCATGCCGAAGATCCTCGGCGTTACGGGCCCCGACAGCGTGGACGAGGTGATCGCCATGGTCGAGCATCACCTACCGCGTCCGCACGATCCCTGGGACGAACTCGTTCCCGCCTGCGGCGTTCGACTGACGCCCAAACACTATGCCTACCTGAAGATCAGCGAAGGCTGCAACCATCACTGCACCTTCTGCATCATTCCGAATCTGCGAGGGCGACTGGTTTCGCGTCCGATCGGCGACATCGTGCGCGAAGCCGCCAATCTCAAGGAAGCCGGCGTCAAAGAACTCATCGTGATCAGTCAAGATACGGCCGCCTACGGCGTCGACACGCGCTACAAGCTCGACTTTGCCGACGGACGCCCCGTGCGCACGAAGCTCTACGATCTCGCGAAGGAATTGGGACGCCTCGGTCTCTGGACGCGTCTGCAGTACGTGTATCCGTATCCTTCGGTGGACGAGATCCTGCCCCTCATGGCCGAGGGCCTCATCCTTCCGTATCTCGACGTTCCCTTCCAGCATGCGCACCCGCGCATTCTCAAGGCGATGAAGCGTCCCGCGTCGTCGGAAGAAAACCTCGAGCGCATCCGCGCCTGGCGCGCCGTGTGCCCGGACATCACGATCCGTTCGACCTTCATCGCGGGCTTCCCCGGCGAAACCGAGGAAGAGTTCGAGTATCTGCTCGACTTCCTTCGCGAAGCCGAACTCGACCGCGTCGGGTGCTTTGCGTATTCGCCCGTCGACGGCGCCGCCGCGAACGATCTTCCCGGGGCGCTGCCCGACGAAGTCCGCGAGGACCGTCGCCGCCGCTTCATGGAAGTGCAGGCGGAAATCTCTTCGAAGAAGCTCGCCCGCAAGGTGGGAAGCGTTCAGGAAGTCATCATCGACGAGACCGAGGACGAGGACGGCGTGGCGGTCGGCCGCACGAAGGCGGATGCTCCCGAAATCGACGGCCTCTGCTACGTGACGACGAAGCGTCACTTGGAGCCCGGCGACATCGTGCAGGTGCGCATCACCGACCATCAGGAGCACGATCTCATCGGCCTCGAAGTCGAAAACGACTGACCTTCGAAAAATTTTGCCGAGGACTCTTGACAAATTCGGGTTTCTTCGGCATAATTTCAATTCTCCGGTTCCGACAGGAACGCGGTGACGGTGCGAATAGCTCAGTTGGTAGAGTCCCGGATTGTGATTCCGGTTGTCGTGGGTTCGAGTCCCATTTCGCACCCCACCATACAAAAAGCTCGCGTTGCTCTTCTACGGCAACGCGAGCTTTTTCCTATTTCAACGATTCAACGTGCCATCAAACCTTGGCATAGAGCTTCGTGAAGGAAGCGTACTGCGAGGTCGCCGCTTCATCCGCGGGCACATAAAAAGCCGTGCCGACTTCCAATCCGAGAATGTCGCTCACGGCGAAATAACGAAGCTTCGGGCAGACGCCGGAATTCGAGCCGCCTTCGGTCTGGTAGGCGAGCATCTTGAGTTCGTTGGTCGTCGTCATGCCGATGGCATAGGGCGAAACAACGCGGTCGAATCCGTGATAGCCGAAGTTGAGCGTGCGGTGACCTTCAATGGCCTCCACGATCGTGTCCACCGTAGTCATGATCTTTGACTCCTCTAAAGACGCCGCGAAGAAAGAATCGTTCGCGACGGGTTTTGGTTGTTGGTTCATTTTCCATTATGGCAAGACGAAGGCCCAATCGGCCGACGCGTTCGAAAATCCCCGCTTTTTGCCAAAAGTTTCTTATTTGTGACTTGTTCTGGATCATAAAAAGCCCTCCCCGTCGTTGGACGGAGAGGGCTTTCGAAAGGTTTCGTCTAGTCCCCGAACGGGGAAAAACGATGCTTAGGCCTCAGGAAGGCGCGAGAGCTGTTCGCGAACCTTGGCGAGAAGGTCCGTGAAGTCGGCAAGACGCTTCTTTTCCTGATCCACCACGGCCTGCGGGGCGCGGGAGACGAAACGTTCGTTGGCGAGCTTCGCTTCGCACTTCTTGATTTCGCCTTCAACGCGTTCGATTTCCTTCGTCAAGCGCTGACGTTCGGCGGCGACGTCGATTTCGACCTTGAGCATGAGCTTGAAGTCGCCCACGATTGCGACGGGCGCGATCGAACCCTTCGCTGCGGCGGAGAGGTCGTCGACATGTTTGACGGCTTCGAGACGCGCAAGCGCCTGGAGGTACGGGGCCGCTTCAGCGGCCGTCGCGGCGTCGCCTTCGATCAAGAGCGGGACGCGCACGGAAGGCGAAAGCTTCATTTCGCCTCGCAGATTGCGCACCGCGTCGATCATGTCCTTGACGAGCTTCATCTTTCCTTCGGCGGCTTCGCAGACGTTGTCCGTCGCCCTCGGATAGGCCTGAATCATGACGGAGGTTTCTTCGTCGGCCGCACGCGTGCCGGCGACCACCGAGACCTTCTGCCAGAGTTCTTCCGTGATGAAGGGGATGATCGGGTGGGCAAGACGCAGCACCGTTTCGAGAACCGTCACGAGCGTGTGGCGCGTCGCACGGCAGGCGGCCTCATCGCCCTTCAGCTGCACCTTGGCGAGTTCCAGATACCAGTCGCAGTATTCGTTCCAGACGAAGGAATAAATGGCGTTCGCAGCATTGTCGAGACGATAGTCGGCGAAGGCCTCGCGAACCGTACGGATCGTGCGGTCGAGTTCGCCAAGAATCCAGCGGTCGACAAAGGAGAAACTCATCGGGCTCGAGGCGGTTTCACCCACGCCGCAGTCCTTGCCTTCCACGTTCATCAGCACGAAGCGCGTGGCGTTCCAGAGCTTGTTGCAGAAGTTGCGGTAGCCTTCGGCACGTTTCAGGTCGAAGTTCACGTTGCGGCCGAGCGTGGCGTAGGCCGCCATCGTGAAGCGAAGCGCATCCGCCCCGTGTGCGGCGATGCCGTTGGGGTAGTGTTCGCGAAGCTTCTTTTCGACGTACGGAGCCTTTTCCGGCTGACGAAGCCCCATCGTATTCTTCTTGATGAGGTTTTCGAGGTCGATCCCCTGAATGATGTCGAGCGGGTCAAGGGTGTTGCCTTCGCTCTTCGACATCTTCTTCCCTTCGGCGTCGCGCACGAGACCGTGGATGTAGACGTTCTTGAAGGGGACGCGGCCCGTGAAGTGACGCGTCATCATGACCATGCGGGCGACCCAGAAGAAAATGATGTCGTAGCCCGTCACGAGCACGGTGCTCGGGAGATACAGGTCGTACATGTCCTTTTCGACGCCTTCGGGGTTGGGCCAACCGAGGGTCGAGAAGGGAACGAGGGCGGAGGAGTACCAGGTGTCGAGGACGTCTTCGTCGCGCGTAAGCTTCACGCCTTCGCCCGCCTTCTGTTGGGCTTCGGCTTCGTTATGCGCAACGTAGACGTTGCCGGCCTCGTCGTACCAGGCCGGAATCTGATGGCCCCACCAGAGCTGACGCGAAATGCACCAGTCCTGAATGTTTTCGAGCCACTGGCGATAGACGCCCTGCCATTCCTTCGGGAAGATGTTGACTTCACCCGATTCGACGGCTTCAAGACCCACTTCGGCGATGGACTTGCCCGGATAGAGCGTCCCTTCGGGTGCGGGCTTGCTCATCGCCATGAACCACTGGTCGGAGAGCATCGGTTCGACGACTTCGCCCGTACGCGTGACGATCGGAACCATGTGCTTGTGCTTCTTGATCCCGACGAGAAGGCCCTGGGCCTTCAGGTCGGCGAGCGCCGCTTCGCGGCATTCGTAGCGGTCCATGCCGCGGTACTTTTCGGGAACGTTGTCGTTCATGCGGGCGGTCTTCGTGAGGACGTTCAGCATGGCGAGGTTGTGACGGCGGCCCACTTCAAAGTCGTTGAAGTCGTGCGCCGGCGTGATCTTCACGCAGCCCGAACCGAATTCACGGTCGACGTATTCGTCGGCGATCACGGGAATTTCGCGGTCGGTGAGCGGAAGCTTCAGCGTCTTTCCGATCAGATGCTGATAGCGTTCGTCTTCCGGATGAACGGCGACGGCCTGGTCACCAAAGAGCGTTTCCGGACGCGTCGTCGCCACGACGACGCCTTCGGAGCCGTCGGCGCCGGGATAACGGATTTCCCAGAGGAAGCCTTCTTCTTCCTTGTTTTCGACTTCCAGGTCCGACACGGCCGATTGGAGCTTGCAGTCCCAGTTCACGAGGCGCGTGCCGCGATAGATGAGGCCTTCTTCATAGAGTTTCACGAAGGTGTCGATCACGACCTTCGAAAGCTTTTCATCCATCGTGAAGTAGGCGTTCTCCCAGTCGACGCTGTCGCCCAAACGACGCATCTGCGAGAGGATGGAGCCGCCCGAGAACTTCTGCCACTCCCAGATCTTTTCAAGGAAGGCTTCACGGCCGATGTCGCGCTTGTCGATCCCTTGGGCTTCGAGCTTGCGTTCCACGACGATCTGCGTGGCGATGCCGGCGTGGTCGGTGCCCGGAATCCAAACGGTGCTGTAGCCGTCCATGCGGTGAAAACGCGTAAGCGTGTCCATCACCGTCTGATTGAAGGCGTGTCCCATGTGAAGAATCCCCGTGATGTTGGGCGGGGGGAGCTGAATGGCAAAGCCCGGCTTCGACGTGTCGGTGCCGGCGCGGAAATACCCGCGCTCTTCCCAAATCGGGTACCAACGCGCTTCGATGTCGGCGGGCTCGAAGCTCTTGGCGAGTTCTTGATCTTTGGACTGCGTCATGATCGGAAGATTGAGTAGGTAATGTTTGGAAATGAGAACGGCACGCCCCGCGAACAAGTGGGCGTGCCGTGGGTTTTCGTATTTTCGCACGAAAAAAACGTGAACGTTACTGAGGAGCCTCTCCTTTGCGCATGAGGGCGCGCGAGAGAATTTCGGCGCGCAGTTCCCGCTCGAGGGCCTGACGAACCATGGGCTGAATCGACCGGTCCAGATCGGAGCGAACCCGCATGAGCGCATTGTGAAGCGTCATTTCGAGCGTTTGCGAGAGCGCATCGCGGATGCTTTTCTCGAGAACGGGCGTGAGGTGGTCGCAAAGAGCGGCGATCTCTTCTTCCGTGAGCAAGCGGTTTTCCGCCGTGGCGACGGAGTCGTCGACGGCAGTTTTGTCAACGGGAGCGTCGGAAGCGGGTTCCGGCTTCTCTTCAGCGGATTTGACGCTCGCAAGCTCGTTCATTTCACGCCAGGTGAGCGGAATGCGTTCCTCGAGCGGCAGGACGCTCGGGGCCATGACGGGTTCTTTGCGTTCCATGAAAGTTCCTCAAAGTGTGGCGACGGTCGGTCACTGCCGACGGTCGTAGGCGGCGAGCTCGACGCCAGCCGCTTTGTAGGCGCGATAGCGGGCACGGGAGGCCTGCAGTTCGTCGGGTTTCGTACTAACGACGTCGATGATGCGCGGAAAGCGCTCGAACGCGGTCTGCCAATCGGGCGGCAGGGCGTCGTCGAGAAGAAGCAGTACGTCGCCTTCGAGTTCTTCCAGATGCGTGGAGAGCAGGATGGGCGTGTCGGGCGCCAGACGATGTCCGGGAGCAACGTGCGGTAGGAAGGCGAGATCGCTGTAGCTCCAGAGGAGGGCATCCAGCCTTCCGAGACGATTTGCGTCGGACGTCCACACCGCAAGCCGAAGCTTGCGGTGAAGGACCGTCTTTGCGACGGCACAGGCGTAGCGCAACCGGTCGGGGACGTTGAAATGGAAGTCGACTTTCTGCATGACGGCCATTATACCGAGGCGGTTTCCTTATCCTTCTTCGATTCGGCAAAAGCCCGCAGAAATTCCACGAGCAGCGCTACGGGGCGTCCCGTCGACGCATGGTCTTTGCCGCTTGTATTGGCCGTGCCGGCGATGTCGAGATGCGCCCAGGGGGTTCCTTCTACAAACGTCTCCAAGAAGGCTGCCGCGGTCGAGGCGCCGGCTCCGCGAACGGCGGAGACGTTGACGAGATCGGCGTAGGAAGACTGCATGAGTTCGGTGTAGTCCGAGTGCAAAGGCATTCGCCAGGCGAGATCGCCGGTTTTCTTTCCCGCTTCGAGAAGTTTGTCGGCCAGATCGTCACGATTGGAGAAGAGTCCCGTGTAGGTGCTTCCCAGAGCCACCACGCAGGCACCCGTGAGCGTCGCGACGTCGATGATGAGCTGCGGTTTGTGTTCGAGCGCCTTGGTGAGGCCGTCCGCAAGAATGAGACGGCCTTCGGCGTCGGTGTTTTGCACTTCCACCGTGCGGCCCGAATAGGTCGTGATGATGTCGCCCGGCTTCAGGGCTGTACCGGACGGGAGATTTTCACAAGCGGGCGCGATGGCGACGAGATTGATGGGGAGAGCCAGGTCCGCAACGGCCTGCACCGTCGCGAGCACAGAGGCCGCGCCCGACATGTCGTAAATCATGTCCCCCATCTTCGCGGCGGGCTTGAGCGAAATGCCGCCCGCGTCGAAGGTGATGCCCTTACCCACGAGAACGACGGGGGCATCGTCACTTTTGCCGCCGTCATATCGAAGTTCGATCATTGCGGGCGGCACGGCGCTCCCTTGGGCCACACCCAAGAGTCCACCCATGCCGAGCGCTTCGAGCTCGGGTCTCTCAAGAATCGTTGCGGAGATCTTCTCGTGATTTTTCGCAATGTGGTGGGCTTCTTCACAGAGGAATGCCGGCGTGCAGAGGTTGGCGGGCGTGTCCGCCAATCGGCACATGGCGACGATGGCCGAGCCGATCGCCGCACCTTCGGCGAGGGCCTTGGATTCGTCCGTGTCGGAGAGCCACAGTACTTCGGGGCACTGCGGAGCTTCCGCATCTTTCTTGTAGTTCACCTTGGGCGCGAGCGCGCGAACGACGTTCTGCGCGAAAAGACGGGCGCCAACCTCAAGGTCGTCTCCGAACCAGTCGGCAGCTCCAAAGAGCAGAGACGGAACCTTGCGAAGCTTCGCAACAGTTGCGCGTACCAAAGCACCAATCCCATCGGGCGTACGTTCATTAAGAGCACCGAGGTGAAGGAGCACCAGTCCCTTGGGCCAGTCTGCACAGGGCGGTACCGTCAGCATTTCTCCCTTCTGAGAGGGAAAGAGGCCGGACGAGCGCAAGGACTCAAAGAGAGACGAAGACCAGGCATCGGTGGCGGCCTGCGTCGGGACGAGAGAGTCGCCGTCCTTCCAAAAGCCAAGAACGGGAAGGCTGTCCGCCTTCATGGTGGTGATTTGAACGGGAGCGAAAGACATGAGATTTCTTCTCCAAAACAGGTTGACGATCATTGTACCCATGCCGGAGTAAAACTTTTTTAGCCAAACCCTTGCTTTTTCCGAAAAGTTCAGGCATACTTCGTCTCCTACAGTTTGACGAAGACGCAAGTCTTCGATCCTCGGTGTGGGGGGGTAGCTCAGCTGGGAGAGCGCTGCGTTCGCAATGCAGAGGTCGGGAGTTCGATCCTCCTCCTCTCCACCACAGAATTTCAAAGGTCTCGAGAATGTTTGCTTCTCGAGACCTTTTTCTTTGTTCTGGATTTTCCTGAGCTCTGCTCTTTATCGCTCACTGTTCGATACGTAGGCATTTTATCTTCCTGTTATCAATTTCATATCAGCTTGGCTTCTTTTAAGGATTGACGGACAATAGTTTGCACATAAGAAAAATGTAATTTTTCAAGAGTTTCGTTTTCTTGATTTGGGATTTGATAGAATCATCCCTATTATTTCAATAGAGCAGACGATGGATCGAGAAAATGGCATTGATTTTCGTTAAGACATATTGCATCAAATCTCTGGGAAATCTTTTATGTGTTGCTTGAAACCCTTTGCAGCGCCTATTGTAAAGAAAGCACTAAGAGGGGCTCTCTTTTTTGTTGCAATACTTGCTTTTTTATGCTTGGTTAATTTCGCACTCGGGTGCGAGCTACGTTATGTGTTGGGACGTTCTTCCCACACGTTGTTAACGGCACTGTTGGCCACATTCTTTTTGATTCTCTTTCGAAGAGATCCGAAGGATCTGTTGGCGACGGCCGTAGCCTACGGCCTACTTCTGGTTCCTGTCGTGATGTTGGCGATCGTCGCGCCGCCAGCTCGTATCCTGCCCAAATCTTTTGCTATTGCTGTATCCGAAGCAAACTGTTGGGCATTGTCAGTAGCTATGTTGACCATGCTTGTTACCGCATCCTCGATCTTCTTCTCATTTGCCTGGGCGCGGTACCTGGTACGTGGTTTTTCTGCCCTTCTTTGGTGCTCGATCGTTCTGTTGGCCCTTTTCTTCGCGGGCTACTGGTTGACGCATCGATCCGTACTTTCTTCGGAAATTCTCGTCGCCATTTGGCAAACCAATCCTCAAGAAGCTATGGAGTATTTGTCTGTTCAGGGGGAAGGTCTTATTGTCCTGTTGACGGGAACTGTATTGGGTTTGGTGGCGCTTTCGGTGCGGGTGGTGATGCACCGTCAAACACTTGCTGCGCATCACCCGCGCCTTGGTCTAGCCCTTTTGGCAACGATCGCTGTGGCGGCATTTTCCGCGGTGAAAACGCAGGGGAACCTTACTCTGGGAATTTTTGATGGCGCTCGTGATACCGTGGAGGCGCTCGATGGGTTCAAGAGGGAGGTGCAAAAGCGTCAGTCGTTGGTGGCCAAACTTCCGGCTATGGCACAAAAGGGCGACAGTGGCCTTTTTGTCGTCGTAATCGGCGAGTCTCATACACGTGATCGTATGTCCGCCTACGACTACAAGCGTGATACGACGCCGTGGCTTCGTTTGCAACGTGAAAACAGTCGTTTTGCCTTTTTGGAGAACGCATACTCCAACTACCCGAATACGGTCTTCTCACTGAGCTATGCGTTGACGTCAAAATCTCAGTATGACAATCGCAAGTTGGAGGAGAGTCCCTCCATTCTTGAGATTCTTAATGCGGCAGGTTTCGAAACGTGGTGGATCAGTACGCAGGTGCAGTTTGGCGCTTGGGATACGCCGGTGAGTGTGATCGCTAGTTTTGCTGATGAACAACGTTGGCTCAGCGGTCAGATTGATGAGCGTGGACACAACAAATTACTTGACGGTGTTCTCGTTGAAGAACTCGCCAAAATTCCCGTTTCCAACAAGAAGCGAGTAGTCTTTTTGCACATGACCGGCACCCATACGAACTACAAACATCGCTACCCGTCGGAATACGAACGCTGGCCGATCGAAGACAAGAATGATCGAGATTCGGATCGGGAGAATGCCTATGACAACGCGATGTATTACAACGATCGCGTGTGGCAGTCGATTTATGAATTGTTGAACAAGCGTTCTGACTTCCGGGCTTTGTTTGTAACGTCGGATCACGGTGAGGAAGCCACTCTAGGCATGCACACCCCTGACCAGAAGCTTTTTTCTTGGTCGATGGTTCGAATTCCAACGTGGGTCTATTTTTCTGAATCTTATGAGGAGGACCATCCGGAACGTGTAGAGGCGTTACATCGCAATGCCTCAAAACCTTGGACCAACGATATGCTTTATGACGCTTTGTTGGGACTTACGGGGGTAACGGGGCATTCCTTCTATGCGGACGATAATGACATTTTGTCATCGAAATATGATCGTCCTTGGCCAATGCTCCGTACGATTCACGGCGCCATGCCGTTGACGGAGGATCCCTCAGGGCTTCGAGGACAAAATTGAGAGGCTGAACATTGAAGGCTTAGCTCGAAGCCATTTCATAAAGAAAACCCGCGATCTCGTTCTTGCAAGATCGCGGGGGATGGCTCTGGTTGTCATTCCGCAGAGGTATCCTGTCTGTTGAGCCTCCGCTTTAGGGTTTAGGCCTGGAAGAACCCTTTCAAATTCTTGAGGTAAAGAATCAGCACGTAGCAAATCACCAGAGCGGCGATCACGAGTTCGATCGTGGCAAGTACATGCAACTGTGTTGCGTACTCTTCGCCGCCAGGGATCCCTGCAACAAGAGCGGACGACTTGTAAAGTGCCGTGGCACCGATCGCCATCGGGAAGGTGAAGGCCGCATACCCTGGAGAGAACTGCAGACGCAGAAGGTTCCAGAAAGCGAAGTAAATGGCGATCGTCATGAGAACGGCAATCCCCAGCAGAATCGCGCAAAGAAGCAGATTGGGCTCGGGCACAACCGTGAGGTAACCTGCTAGAGAGAGGCTGGCGGGTGCCGCCATGATGGCGATCGTGGGTTTGGCTGCGTTGGGGACCTCCGTCAGGAAGATGAGACGGTAGAGCATGAGTGGTAGCAGGATGGCATAAGAGATCATGCCGATCGCCAACAACACGAGCGCGAAGGGAAGGAGCTCCGGCACGCCCGGGAAGGTCACGTCCGCCACGATGATGCCGACGGGCGGGATGAACCAGCTCGGCACCATCTGCGCCATGTTCGGATCGCGAAGGCGATGAAAAGCAAAGACGGCGAGGGCGCACAAATGTCCGGCGACGGCAAAGCACCAGAGACCAACGGAAAAGTCGGGCAGAGCCATGCCGAGCGCCTTCGAAATCACCATGAGCGCCATCGCGAAGGTCGGCACGATACTTCCCACTACCGGGTGCTTCAAATCCGCCCAAAGCGTATCAAAGTGACAGATGAAGCGCACAACGAGGAGCCCGAGGAGGCACGAGGCTATGACGGCGCCGACAATCTGGCCGTAGCCGTGAAGCGGAAGAGCGTTTTCCAGGCACCAACCGAGACTGGCCACGCCGAGGGCGAGTCCCGCCATGGGGGTCGGAAGAGAACGGAAACGTCGGTGAAAAAGGCGCATAGCCAACCTCTGACGGTCAAAAAGAAAAGATCGCCATTGTAGTGAGGAGTCATCGGGAAAAACCGAGTCAAGCCGTGTATTTATCAATTCATCTTCGTTCGGTAAAATTGAACGAATTTCTTCCTTTGTTCATAAGCTCGCGATGGAAAGACCTGTTTCTCTCAAACAACTGCTCGTCTTCACGGAAGTGGCGCGCGATGCCTCTCTCTCCGAGGCGGCCGAGCGTCTGTTGATGAGCAAAAGTTCCGTCTCGCAAAGCCTGACGGAGTTGGAAGCACGAATGGGCGCTTCGCTCTTTGAGCGCCTTGGAGGGCGACTCCGCCTAAACGATGCGGGGAGAAAACTTCTCCCCTTGGCGGACGACCTTCTTTCTCGAGCCAAGCATCTCCCGCAAATTTTCGGCAAAACGCCCTCGGACCCCTTGCGCTTGGGTGTAACGGAAAGCGTGGCGGCGCACTACCTCATGCCGTCTCTCTCGGAATTTCGGCGCCGCAGCGGGCGCTTCCCAAAAGTCCGCATCGGGAACACTGACGACATGATTCGGTCGCTTGCCGACTACAAACTCGACCTCGCCTTGGTCGAAGGCCTAGTGACGGATCCCGACATGGACGTGACGCTTTGGCGCGAAGAACGCCTCTTCATGGTGGCGGCGGTTGATCATCCCCTGCATGACCGAACGGTCTCTTGGGAGGTGTTGCGCGAGGTCGACTGGGTGTTGCGGGAGCCGGGATCTGGAAGCCGTCTCTACTTCGAATCGCACCTCCGGGAAAAGCTCGGGCACGATCTCTCCGTCTTGGTACTCAATCATCACGACACCTTGTTGCGGGCCGTGGCGTCGGGACTCGGTGTGTCGCTTGTTTCGGAAGGCGTTCTTTCGGATCCGCACTTTGGTGGCAAACTATGCGCGTTGAACGTACCGGAGCATTTTTCTCGGCGTCTTTCCTTTGTCGTGCGCCGTGGAAAATTCGAGACGGACGACATGAAACTGTGGCGTGAAATTCTGTCCGTTCGGAGGGAGTGCGAGTCGCTACAATAGCCGAATCCCATTGAAAGGAGTTTTCTCATGGCCGAAGACGACGATGAAGTCTCTCTTCCCAAACTGCCCGCCAACACCAAGAACTACATGACGCCCGCCTGCTACCGCCGGCTTCTCGACGAGCGTGAGCATCTCGTCAACGTGGAGCGCCCGGAAATGGTGAACGTCGTGAGTTGGGCGGCGAGCAATGGCGACCGCAGTGAAAACGGCGATTATCAGTACGGTAAACGACGCCTGCGTGAGATTGATCGGCGCATCCGTTTTCTGAACAAGCGCATCGAGTCGGCCGAAGTGGTGGATCCCGCCGCAAGACCCGCCACAGACCAGATCTTCTTCGGCGCTACGGTGCTCTACGCGGACCAGAGCGGCAACGAACACAAGATCCGCATCGTCGGGATCGACGAGGCCGACGCTTCCCACGGTGACGTGAGCTGGATCAGCCCGATCGCGCGCGTCTTTCTCAAGGCCCGCGAAGGGGACGAAGTGAAGCTTCCCACACCCGCGACGGTGACGCATCCCGCAGGTGTCGAAACGCTCGAGATTCTCGAAGTGACCTATACGAACGAACAGCCCTATTGAGGTGCCAACTTCGACACCGGAGAGGCGAAAACCGCATTTTTTCCTTTATTCCTCGTCCACACCGAAAGCCATGAAACTGCAGATCGATCCGAACGATTTTCCCCGATTCCTCGCCCGCGGCAACGTCAAAGAGTGTTACGTGGGCGATAAATGGCCCGACCGCGTGCTCAAGGTAAGTCCTGCGGGAAAGGGCCGTTTGACCCCTCTTGAAATCGACTATTTCGAGCGCTTGGAGCGCCGTGTGTTAGCTGTCATCTGAACATGAACAAATCGGACAAGTTTGTCTGAACAGAGTTC
>ONZZ01000544.1_pt1 | contig 31346 bp, 29 predicted proteins | sample 1671101 | NCBI WGS metagenome assembly ONZZ01 (sample SAMN06348122, study PRJEB24527) | human gut metagenome | biome: human gut; feature: ankylosing spondylitis patient; material: feces | host: Homo sapiens | place: China | collected 2015-10
CCGATAGGCAATGTGCCCACGGCACTTGACTGCTTTTCCGTAGTCGTTCGGAAACTGGTCAGCCAGAATATGGTGTGCCGCTTCATGCGCTATCGTGAAATTCCGGCATCCGGTGCAGCTGTCTGCCGCAAGGGCGGAATCGATTACAACGTCCCTCGGCATAAAAACCTCTACAAGCTTTGTCCCATCCCCCAAGATTACAGTAAACCTGCATTTCTGGAAAACGGTCAGTCCAAGGATGCTGCCATCGCTGCACAGCGGTAGCATTTTCACATTCAGCCCAAGAACAGAACTTGCAAATTGCTCTAGGTTAATAGGTGACGGATTATCTTTGCTGATCCCGAAGCAGGTATAGTACTGGTCGATATACTTACCCGCTATGCGCGAAAGGTCTGCGCGGGATAAGTACCTTGCCATCACGAAGCACGGCTTTCCGGCACAGAGCAGTAGGCTTCCACGAACCACTTGCCCTGTTCAAGCCAGAGATTCCGCTTCTGCCCGCAGATCATGCAGGTGAAGCACTGCCCCTTCCCGCCAAGGCGCGACGTGCCACGCCTGACAGCCAAAACACGGTCGATTCCATAGATATGGCTTTTGTCGTAATTGATGGCAAGAGGGCGGATCTTGCCATCAGGTGTAAAGCGAACGTCCACTTCAACGTATCTCTTTTCACGGTGGAGCTTGTTGTCATCACGCATCGAGGGGCCTCCTTCTCATTTTTTAGGTTGTTTTGCAATGGTTTAATTTGGACTTTTTAACACCAAATTGGTGTTTCCGGCTCGATTATACCGCGATTAGTTTTAGTTGTCAACTACAAATTTACGAAAATATTTTCGAAGTCCTGTCGATTTTACTTAAACCACGCGCCACAACGCAATTCACAACCGTTAGTGTTCCTTCACCCCCATTTTCTCCTTAACCTTGTCCGGCACATCGATCAGACCAAAGCGGTAGAACATCCCATAGATATACGACACACCCCGGATATCTCCCAGCGCCTTGGGTCTGTCCACTACCTCTCCGATTTTACCGATATTGTGATACGCTAGCAGCACGGAACTCCAAGCAAGGCTCTTGCTGTCCTCTCTGCGGTCGATCCACAGCTCCTTGGTGAATTCATCTCCCCTGCCCTTCTTCAGCGTATATGTAAAGGGCAAGCCGGACATCGTCTTGAACTTGTATCCCCGAAAAGCCACCACACACTTCCAGAGATTCACTTCGCAGGGATCCTTCCTCAGCGCAACCACAGCTCGGTAGTGACGCTGCCGCTCTGCCCCGGCGCTGATATTCGCCGCTTCAGCTTCCTCCGGGAAGTACACGCCTTTCTCATACGGCAGATAAGAGGTCACAGAGGGACGGGACAACTGCAAAGCAGACATGGTGGAGGTGACGGCAGTGGAGTAGTCCTGTGTTTCTCTGAAGGTATTAAAGGTCTGCCGGACGAGCTTTGCCGTGTCCGACTCGTAGACCCCTGCTGTGATGAGCAGCTTCCGAACCTTGATAGGGTTGAGGGACAGGGCGTCTGCGATGGCTTGCAGGGGCATTTTGTCCGTATAAAGGTTAGCAGCCGCTTTCATCTGCTGTGCCAGGTTCTTGGCTGCACTGTACTCTGGCTTCGATGGCTTCCGCCCTCCGCCGGGCTTGCGCGCGCGTGTATTACTCACTAATTTTTACCTTGTTTTTATTTCCGTCACAAACTATATATTGTGCTCAAGAATACGCCGTGTGGACTTCTGGAATTCAGTCCACACGGCGTATTGCTTTATTTCGTTTTTTCGAGGATATCATCCGCTGTCACAGTGATATTCACCGACTATATTTTACACTCCATCTTTTGAAATCTCTTAGACTTCTCAGGCTTTTGAGATTTCAATCTATTATCTCACTAAATGGGGTTGCCTTACAGCCGGAAGCTTATTGACCACTTACTTTCTTTTGGGGATTTGACATTGGTATCACCATCTTTTGGTTCTGGCATCAATCATACATTCCCTTTCCGATACAGCACCTCTTGAACTTTTTCCCACTTCCACAAGGGCAAGGATCATTTCTTCCCGGCTTATGTTCAATTCTTCTTTGAACACTCTTTACATTCCGCCGCATCCGCTCTTCGTTCATAAATTTTATAAATTCAGGCAATGTCTCATAATATGTTTTTGATCTTGCGTCCGCCAAGTCCATAGCTTCTGAGGGTAGGCTTAAATGCAATTCACAGCCATCATAAAGATGAACAAAATTGCTCAAGCATAGTGCATAGGCATTCGCATCGATTTCTACTTCTTGTGATATATTGATGGCTTGTGATGCCCCGCCCTCATTTCGTTGATAGTTTAAGAATCCATCTTTCCACGTTTCAACTGTACTTTTTCTTTCATGTAATGGCAAGCCATTATCAAGTCGCTTGATTTCGTGCAGCTGATATAGATGCCTTAGTTCATGAAAAACAAAAAACTCAATATCATCCGGATGGTTATTCCATCTGTCCGCTCCTGTAAACCAAGGTTTGTTAAAGACAATGTGATTTTCGTTGCTTTCAGCCGCATTATCAGTTGTCGGAAATATTGCTGATGGACACTCTTCAAAGTAGAATTCAATCTGTTCGGGAAGTTCCATAAAATTTCTAGCGAAGGAAATACACTTGTTTACGAGTGTTAGATATGGTTCTTGCACTTTTTCCATTGATTTCCACCCCTTACTTTTCACCGCATCGCAGGAGCAATTATGCTTATTGTATACTCCTAATCACACATAATAGCATCACATATTACTTAGTCAGCAGCCTTACATCAAATTTATAGTCCAGCTTTTTTTACTGCGTCTCCAACTTCGTCCATTATCCCTAATTTCTGATTGTCAATTTTATTTATTAAATCTTTGACTCGTTCTTCAAGATCATATCCTATTGTCGACACCTTTCCGTCCGAACGAACATTAGACAACTCATAAACGCAGTTTGTTTTCAACTTATTGATTTGGTCATAAATTTCCTGAATTTCAACGCTATATTTCTCGGATACTTTCATAGTAGATTATGCCTCCATTCAAACCTAGCATTCTCTGCATCCTTGTCACAGCATCCAAACTGTGTTACCTACCGCTCACCACGTAGAGGTGTGCAAAGTTTCGAGCGGCAAAACCGTGAGAGACTATCCCACGGTTCAAATATAACCCTTTAAAACCTAGATTTCAAGGGCACAGGTGAAATATACATCAACCCGTATGCTGGTATGCTGCATCAAGGTTGCGTTCAGACCGCGTATCCTTTGGCCTTGATGACCTCCACGACCTGCGACACGTACTTCTGACAGGTGTCGTGGTCAGGGGCTTCTACCATCACGCGAACGACAGGTTCGGTGCCGGACTCACGAACCAGAATACGGCCAGTATCGCCCAGTGCTTCTGCCACAGCCTTGACGGCCTCCTGCACCGCCGGGTCGTTCTGTGCAGCTTTTTTGTCAGTCACGCGGACATTCTCCAGAACCTGTGGATAGATCTTCAGCGGCTCAGCCAGCTTGCTCATGGGCATCTTCTTCGCCAGCATAACTTCCATCATCTTCAGGCTGGTCAGGATACCATCACCAGTGCTGGCGTACTTGGAGAAGATGATATGACCACTCTGCTCGCCACCAATACGGCAGCCGTTCTTAGCCATATACTCGTAAACATACTTGTCGCCCACAGCGGTCTTAGCGTAACCAATGCCCTGCTCGTCAAAAGCCTTGTACAGGCCAAAGTTAGACATGACCGTGGTAACGACGGTATTGGTCAGCAGCTTTCCACGCTCCTTCATGTAGCAGCCATAGATATACAGAATATGGTCGCCAGTCACGACATCGCCCTTCTCGTCCACACACAGGCAACGATCAGCGTCACCATCGAAAGCAAAACCGACATCCAGACCGTTCTCCACCACAAACTTCTGCAAACCCTCAATATGGGTAGAGCCAGCATTGTTGTTAATGTTCAGGCCGTTGGGCTTATTGTTGATGACGTAGGTATCTGCGCCCAGAGCATCGAACACAGACTTAGCGATATTCCAGCTTGCACCGTTGGCACAGTCCAAGCCGACCTTGACACCCTTGAAAGAATAGATGCCAAGAGAAATCAGATAGCCCATGTAGCGGTTGCGGCCTGCCACATAATCCACAGTACAGCCAATGTGCTCACGGTGAGCAAAGGGCAGCTCCGGCCAGTCCTTATCAAAGACATGGAGCTTGCCGTCAATGTAGTCCTCGACTAACAGCAAGATTTCCTCGGGCATTTTCTCACCATAGCAGTCGATCAGCTTGATACCGTTATCGTAGTACGGGTTGTGGCTAGCGGAAATCATGATACCGCAATCAAAGTCATCCACGCGGGCGATATAAGCCACAGACGGAGTGGTAGTGACGTGCAGCAGATAGGCGTCTGCGCCGGAAGCAGTCAGGCCAGCAACCAGACTGTACTCGAACATATAGGAGCTGCGGCGAGTATCCTTGCCAATGACGATGCGGGCGGGATTAGTGTCTCCGTTGCGCTCACGCAGTGCGTTATAATACCAACCCAGAAAACGACCAACCTTGTAGGCGTGGTCGGCAGTCAGAGTAATTCCAGCTTCTCCACGGAAGCCATCGGTTCCAAAATACTTTCCCATTATAGTTTTTTCCTCATCCAAAGAGTGAATTGACGAATATATGCTTTAGCCGGATAATAATCCGTTGCCTGCTGCTCACCGCGGAGAGGTAGCATACTTGAGCAGCACAGCCATGCTGATGCATGGCTATAATTTTAGAGTTTTTCTTCCAGTATATTCGCAATCCTCTCACACGCATGTCCATCGCCATACGGATTGCTTGCCTTACTCATTGCCTCATACTCATCCTTATCAGACAGCAGACGGCTAAACTCTTTATAAATCGTTTCTTCTTCCGTGCCCACCAACTTCAGCGTACCTGCCGCAATACCTTCCGGGCGCTCCGTGGTATCACGCATCACCAGAACAGGCTTGCCCAGAGAAGGAGCCTCTTCCTGAATTCCGCCAGAATCCGTCAGAATCAGGTAGCTGCGGCTCAGGAAGTTGTGGAAGTCCAGGACATCCAGCGGTTCAATAATGTGAATACGATCATCGTCACCCAAATACTCGTTTGCAATTTCACGCACTACAGGATTCATGTGAATCGGATAGATGGCCTTCACGTCCGGATGCTCATCCATTACGCGGCGGATTGCCTTAAACATGTGGCGCATCGGCTCGCCAAGGTTTTCACGGCGATGGGCAGTAATCATGATCAGACGGCTGTCCTTTGCCCATTCCAGTTCAGGGTGCGTATAGTTTTCCCGCACGGTGGTTTTTAAAGCATCAATAGCCGTGTTTCCAGTAACATAGATGCTGTTCGGATTTTTACCCTCTTTCAGCAGATTTTGCTTGGAAAGTTCGGTGGGAGCAAAGTTGAATTTGCTGATAATGGAAACCGCCTGACGGTTGAACTCCTCTGGATACGGACTGTAAATATTGTAGGTACGCAGACCAGCTTCTACGTGACCTACAGGAATCTGCATATAGAAGCAAGCCAGTGCGGTTACGAAGGTCGTGGATGTATCGCCGTGTACCAATACTACATCAGGTTTTTCCTTTTCCAGAACAGCCTTGATGCTATTCAGAATATTGGTAGTTACATCGAATAGCGTCTGCTTATCCTTCATAATAGACAAGTCATAGTCCGGGGTAACATCAAATGCCTCAAGAACCATATCCAGCATCTGACGATGCTGACCAGTCACACAAACAACCGTTTCCAACTCTCTGCGTTTTTTCAGTTCATTAACAAGAGGGCACATTTTAATTGCTTCCGGACGAGTGCCAAAAACGAGCATTATTTTTTTCATACATTAGCTTCCTTTCTTTTAATAAAACCACAAATTCGTTCCAAACAAAAGGCACTTGCAATAGTCAATATACTAACCGCAGGAATTCCTATCTGTGGGCTCATCACCTTTAGCATTGAATGAGCTCCCAAAATATAAATATGGTGTGTCAGATAAACATCATAAGAATATTTGTCTGATAATTTAAGTAGGGTTTTGAACACTTTATTATTTAACTGTAAAGGGAAGCAAAGCATAGCGATCAGGAATATTGAAAGAGCAAGCAATACATGTCCGTAGTTATTCAGCAAAATTGAATCTTTCAAACATCTACCACCATTGATTATCGCTGTCATTATCAACACTATTACTACTGCTTTTTTATCTACACTCTCTTTTGATATTTTCCGCTTTCCCAAGCAAAAACCTATAATATAACAATTTACCCAAGCGCCCGTAAAATATGGAATATATCTCAAGACAACTTCAAATAAGACCAAAATACATGCGAATTCTCTTACCCCCCCCTGAAATTTTACTCAATGCTGGAGTTATCAAGTAGCAAAACAAAATTGTAGATACAAACCACAAATGTCCCAATCCAGGAACATCTCCGACTCCTAACAGAAGCTTTAGAAAAGCTTTTATCGAAAACGGATTATGAAAGACAAGCACATAAAAAGGCAATAACACAATGAGATATACATAATAATTTAGCAGTATTTTCTTGAACTCTTTAGCGATGAAAGAAACTGCCTTTATCTCTTCTTTACGCCCATACAGGAATCCAGAAATAATCAAAAAAATTTGAACACCAACATTGAACCACCATGCCAAGGCATTTCCATAAAATTGCAATAAATGACATAAGACGATGGAGCACATTGCTCCAAATCTCAAAAAACTAATATAATCCTCTCTGTCTGTCAAACAAATTCCTCCAACCATCATTTTCTTTTGCGAATAGTTGTTGCTGGATTTCCAGCAACAATCGAATAATCTTGAACATCATGAGTGACAACCGCCCCTGCTCCTATGACAGCGCCCTGTCCAATTCTAACGCCCGGTAAAATCGTTACTCGACTTCCAATCCAAACATCATCTCCGATATAAACCGGTCTTTCTTGTGTAACGCCTTGTTCTATCATAGGTATATCAGTTCTATTCATTGCATGGTTGATGGTCCATATCTGGCATTCTGGTCCCATCATAACATAGTTTCCGATATGTACTTCACCTTGAATAAGTGCATTTTTCCCTATGCCAGAATGATTTCCGATGTGTACTTTAGAGGAAATCGAGGCATTTCTTTCGATATCCACATTTTGACCAATTTGCCCCCCCCGCAAAAATTTTGAACGCACCAATGTCTAAACCCTTCCTGTCCAACATTTAATACGGCATGAGAAGCAGGGAGGTGTTTTGCAAGTATTTCATACAGTATTCTAGCAAGTACTTTTTTCATCAATGTCCACTTCCCATCTGATGTTTAATAAGATGTATCGCTTCATTTAGGCACTTTGATTTCATTACAATTGAAATTCCCAGATATGTTATAATCCCTATTACGATTTCAAAGAGGATTTTAATAATATTATTATCAACAAATCCGCTCAACACTATCACAATTAAGGCCATAATTAGCGAATACACTAACGGCTCAGCAATATCAGCGATTTGTTCTTTAACCGAGTACTCGATAACTTTCTCATTGGCCCTCATTGCAATTGCAATACTCAAAACGCCACATATTGCCGAACTCATGCCAATTGCATCAACACTAATAGGTACAGTAATTGCTAATAAAGAGATTTCGATTATCTTTCGTATGATCTCAAGTTTTAACGGTGTTTTGCTATCGCCAACAGCCCTCATCGCCTGAGCTGTCGCAATTTGCGTTGGTTGACAAAGATAAGCAATCGCAAAATACCGAATATATGGAATACATGGCAACCATTTATCTGTTAGCAACAATTGAATCATCGGTTCAGCAACACAGCACAATCCAACCAAAACCGGAAAAATCAGGTAGTTACTAATTCTGACAGAGGTACGAACCATCCTTGTCAGTGCTTTTTTACTATCTTGTTTTCTTGAATATACAGGAAGAAGAACAGTCTGAATCGTCCCATTAATACTTTCCATTAATGCCTGCGGGAACTGCTTTCCTCTATTAAAATAGCCTAAATCATCCGACGAATATACATGTCCAATAATCAAAGTTCTTAGATTTAGGAAAACTGTAACCAAAAGGTTTGAGGCCAAGATTCTGCTTCCAAACGGAACCATCTCTGCCACACTATCCTTGAAACCAACTAGATGCAATTTCCACCGCGTACATAATAGTAGGAACAAGCAACTAAAGACTTGAACACTTACCTGCTGTGCTACCAGCGCCCAGACGCCACACTGTTTCCATGCCAAAAAAATACCAATAAAGGCAGAAGCAAGCGTTGCGGAGGTACTTGCAAAAAATAAAGGCTTAAATTGCAGTTCACGAGTCAGCTTTGCTATCTGAATCGATGTAATTGCCCCTGGAAAAAGCAACAGTGCTAATACTCGCGTAATTTTTATAAGTTCATCGACATTATAAAAATCTGCAATTTGAGGCGCACATACAAACAATAGAAAATAGAGAATTGCTGCAATCCCTATTGACACGATCAATCCGCTACTATAATCGGTATCACTAATCTCCTTCTTTTGAATCAATGCAGAATTGAAACCGCATTGAACGAATGTAGTAGCGAGCGATATAAAAACGGTAACAAGTGCTACCACTCCATAATCCGTTGGAGTAAGCAGCCGCGCCAAAATGATTGTCAAAATGAAGCTGATACCTTGCGCACCTATTCGCTCCAAAAACTTCCACAAAAATGCAGAAGACACTTTTGAATTCATACTTTGTTTCCTTTTCTTTTTATATCGATCAACCAACTTTTCCATGAAGCCGGGATGCTCTTAGAAACAATCGTCTTTGCACCGATCACAGCTTTTCTCGGAGGATTAGTCCATTTACGAATTGAGCCTTCACGGTCTAAGACAAATTCTTTAAAGAAATCATCTCTCTTTCCCGACCTATATGTATGTTCACAGTACAATGGATTATACTGGATTACATATTCCATCGGGCATTCAAGTACCATAGCTTTCTCAGCAATTTTATTGATAAGCCTTCTTCCCTTTTCTGTGTGACAAATCACAGTGGAGCAATTTCTGCGATCAGCACGAATCTTTGGGAAATCTCTGTATAGACATTTAAAATCTGCAAGTGTCAAATCGCTTTCTCTTTTCCGCTCCACGAAAACACAGTTGTCTCCACATGATGGACGAGTACACGCCTGAGATAAAAAAAGCTGATTGTATCGGTCTTTAATGAGCCACCACACTTTTCCATTATCAAATTCTACTTTTGATAAATAGTCTTCCTCATAAAATAAGCGTTTTGCTCTAAAAGTGTACTTAGAAACGCTATGCCCTGTTTCCTCTTCATATATCTTCATACAGTTTTCAAAAACTGCTGGGCTTCCAACGCCATGGCAAATCAAGTCAAGGGTCAACAAATTTTCATACTCGTGTTTCAAGTATTTTTTTAAACCAGCAACTTGACATGGCGTTCCCGAAAACACGACCTTTTTGCCCTTTTCCAAGGATTTTTTTACATTCTGAAAAACGCCGGCGGTATCACTTGCAACATACTTCGATTTTCTAAGCCGTCCGATTTCATTAATCCCGTTTACTGCAACATGTTTTACTGTTAATCCATCGAAAGCCGCTCCATATATAATGGTTTCCGATTCGGAAAAGGCACGACATATCTCCGTAAATGCCCCTCCTGAACTACTATTCTTCCATGTTGAATAATCTTTTGTCCTAAGAATGAAAGCTTCCTCTTTTTCTTTTACCCTCGGGGATGAATTCAACATCGGGCATACATTCTTACAAACCCCACACGACACACACGCAGAGGCATCAATTTGCGGATATGAGAAGCCTTCCTCATCACGAACCATCGTAATACATTGCCTAGGGCAAGCAGAGTAGCATGCTGTACACCCTGAACAGCTTTTTTTCTCCAAATATACTTTATCCATTTACATTTCCTCATCCCCATTTAATCTCTTAATTGCACCAGACAAAAAGCCCATTGCCTCTTTTCTCTTTTCCTCAACAATAGCATTGATTGCCGAATAATAGCTTTCGTCATCAACAAAAGCAGTCCCTAGCTTTCTATACTTTTCAATGTTCAACATCTTGCAAAGCTGCTCTATTCTCGAATTCTGGCACACTGGATCCTTTGGATCGAATCGACTACATAGCGTAAACTTCTTATTAAATATAACAGAAAAAACCGCACCATGAAACGAGTCTGTAATCACACGCTCTGCATGGTCAACAAGCCACAAAAATTCTGCAGGCCCAACTTGTTCAGTTATGTTTATCATTAACGGATTCGGTTTCTTTTGCGTTGTCACGCCATAAACTTTCGATTTCCCAATGCTATCGGCAATGTCATTTCTGCTCAAATAATCATTTGATTCGCTGAGAAAATAGCAAAACACATAACTCGAATCGATGTGAATTTGCTTCTCTAGTTTTTCCCATTCTTCCGTTTTTAGAAGCATTGTAGGATCGACAACAACCTGTGACTCGACACTACACTTTTCAGCAAGAAGCGTTTGCCCTTTTTCTTCTCTTACTGAAATGGCTGAAAAACTACTCAGATTGCTTTTATAGGTTAAAATGAGTTCTTGAGGAATATCATTCAATCCAATGCTTGCCGCATAAGCGATTTTCTTCGTTTTATCCGTCACAAAATCCAACATATAAGTCGGATCCAAGACATTAGGTGCCCATATTTGATCACTTCCACAAATAAAGCCATCATACTTCTCATCCGTTGTATGAATTGTATTCTGTGTAAAGAGTCGAAAGGTCGCCTTAATATTCTTTCTATGAAAACGGCTAAACAAATCTTTTCGCTCCGTCAACCACGGAATCATGCTTCGCAAATATCGATAGTAGTAATACAACACATACTTTACATTTGCTTTTTTCGTATACGAAATATATGTGTGTTTTACGCCGATTTTTTCAATTGTTTTCTGTAATGCGTATGCCTGAAGCATACTTCCAAAGTTATCTACTCCGTGCCATGTAATGCCTGCTATTTTCATTATCAGCGTTCCCATCACTTTCCAGTATTGTTTCCAGAAAAAATGTTGAGATAACTCTTTGCCGCCGAAAGATGTGAGTGATGCTTTTCTACAAACTGTCTAGCATTTGCTCCAATCTGAATAGCCTCACCAGGATGATCAAAAATCCACTGCAACTTACTTCCGATTTCCTGACTGTCCCTTTCATTTGCCCAGAAGCCTGTTTTTCCATCTTCTACAAGCAATCTCAGCCCACCGATTGAACTCACAACAATCGGCATACTACAAGCCATTGCCTCCAAAGCTGAAATGCTGGTTGCTTCTTGGAGCCCATTCACGGTAATTGATGGAACGACAGCTGCATTACAGGTTTTATAGAGACTCAGTACCTGATCATTTTTCATTGCTCCGTGGAGGACGACTCTATTTTCCAATCCTCCATTTTTGACATACTCCTGTATTTTCGGCATCTCTGGGCCATCACCAACAATATGTAACCTCACTTTATCCGAACAATGCTCCATTGCCTTGACTGCGTAAATAACGCCGTTCTTTTCAACAAGTCTTCTAACGCAAATCACATTAAGGGTATCATTTTCACTTCTTGCTGGGCAATGTTCAAATGCGTTTGTATTGATGAAGTTTCTAACACAAAAGACTTTGCACCTATCTGCCACTCCGACTGCATCTACAGTTTCAACTACATGCTTCTCAATTCTTTCGTCTACTGCAATTACTGCGTGAGCGCATTGCAACGCTTCAAGTTCCTCAGCTTTCATACGATCATAATATTTGTTACCCTCGCATAAAGCACTGTTGTCCAAACCATTTTCGAGGCCAAAGTAGGTATGCATCGTAAGAGATATATTGTTACAATCCGGTGCAATCTTGTTAAGAATAGAACCAGAGATTGCATCCTGAGCACTTATCATATCATAATTATTGTTTTTCAGCTTTTTAAGAACAGCTTTTCTAAATGCCGCCTTTCCAACCTGAAGCCGATAATATAAATAGCAGTCCTTTCCAAACAACTTGCAGGGTTGCATCAATACTTTCCCAGCGGTGTTTTCCATTTGATTTGCATCATTGAACGAAACCACATCGCATTTAATTCCCAACTCGGTCAGTCCATCAATAAGGTACTTGATGTGTGTAGATTTTCCACCTTCATGCGGGTAAGCATCATAAGTCACAAACAGAATTCTTTTCATTATTCATTCCTCCTATTGCACATTCAGCGCAAGGAATATAAACAAACAGAATCAACAGTGCATTTGTGCTAAGCACTGGATCCATAATTCCTATTACACCAAATATTATAAACAAAACCGTATATATTGCTTTGTTCTCTTTCAACCAAGAAGCATTTAATAAAGTTTTAATGCTACGATACAGAAACACTAAGAATAGTCCTCCAATAAAAATACCGTATGTAGCAAGAAAATCCAACCATTCACTATGATGTCCTACATAGTTCGTCAACGCATCATAGTTGTAACCCACTTGAAATCCTGCACCTAAAAAAGGGCAATCCCAAATAGTCGACCAGCTTCTTTCTGCAAGCATAAAACGATCGCCAAACGCAGATGAGGAGTTTGCTCCAGACAACGCAGGGAGAATTTCCTGCAACCGAATATATATAATAGATTTAGTGTCAAAAATATTGGAAACCATCTTGATAATTCTCGCTAATAGCTGTGGATTTGTTACAATTACAGCTAACAGAACTAATACAACAGCTAATATTATCATGTTATTTGATTTTCTATTTACAACAAGCATCCATGCGCTTGCCGCAGCCGCGAGAAGAACCGCTGTTGTCACGTTAGAGGCAACGAGGAGCATCATTGTAAATACAAATGCTCCAACTGATATTGTTGCTATCTTTTTGTTGGTTTTCCAATGCATTTTTCCGAGATAGATAAAATATGGTGCGAGAATAATGCACGAAAAAATCAGTGGATAGCCACCCCCAATTGCCAAAGGCATTCCAACGGGAGTCTCTGTAACATCATAATTTGCCATTGATCTTATAGCGTACGGATTGCTTAAGGCATATAAGAAAGATCGCACCATGCAATATGCTAGTATGAGTGACATTAATTTAAAAATAAACCCACAGATACTTTTTCGTCTGTTATCATCGATAGCTTCGATGACGTCATAAATAAAAATAGGAGCAACCCAAATCAAATCTTGTAACACAATTTTCACGCTGGAGGCAATTGAGGCTGTATGTGCTGCCATACAAAAATGTGCGGCCAAAAATGCAATAATTAGCAGATGTCTTCTAGGTATCGCTCTGTTAATAACAATGCAAATAATCAAAGGTAGCACTAATAATGCCGTCGCAACATAACGAAATAGCGATACCTTTAGGTACAGTAACATTAATGCAATGTATGGTACAAATAAATAAGCTCTACTATTTTTATCTACTACTCTCATTTATCTTCACCATCAAAAACCGAATCGAATTGTCGCATTGCATCTTGCACTGTAACCTTACAATAGCAATTCTCTTTTAGACGCTTAAGTTTTTTCCTGTCATCGTACAACGCTTTTATTATTTCAACCATACCGTCAATATTCCCTTGATCTATAATAAACCCATTCTTTCCTTGATCAATCACTTCAGTTAGTGCTGGATAAGAAAATGCAATTGCTGGCACATGAAGAACCACAGCCATTCCATAACTTTCTGATAATGATGTAGATATCATTACATCCGAATTCATAATATAAGGATATGGATTACGCTGATATCCAGCTAAAACAATCACATCTTCTAATTTTCTATCTGCTATTTGCGTTGTAATATACTCTCTTTCTGTTCCATCACCAACAATAATCCACCTAAAAACAACTGATAGGCTTTTGAGTTTTTGGGCAACTTCTAAGCACGCAATTACATTCTTGTTTTTATCCAAACGGCATACAGTTACTAAATTCACCCCATCTGTAACTCGCGCTACAGGAGAATCCAGTTTTTTATATCCTTTCTTCTTTATCGAGTCACAATCTATTACGTTATATACCACGAAAGTCTTGTCTCGCATATCTGGCACATAGCGTAGAAACACTTCTTTTGCGGCCTCTGATACCGCTATTACTCTATCAAACTTTCTGTACTCGCGTATATTATATTCATTATTCAACATCATACTTTCAAAATCGACATGCAGCCATGTCGATTTGTTCTTTGCTTTTACATGATTCAAAATATATTGATTCATCCCAAAGTAAAGCGACTTGATATTTCCGTTATTTGTAAATGACACTGCCTCATCATAATATGTATTATCATTCATTCGGCGTAACAGCAATGTATAGAAATGATTTGCTCCAATAATCTTGCAAAGTATTGCCATCATCCCTCGAAGGATAAAACTAACCGTTCCCTTTTCCTTCGCTTCTTTCATTGTGTTATTTGCCAAAGCAACCAAATAGGGCGCTTTCTTCACTTTAACACTCTTTGGGATGAGATCCAAATACTCTTCTTCGTAATGAAACAATTGAACAGTCACATCATATTTGGAATAATCCAATACCTGTAGTAGATTGATCAACGCAGTTTGAATCCCACCAATATGAAGTGAGTTTATACCAAATAAAACCTTCTTCATTCAATCACACCTATCGTCTTTTATCTGCTGCTACTGTGTTCAAGGTCTTGATAAAGTTTGACAAGACGTTCACTCATTGTATTCCATGAGTACAATTCATCATATAACTTTTTCTCACGTTCGCCCATTTTTTTCCAGTCGGCCTTACGCTCAAGTAGTTCCATAAAGCCTTTTTGCGGACTGGAATACGGTACAACGCTTCCTATGTCGTTTTTTTTCACCACTTCGGACATTCCTGTATTTTCCGCCATAATCAGCGGCTTTCCAAGCATTAAAGCTTCATAAAACTTATTTGGTGCGGCAAACTTGTGATTCGGTACGCTTGGGTCATAAAAAGCAATTAGGATATCGCACCTATTTTCTATCGATAAAGTTTCAGCGTATGATAGCTTACCATAAAAAATGATGTTCTCATTTTCTTCTGCAAACTTCTTCACTTCTGGTTCTAAAATTCCAAACCCACCTATATGTAATTCAAATTGTACATTTTGGCTTACAAAAAGGCATGTTTCTAGAATATTTCGCCCATACGACAGAATGCCAATATAAGCAATCTTTACCTTTTCATGGCTATTGTTACTTTCATACTCTATGCTTACCAACTTCATCGGAGTATTGTGTATTACTATCAGCTTTTTGGGAGTAGAGAATCTTAGCTGATTGACTCTCTCCTCCGTACAAATAATGACAGCATCCGCTTTATTCATAATATGTGTATCAATTTTTTCTACCATGCTCTTTAGTGATCCAGGTACAGAGAAAGAATCCACATAGTAATCAAAGACATCATATACAAATTGACATTTTCGCGGCTTTGAAAAGAAAGATGAAAACGCCGTATCAAAGTCGCAAGCATGAATCACATCTACGTTATCTTTATGCTTCTTGATAAAATTGTGTATGGCTACCTGGAATTTTAATAAAGGGCGCAAATTCTTTTTAAATCCTGCACTGTAAACCGACTCTATTCCGATTCGATATACATTTATTTTGTACTCCCCAAACAACTCTTCTGTGTGTAAAATCGGATGATCACTAGTTCTATCCCATGCAAAAAGCATCACATCATGACCCGCTTTAGCAAGGGTAGCAATCTCCTTTTCAACTCTAGAATCTGGGTTTACTGGATTTGATCTTATAAACAGAATCTTCATTATCTTCTCTTTCTATACTATGTTATCTCGTAACTAAACTTCCATAAACTTCTTTCATCGAGCCTACAACCGATTGAATGTCAAATGCGTCTATCTCGTGTCTCACTCGTCCCAACTGAACGCTCGTTATCGCTTTTGCAATTCCATCCACATCAGTTGGCTCAAACAAATCTCCCTGCTGTACCAAATCACTACTACCACGAATCCTGGTAGCAACTACCGGAAGTCCACTTGCCATTGCCTCCATCACCGCAACGGGAAGACCTTCTCTAAACGAAGGGAACAAGAACACGTCAGCCATCTTATAGAAATCGGCGACATCCGTTCTATACCCGGTCAGAACCACTCTGTCACCCACACCCAAACTCTGTGCCAATTCTTTATGTGCCTCCATCAGAGGACCACGTCCACAAATTACATAGTAGGTGTTCTTGTCTCTCAATTTGGCAAGAGCTTCAATACCAACTTTGTGGTTCTTGTTCTTATTAACCTCACCAACAGAAAGCACCACTTTGGCATCCAGCGGAATACCCAGTTCCTTACGAATTCTCTGTCCCTTGTATATTCCCTGCAGGACAAGATTTCTTACCCCCCCCCCGTAAATTTTTGACATTTCATCTTCTACACTACTCAAATCGAATTGCTTGATTTTTTGTAATGCAGCCGATGCCACACGGTTACGGAGAGCTGTATCACTCTTCATTTTGCTAATAGATTCTGCGACTTCCTCCGGTGTGTTGTTTGCAAGCAAACCTGTAACACCGTCTTCAATCAAATCCGTGTTGCCTCTGATATTCGAACAGACAGCCGGTAGTCCACAGGCCATGGCCTCCATCAGTGCCACCGGAAGCCCCTCCTGATGGGACATGAATACAAACAGATCAGCGCAGTTGCAGATTTCAGAAATATCATTGCGATAACCTAGAAAATGAACATGATCCGCCACATCCAGTCCTTCTGCCAACTTTTTCAAATCAGTCTCATAGGCACCTCGACCACAAATCACATATTCGATATGATTCAACTTGTCCAGCTGCTTCAATACTGACAGTGCCCGGATAACAACTTCATGATTCTTACGAGGAATCAACTCGCCTACAGAAAGCAACACAAAATCGTCCGCAGATACACCAATTTCTTTACGTTTCTGTTCCTTATTCACATACCCTACATTGAACTTCTTCAAATCAATTCCAACACCCGGTACATAGCACACCTTGCCAGCTTTGAACGTCTTTGCTCGCTCATAGTCTTCCTTATTGATTGTGATAAGAACATCAGTATATCGGGAAAGCCACTTCTCAACCGGATAATACAGAATCCAGTTGATTGCTGGTGCACCTTTATAAAAATGGAAACCGTGTGCTGTATAGAACACTTTCGTTCCCTGTTTGCGTGCCTGTTTTGCTGCCAAACGGGTTAACATAGCACCAACAGGAGTATGACAATGGATGATATCGTACTCGCCTTCGTCGATTATATGCTTCAATTCTTTATATGCCTTCAAATTGCCCGATTTCAGCGGGTTGCGCTCAAAAGGAATATTATAGTAGGTATCACAATAAGGGATTACACAATCATCTGGATTCTCATAATCGTTCCGTGCTGCGACCGCAGTCTCCCAGCCCATTTCTTTGAACATTTTGAGATATGGAATGTGAAACTCCATAATGTGCGTCTTTACAACGGTCGCAACAAATAATACCTTTTTCATCTACATTCCTCTCCGTATATCATAGGTTACTACCTTGTATTTCTATAACCAAATATTGCCTGCGTCAGTTAAAATCTCTGCTAAACAATGCGCTTACTGCTGCCCCATCGCCGTAGTCGCACCCTCTGCCACACCTTCCGTACTCTCCGGCATAAACAGGATCTTCACCGTCGCCAGCATGATCTTCAAATCCTCGATCAGACTGGGATGCGCAATATACATCAAATCCATTTGCAGCTTATCGTAGGGGGTGGTGTTATACTTGCCATACACCTGCGCGTAACCGGTCAAACCAGCCTTAGCCTGCAAGCGTAGCGCAAACTCCGGCATCTCCTCACAGTACTGTGCAGCAATCTCCGGGCGCTCCGGGCGGGGACCAACAACAGACAGGTCACCCTTTAGGATGTTCAACAGCTGCGGCAACTCATCCAAACGGCAAGCGCGAATGATATGACCGACCTTTGTAATACGGTCATCCTTGTCGCCGGTAGAAAGACGTGCCACGCCATCCTTTTCTGCATCCACGCGCATGGAGCGGAACTTCAAAATCTCAAACTGCTTGCCGTCCTTGGTCAGGCGAACCTGCTTGTAGAAGGCAGGACCACCATCGGATTTGACCGCAATAGCTGTGATCAGGAACAGCGGGCTCAAGATGATCAGTGCCAGCAGTGAGATCACAATGTCCATCGCGCGCTTGATGAACAAGAACTCCGGGCTTGCCATGTAGCGACCGACGCGCAGCATCGGCAGATGGAACATATGCATCGGCCATGCGCCGCTCATGATAACGTCGCCAACGCGGGGGATGACGAACATATTGATGCCTTTCCCTACGCAGTGCTTCAGGATAATGTTTCGCTCATGGCTGTGAACACCACTGACAAAGACAGTCTCCATGCCGTCCAGAATGCTCAGGTCTGCCAAGCACTCCGACACGCTCAGGGTGACCTGCACATCGTATTTCTGGCTCAGGCCGTACTCGTTGATGAGCTTTTCCATGCCGTGTCGCACATCGTAGACGACCGCGGTCTTCTGCGGCGGGAAGGTCTTGTAGTACCATTTATGTGCGCAGGATGCCCAGATCGCGGCCATCACCAGCTGCCCCACAATTGCCGCAATACCCGGCAACAGGTTGCAGAACTTTGCGGACATCAGGCAGATCACGATGTACAAAATACCATCGGTTGCCATCGCGCCAAGGATCTGGCCATACACAAGCTCTGAGACCCGCTGCATCGACATCCAGAACGCATCGTAAATTTTACCGAGTACAATGTACAGGATAAAAAACAGGCCTAAAATCGCAAAATGACCCTTCCATGCCAGGTTGGCATAGGTCTGGTGCGAATAGTACAGGAACCAGCAGGCCGCAAACGGCAGTTCAATCATCAGAACATTCAGTATCTTCACGACCCGCAACATCACATCATGCTGAAACTTTGACATAATCCTCTCCAATAACTCCTTTAGATTTTTTACGACTCACTCAAATTCTCCGACCCACATTACAGCAACTGTTTGGGGTCGAGCTATTAACTACACAAACCGATTTCTTCCCCCGTTTTGTGCTTAGCCGAAACATTCAGATTTTCACTTTTCCTCTTGGACTCTTGTGACAGTTCTAACCGGCGCAGCCTCGAATCCGCTTTCCCCCACCGCATCCCGATGGCATCCAGCTTTGCAATCCGCTCCTCTGTCAAAACAGCGCCGCTTTTTTCAGGATTCTGGCGGGTATACCGCTGCCGTTTGACCCAATTTCCGAGGTTGTAACCGCCCGGTGACACATATTCTGCTGGAACGTTCAGGTCGCCGTGGGCATCAAAATAGCGCTTTGCCTCCTGATACCCCTCGTTCCACTTGCGGTCATTACGGTTGCCCCAGTACATCCCGATCCGGCTGAGCCGCTCGACCTGCTCGTCTGTCAGCTTGCCTTTTGGGTACGCCCATTGCTGGCTTTCGACCCATTGTCCCAGCCGTTCGCCAGCCGCTGTCACATAGGAACGTGGGATATTCAGGTTGCCGTTTTCCTCATAATAAGCCGCAGCCAGCGCATAAGCCTTTTCCCACTTGGCATCGAAAATGTTCCACACCATGCCGATCTCATCAAGCTGTGCGATGCGTTCTTCCTTCAGTCGGCCGTTCAGCTTTTGCTGCCGGGTCTTGATGATCCACTGTCCTAAGGGATAGCCGTCCGGATCCACATACTTTCCGGGCACCATCAGGTTTCCGTAGGTGTCGTGGTATTTCTTTGCGACCCCAAATCCGTGCTGCCACGCAATTTCCTTCCGGTTGCCCCAGACCATGCCGATGCTGTCCAGCCGTTGAATCTGTTGTTCGGTCAGGATGCCTTGAATTTGTCCCTCGCGCACACGACGCTGAGTGACCAGCCACACGCCAAGGCTCAGACCGCCGGGCGTGGTATACAGTTTCGGGACATTCAGGTTGCCGTGTTCCGCATAGTAGATGCTTGCCTCGGAGAAGTAGTGCTCCCAACCGGACGAAAGGCTCGCTTGCAGCTGCTCGAACAGCACCCGGCAATCGTGCACTTGCTCGATGACCTCAAACCGTTCGGTCACAATCTTGTCGCCCTCGCCGTTGGCATAGAGCCGGTGGACCGCCTCCTGCATCTCGCCTTGCAAACCGGAAATACTGGTCAAGCCCTCGAAATTGTTGACACCATCTAGGATAAGTGGTGTCGTATTATCACCAGCGGTCAGGGCACGTCCGATCTGCTGCTTGTAGATAATGGGCGAAATCGTTGGTCGGAACAGGATGACCCCGGAAATTCCCTCCACATGGACGCCCTCGTTAAGCATATCGATGCAGAACAGCAGCTTGAGCCGGTCACTGGTATCAGTTTTGAAGTCGGCAAACGCCTTGTCCGTGTTAGGGTCATCCGAGTAAGCCTGATACACCACCACATTTGAGTTGACCCCGGCGAACCACTCCGGCACATGGGACACCATTTCGTCCATATGCTCTTTGTTGGCGCAGAAGACGATGTACTTGCCAGACTTATTTGTGATATGATGGGCAAAGACCCTGTCCAAGCCGTCCGCCTGCTCCAGTGCCCGGCGCAAGGCATCCAGATATTTCTGATTCACATCCTGAATGCCCGGTGTCCGCAGGTTATCCACCCGCGCCTGATACTTTGCAAGGGCTTTCTGGTACTGATAAACCGTGGTCACATATTTCGGGGCAGGCAAAATGCCCCTGACGACTGCTTCGCCAAGGGTCATGTCGCTCGCCGTATGCCCATCAAAGAGCTCTTCGGCCATGTCACGGTTATTATCCAGATACCGGATGTTTGTTGCCGTCAGCCCCAGAAGCTTTGCCTCCGGGCACAACTTTAATAAAGCCACCGTGCTTTCGCCCCAGCATTCCGCACCGGCACGGTGGAATTCATCGAGTATAATATAGGCAGGCTTCTGCGCTGCTATTTCGTCCAGCTGTGCCTGCGCACAGCACATCAGTTTGGCGTAGGTATAAAAGTGAACGTTTGCCAGCGGAAAATCCGGGTCGTTCCTTTTCAGGCTTTCCAGCTGGGTCTTGAAGATATATTCACTGGGAGAAAGCCAGAGCACGACCTTCTCCGGGTTGTCCTCGATCAGCTTGAACGCAATGTAGCTCTTTCCGGTACCGGTGGGATGAACAATGGCAGCTTTGCCATACTGGTCCATCATCCGGACTGCCGCGCGATATGCTTTTTCGTTGTGCTCAAACAGACGCAATGCCACCCTATTCACCCCTTCCCGCACAAAGGGGTATCCCCCATAGTGATAATGGAGTGTCACGGGAAAAATCTGGCGTTATTCCATTATATTTATCGCTTTTCCGCCCCTCGTGGACACCTGATGGGAAAATATCCGGTTCATCTCCCGGCGCTTTCGGGTCAGGTCAGAATGCACATAGCGTTGCAAAGTGATATTGGCGTTGGTGTGTCCTAACAATTCGCTGAGGGTCTTTACATCGCACCCCGCCTGCAGACAGGTGGTAGCAAAGGTATGGCGCAGCACGTGCGGACGTACTTGCCGGACAGTTGCCTGTTTCAGATATGCTTTGATGCTTTTCCGGTAGCAGCGGGGTTCGGTAGGCTTAGACTCGTTGCCGGACAGAAACCATGTAGAATTACTGGCGTTTCCGCGCAGCTTTTTCAGGATAACAAGCAGCTGTTTCGGGATTGGAATTTCCCGGCGTGAAGTGCGGGTCTTGGGCGTTTGAATGACTACCTTTGTATGACTGTTTCCACAGGAAATTCGGCAGACAGTCCTGTTGATCTTCAGCGTGCCAAGTTTCAGGTCAAAATCGCCCCATTGCAAGCCGCAGATTTCGCCAATACGCAGTCCCAATTCCAGCCCTAGTAATAAGCCGATTTTGCGGGGCGTAGGGTTCTCCTGTACATACTGATAAAGCCGCTGCTGCTCCGCCGGGGAGAGCGGCGCAGAAATTTTGTCGATAGCTTTTGGCAGTGCTACTTCCAGCTCCATCGGACGGATCAGGCGCAAGTGCGCGGCATATTTGCAGATGCGCCGCAGCATCGAGAGACATTCCCGGGCAGAGGAGTTCCCCAGCGGCTTGTGTGCGGCATCTATGGGCGCGATGATTTGCTGCATAGCTTGTTCCAGAAAGCTTTCCTCAAGGGATGTGACAGGCACTTTGCTCAAAACCGGAAGAAGATACTTGTGCAGTGTGTACGAATAATGCGCATAGGTGGATTCTTTTATACTGTTCCGCAGGGAGTGCAGCCATACTTCGGCCAGTGCTTCAAAGGTCAGGTCGGTTCTCTTTAGATTGTAGAAGCCTGCCTCTGCTTTCTTCTGAATCAGCACACGTTTGACCTCGACATAGACTGTTCCATAGACGTAGCCCCACTGAATTTTGCCTTCCGATGTACGCGCTTTGATGTAGCGCCCTTCCCACCGACCATCCTTGCGCTTGCGAATGTTTTCTCCCCGTCGTGCCATTTTGTTTCCTCCTGCGGCTTGGACACCCACCTGACCACTTATTTTGTCCACCATCGTTTATAGCTGGGTTTTTCATGCAAAAATGGGCAATGTGCAATAAACTTTCAGCTTCTGCGAGGTTTTTTCTAAGGTCGGGTGGGATACATTTGTATGGTTTTCTATTGATTCCCAGATATAACCATGATAAAATAATAGGAGAATTCAAACAACGATGTCGAAAGATCGGTATCCTCCATTTTCCATGTGGAGGATACTTTTTTGTTAAATATATTCTTTGCATCATGAGGTACTTTTGCGTACACAATACTGCACGAACTTCAGCACCTCATATTGAGTTGAACTTTATCCATGACTGTAAAAGATGCCGTTGCCAAACGCTTTGAACAGCTCTACGACCAACGGGGGATATGTCCCAACAAGTTGGCGACCCGTCCCGGTGCATATTCCAAAATTGATTTATTGTTTATATATTTTTATTCTACAAACTGCACCTCTTGCGAATATAAAAAACGAGTGTTATACTGAAGCCATCAAAAAACATTGGAGGTGTCTACTATGCCCCGTCCCAAAGGAAGCAAGAACAAGACCAAGACCGTAAAAGCAACCGTTGACTTTGCTGCGCAGATTGCCGAAAAACAGTCTGCAAAGGAAGCCGCTGCCGCTGAAATTGCATCGATCACTGCGAACATCGATGCGCTGAAAGCTGACCTGAAAACCAAGAAGGCAGAGCTAAAATCTATCGATAAGGAAATCGCCAGAATCGAAGCTAAAAAGATCAAGGCTGAAACCAAAGCAGCGGAATCCGCAAAGAAAGCCGAAGCAGAGGATGTTCTGAAAAAGCTGCTGGCAAGCGGCGTGAGCGCAGACGATATCCTCGCAAAGTTGAAGTAATCTGAAAATTTCTCACGCAGTAGTTGACGGGAACATCTACGTCGCAAGCAGTGTCTTCGTATATACAAAGACCATTTTTGCGTTGCAAAACGCTTGTTGGGGAATGCCCCAATCCCCTTTGATCTGCATTTTCACAATGCAGGCTGCGCATCCCGATGGGACGCTTTTTACCCGGTGATGCGCTCCGGGTCGTTGAGCACTTGCATGAGGTGAGAAGCAGCTTCTGCAAGAGAATCGTACTTCATCTGTTCAGGAACAGGCGCATCCAGAAGCGAAACGCCCCACACCTGCATACAGTCCGCAAGTTCTTTCTGTGCCTGTAATGCTGCCGCCTTACGCACATCCGGGGTGGTTTCTGTGTCCAGAACGTAGGCTGCGGAGTATTTTCCGTTGCGGTCTTCCGTCAACTGCACCATGGAGTAGTGCTCATCCCAAAAGTGACAGAAGCAAACCCTGCCACCGATGTTCTCCATTTCGATACACAGTTCTTCTTCGCTGCTCCATTGCGGAGTCTCGGACAAAATGCGATTCAGTTCCAAAAGCGCCTGCTGTTCTTCATCCGATAACTTCTTGTGCAGGCATTCGCGTTTTAGATTATTCTGCCAATACGGACTCAGCTTTCCATTCCGGGCATCTTCCGTTGCTTCTTCGATATTGGGTAGAATTGTCATGTCGTTCACCTCAAATAAACACATATAGTGTTATATAAACGCTTATAGTGTTGATTATAAACTATTTGAGGGCAAAAAGAAAGAGCACCAGCGTGTTTGCTGGTGCTCCGATGGCACAGAAATTATTTTGTGATATAGGGAATATTGTCGGTGTATGCGTTCAGGATGTCAATGGCAGCTTTCTTCTGCCCCGGTGTGAGCTGACTCAACTTTCTGTTCAGTTCGTCATCAACCACATGGGATGCGGACGGAACAGAATCCCGAATAAGCACATCTGCGGATACGTCTAACACCTCAACGATTCGGATAAATGTTTCCAGTTTAGGTATTTTAACTCCGCGCTCCAAGTCTCCAACATAATTTGCCGACAAATCGATTCGTTCGGCAAACTGTTCAATTGTCCAGCCTTTTTCTTTGCGCTGCTCTCGTATTCGTTGCCCCAAAAGTGTATTCATAGCGACCTCACATTCTGTTTGTGTTTATTGCACACCAATAGCATACCTGTCGCATTTTTTGTTATACACAATCAGATGGTGTTTATTCAACGCTATCCAAGTGCTTTTGAGGCAGAAAATTTTTGTGCGTATCTTTGGTCAAAAAGGCAATGGTCTTTTGAGACAGCACATGGTACAATAGCAAGCGTTGTGTCGTTTGCACATGACCAAAGATAAAAGATAGGAGCTGCTGAACGTGGATACGATCTATCTGCTGCCCGGTGAGGAACGCTGCGTTGATTTTCGAGATGCCAATGGAGTCCCGAAGGTACATTACACTTACTGTTCCATCCGTGGCAAACTTTTCAACTGCACCTGCTGCACAAAGGACGAAGCCCAGCGGCTGTGTGAAGATTGGCTTATAAAACAGGACCGCTGCCAAAGCTTTCCCTTCGCAACGATCCTATACCCTGCAAATATGCTAAAAACCACAACTCTTTAGTTGTCTTTAACATTATTTATTATACATTAGCATGCTTTCTTACAGCAAAGAAGCTTCCTAATGCACCTATTCCGATACCAAGAAGAATTCCTACTGGAACCAGTATTCTGAATACATCATTAACCGGCATAAATGCAAGAATATTCTGAAGTATCGAGAACTTATTCATAACAAAATTAATAATATTCTCATATACAAATCTAAGAATAACTATTGGAATAATTGAACCAACAAGTCCAATTACAATACCTTCTACGAAGAATGGTGCATTAACAAATGCATCTGTAGCACCTATATACTTCATAATAGAAATCTCTTCTTTACGGACAGTAATACCTATTACAATTGTGTTAGTAATAAGGAATATAGATACTGCAAGAAGAATAACTATAATTGCTATTGTTATGTAACTAACAAGTCTTGCGGCACTGGCAAGTCCACTTGCTGTTGCCTCTGAACGGTTAACCTGTCTTATGCCATCAAGATTTTCAAGGTATGTTACAAGTGTAGCCTGACTTGAAGCTTCATTAAGATATATCTCATATGATGAAGAATTAGCAAGAGGATTATCATCCTTGAAACCTTCTGCAAGTTCTGGGTAATCTTTAAAATACTCAGCCTTGTAATTCTCCCACGCTTCATCAGCTGATGTATAATGAATTCTTGACACTTCATTACGCTGGCTTATCGTATCGCCAAGCTTCTTAATATCTGCGTCTGTAAGTCCTTCATCGAAAAATACTGTTACGCATACTTCATTCTCAGCCTTATGAATCATATACTGAAAATTGGATACAAGTGCATAGAATACACCAAAAAGGAATATACACGCTGTAATTGTTGCTATAGACGCAAGAGAGAACAATCTATTACGATAGATGTTCTTTAATCCGTCTTTAATATGATAAAATAACGATCTAATCTTCATAGAAATAACCACCTTTTTCCAAATCACTGATAATCTTGCCTTCGCTCATAGTAATAGTTCTCTTCTTCATCTGCTGAACTATCTCCATATTATGAGTAACAACAAGTACTGTTGTTCCCTGCTTGTTAACCTGATCTAATATCTTCATAATCTCATTAGAATTAGCTGGGTCAAGGTTACCTGTAGGCTCATCGCACAATAATATAGCTGGCTTATTAACCAGTGCTCTGGCTATGGCAACTCTCTGCTGTTCCCCACCTGATAACTCATTAGGAAATGACTTATACTTATCAAGAAGTCCTACCATTGAAAGCATAGCAAGAACCCTGCTCTTAATCTTCTTATTAGGAGCTTCGACAACTTTCTGTGCAAATGCAATATTATCGTATATATTACGATCTGGTAAAAGTCTGAAATCCTGAAATACAACACCGATATCTCTTCTAAGATATGGTAACTTCTTTCTTGTAAGTTTATTAAGGTACTTTTTATTAACGTATATCTTACCCGATGTTGGGTCAAGTTCCTTAAGAAGAAGCTTTATAAGAGTTGACTTACCTGAACCACTCTTACCTACTATAAACACGAATTCTCCTTTCTGAACGTGAAGATTAATTCCGTTCAAAGCAGGAACTCCAGATGTATACGTTTTGGTAACATCTTCCATTATAATCATTATTAATATTCCTCCAAATTAGTATGTATCTTTACTTTCCATATATTTCATATATTTAACTACCATAAGTGCAATCTTAAATGTTATGGCATCATCAAACACTCTCAAATCAAGGCCTGTAGTCTTCTGAAGCTTATCTAGTCTGTATACAAGAGTATTTCTGTGGATATATAACTGTCTTGATGTCTCTGATACATTAAGGCTGTTATCAAAGAACTTGTTAATTGTTGATAATGTCTCCTCATCTAAATCATCAGGTGACTTTCCGTCAAATATCTCTCTTATGAACATCTGACAAAGTGGAAGTGGAAGCTGATATATTAAACGTCCAATACCAAGTCTGTTATATGCAACAACATTCTTGTCACTATAGAATATCTTGCCTACATCAAGAGCCATATTAGCTTCCTTGTAAGAACGTGATACTTCTCTTATATCATTAACAATAGTACCATAAGCAATATGAGCAGAACTCATAGCCTCTGTATTTAACATATCTATAATAACTTCTGCTGTCTTATCAAGGTCTTCGTAAGTTTCATTACTCTTAACCTCTCTGACAAGTATTATACTCTTCTCGTCAACTGCTGTGATAAAATCCCTTGTTCTTGAAGCAAATAAAGTTCTTATTGTCTCTAATGCATTAATATCTTTCTCGTGCTTAGTCTCAATAATATATACAACTCTCTTTACATCCGTATCAATATGAAGCTTCTCAGCTCTTGTATACATATCAACCCTTAGAAGATTATCAAGAAGAAGATTCTTTATAAAGTTATCCTTATCAAATCTTTCCTTATAAGCAACTAAAAGATTCTGTATCTGAAATGCTGCAAGCTTTCCTAACATAAATACATCGTCACTTGTTCCCTTTGCTAATATTATATATTCAAGATTGCCATCTTCAACTACTTTGAAGAACTGGTATCCGTTGACTACCTGACTATCTGCTGGTGAATCTATAAATACAAGTGCATCTGCTGTACATTCAGCAACATTATCAAATGTCTTAGCTACAACCTTGCCCTCTGCATCAATAACACATAAATCAACTCGTGATATTTCTTTTAACCCATCAACGGTTGTCTGTAAAATCTGATTTGAAATCATATTATACTCCATTCCTTCGCATCTTTTTGACATTTACTATATCATTGTAAAGCAAAATGACAAAAAAAAAAAGAGGAAATGTATAGAAATTATACACTTCCTCTAAATTTTATAAAATAATTATATTTGAATAATACAAATATCTAATTATGTATAGTAATTAGTGAGTAATTACCATTTCTGTTTCCTTATCAAATACATGAAGTCTTGCAACATCCATAGCGAATTCAACTTCATCACCTGGACGAGCTGTTGTTCTAGGATTAACCTTAGCTGTACATGTAACATCACCAATTTCATAGTGAAGGTTAACTTCAGCACCAAGTAATTCATATACTCTGATTGTTGACTTAAACTTAGTATCCTGATGAGCAGCGATAAATTCTGGATCATCTTTAACGTCTTCTGGACGGATACCAACTACAACTGTCTTTCCAACATAGCCCTCATCAATAAGCTTCTTGCTCTTTTCAGCTGGAAGTTTGATAGTAACTTCTTCGCTCATCTTAAGAACTGCCTGTGAACCTTCCTGAGATACTGTAGCATCAATAAGGTTCATCTGAGGTGAACCAATGAAACCAGCAACGAAGATGTTGTTAGGTGTATTGTAAAGGTTCTGAGGTGTATCTACCTGCTGGATAATACCATCCTTAAGAACTACGATTCTTGTACCAAGTGTCATAGCCTCTGTCTGGTCATGTGTAACGTAGATGATAGTTGTCTGTAATCTCTTATGTAGCTTAGAAATCTCAACACGCATCTGAACTCTTAACTTAGCATCAAGGTTTGAAAGAGGCTCATCCATAAGGAATACCTTAGGGCTACGAACGATAGCACGTCCCATAGCAACTCTCTGTCTCTGACCACCTGAAAGAGCCTTTGGCTTACGATCAAGTAAATGCTCGATATCAAGAATCTTAGCAGCTTCGTGAACTGACTTATCTATTTCATCCTTAGGTACCTTTCTTAACTTAAGACCAAATGCCATATTGTCATATACTGACATATGTGGATATAACGCATAATTCTGGAATACCATAGCGATATCTCTATCCTTAGGCTCTACATCATTAACGAGCTTGTCTCCGATCCATAATTCACCAGAACTGATTTCTTCAAGACCAGCGATCATACGAAGAGTTGTAGACTTACCACAACCAGATGGTCCTACGAAGATAATAAATTCCTGATCTGCGATTTCAAGGTTGAAATCTTTAACAGCTACAAAGCCGTTAGGATATACTTTACAAACATTTTTAAGTGATAAACTTGCCATTGAAAACTTTCCTCCTAAAATATAAAAAGCGTATGCACGCTTTCTGATACTGCTTATTCTACACTAAATGCCTGTCCTTGGCTATATGGTAATTAGCCAAATATCGCAGTTGCTTTTTTATCACTTTTACCATAATTATTAAATTGATGTGTATTTTGCACAAATTTACTCAATCAATCTTCACTAACATCACCAAAACTCTTAACTTTCATATGCCATCTTATAATAAATTCAGCTATAAAAGTTGTTATAACAATCGCCAGAATTGCATACATCGTAACCCTTATTCCAAATGCAAATGCCCCTGCTATTATTATAAGAGCATCAATTATATTCATAATTACAACCACACTTAAATATCTGCTTCTTTCAACAATTAGACCCGCCAGCAGATCCGTTCCCCCCGTCGTAATCTCAGTCCTTAATACCATTCCAATACCAACACCTGCCATTATGCCTCCAATTATGGCAGTCTTTAAATAACTTACATCTACTCTTGTATCTGCTGGAAGTACTGCCATAAAAAATGTAAGCAGTGCATCAGCAGCAAGCGTATCTTTAATATAATCTATGCCTTTTTTGCAGTATGCCCATATGAATAAAGGAATATCAAGAATAATATTAGTGAACCATATCGGTATGCCAGATTGCGGAAGCCACCCCGACTTCCAGCTTTCCTTTGCAATTAATGACAATCTTCTTATTATGATACTTATTCCTGATATTCCGCCTGTAACCATTCCAGCAGAATCATATATGCTTTTATATGCAATTGCCATAAGAAATGTTCCTGTAATTATATATATCCATTTTAAATTAATATTTTTAACATTCTCTTTTATTATCATTATCCATATTTCCTGGTCTATGTCTTATTATCTTTATTATCCAGCCTCCCTGCTTATTGTCCTGTTACTATTTTTTGCAGTATCTTTATATATATTCAGCTATTTACCCTTGCATTATGGCTGTTATGTGCTTATAATTATATTAATCTATTAATTATTCCAAAGAAGAGAGGATTTATATATGGACATAGCTGGATTATCTACTAACTTAAGTACAATCAATGTAGTGAATGATGTTCAGGTTGCTGTGCTCAGACAATCTCTTGACACTCTTGAGACATCAGGAGACAGTCTTACTAAGATGATGGAAGCATCTGTTAATCCTGAATTAGGACAGAATATTGATATTCGTATATAACAGAATATTTCTTACTCCTTTTATCTGATACATTAAACCAATAATACGCCGTCAATTATCTTTATTGATAACTGACGGCGTATTATTCTGCATACGAATTATGCTCATTATTAATTATCTTAACTCATTTAATTTCCCAATTAAAATATTTCACTTACAATCATATATATAACAACTGCAATAACTGTAACGATTGCTGGAACTGTCATAATCTTCTGCTGAGGAACTGACTGTTCTGACGCAGCATTTTCTTGCACTCTGAAAGATTTCACATCATTAACGATATATTCCCATCTTCCATTATGCTGTGCCATTTTCTTAATGCACAGATACACAAGCGACATAAATCCAATCGATACTCCAAGAAGCATAGCAAGTGTCAGTAACATAGAAATTGACGAACTCTGTACTACTGTTTCACCAGCCGCTTCCTGCATTGTATCATAAGTACCTGTAATCTTAAGAAGCTGTATAATCGTAATTGAATAAGTATTAATCGCAAAATGTGCAAGCACTGATGACCATATAGAACCTGTAGCCTCTACCAAAAACGCAAATACAACACCAATGACAAATGCATAACAGAACTGGTTAATATTAAGGTGGAATAGTCCAAACACAAGGCCACTCATAAGAGCTCCCTTTAATACTCCGCATTTTCTATACGTTCCATAAAACAAGCCTCTGAATATGAATTCTTCAACAAGTGCTGGTATAACTGCCATAAGTATAATCTGTACCACAAATGGATATGTTAGCAACGTCTGTGATGCCGCTTCAAGATAATTCTTTGAAAAAAGCATTGAAACGTTGTTAATAAACAGCACCATAGGTATCATCATATAACCCGCAAGTATAGAAACAATTACATCTTTAAATGCAATTATATGATATTGCATATCACGCTTTATGCTTATTCCCATAACAGCAATATATATAAGCCCTATTACAATAATGACTGCCTCGCTGATAACGTAAGACACCCAGCCTGGTATATGAATACCCAGCTGATTAATTGCCACAACCATCAGCAATGATACTAATGATGAAAGAAATACATACGAAACAATCAATACTGGCATAAAACAATTAATCTTTTTTACTTCCATGCGATAGCTTCCACTTCAAGTAATACATCTTTAGGAAGTCTTGCAACTTCTACGCATGAACGTGCTGGAAATGGCTCCTTAAAAT